>Ga0302319_10010665_pt1 | contig 17500 bp, 16 predicted proteins | sample Bog_T0_2_FD_203319 | JGI IMG/M metagenome (GOLD analysis project Ga0302319, IMG submission 203319) | Peat permafrost microbial communities from Stordalen Mire near Abisko, Sweden - Bog_T0_2 | ecosystem: Environmental > Terrestrial > Soil > Wetlands > Peat | place: Sweden: Abisko, Stordalen Mire...
ACTTCGTAGCTGGCTAATATCCAGTGTCGCTCCGCGACTCCTGCGGCTTGAACCCGGACAACGTCGAGTAGCCGTTCTGGCGGAGCGCGGCCGTTTCCAAAGGACCAGCCGCAGCAAACTCCGAAAAGAGGTGGCGCTGAATTTCTCCATCCGCCCCGCAACGGCGGGGAGAGGGAAGCCAGGGGCGACGCGGCCGGATGAATGGGAGGCGCTGGCGGCGGGCGTAACCTGTTGTAAAAACAGGCACTTGCATAATTTGTTTCTTAAGAGGAAAGCATTGGGAAAGTGGCCGCTGGGATGGCTTGCCGGCTTGGATGTCAATAGCGGCGCGCACGGAGTGACGCGCCCTACCGCCCAAGGATAGGCGGGGTGGCCGGGAGGTTCGGAGGTTGTGGATTTGAGTTTCAAAGCGTAAAAAGTGATATTGCGGGGGTTTGGGGGCAGTTTTCAGTGTTCAGTTTCAAGTGTTCAGCCGGGACCCCGGATGGGGCTGATACAGGAAGAAACGGACGGGAGGCGGCTCTGGATATGACCACTCACCCTCAATCCCTCCCACGTACCGGGGGGTGGTTGCAAAACCGAATCCGTCCTGACGGGACGGCGGAACTCCGGCGTCCCTCCAGGACGCACAACTTCCTTGGGTACGCGCCCAGCCACTTCGTAGCTGGCTAATATCCAGTGTCGCTCCGCGACTCCTGCGGCTTGAACCCGGACAACGTCGAGTAGCCGTTCTGGCGGAGCGCGGCCGTTTCCAAAGGACCAGCCGCAGCAAACTCCGAAAAGAGGTGGCGCTGGATTTCTCCATCCGCCCCGCAACGGCGGGGAGAGGGAAGCCAGGGGCGACGCGGCCGGATAAATGGGAGGCGCTGGCGGCGGGCGTAACCTGTTGTAAAAACAGGCGCTTGCATAATTTGTTTCTTAAGAGCAAGAGTTTGGATGGCGACGACTGTGGAAAGCTCCGGTGGTTGGATGCCAATAGCGGCGCGCACGGAGTGACGCGCCCTACCACCCGTGGGTCGGCGGCGATGCATTGGGTGATTGTGGGGTGCGGTTTCAAAGCGTAATAAGTGATATTACGGGGGTTTTTGATATTTTTTGGGTTTGGGCACCGGCTGTGGTCGCAAGGGTTGCGCCAGCCGGGTAAGCATGCGCGAGCCCCGGGCGATGCCATGCCACAAAGTGCCTGCTCCGCAGGCAGACGGAGTCGCAGCGCGACTTCGTCCACCACCGGAGGCGGCCGGGCATCTTGGGCGCTTTGGCTGCGAGCGTGATGAATAGGCGCGAGGGGACGCTCGCGGGCGGCAAGGTGCGTGGCCGACGTTGCGCGGGCGGGAGGATGGGCCCGGCCCGGGCTTTGATATTCTGGTCGTAACCCATATCAATTATCAATCCGGGACGAGTCTAGCAGGAATCCGGCAAACCGGGTTGTTAGCGGCTAACGCATTGCGCACTTTTCCGGCATTTATTTTCAAAAATGCGTTAGCGGCTTACATTCGGAAAGGCCGAGAAGATAGAATTTAGAAGCTAGAAGTTAGAATTTCATGCAACGTGCCGACAGGCAATGAGTTGCGCTTGGGCTAAAGTGAAAGAATGGGAGCTTTAACGTAAAACAAAGGGGGTTTCTGCATCCGCACCCTATCCGCCCCGCGCTCTGGAAAATCCACCGCCCCGGCCACTTGAGACTTGAGATTGGTTTTGAAAGGGCTGTAAGCCGATTTTTGTCTGCGCCTTGCGGCGGAGAGAATCATTTGTCTCAGCGACCAGTACCCGGAATCCGGCCGCTTTCGCGGCACCGGAACGGGCCGTTCCAGGATTCCCTATTTGGTCTTGCACCCGGCGGGGTTTACCATGCCGTGTCGCTTGCGCTGCACGCGGTGCGCTCTTACCGCACCTTTTCACCATCACCGGCCCAGGCGGTAAAGCCTGGGCAGGCTGTTTGTTTTCTGTGGCACTTTCCGTCGGCCCGCCTTGAAGCGGGCCGCCCGCGTGTATCCCAATCGTACGGACTTGGGTTACGCGGCGTCGCGCCCTGTGGAGTTCGGACTTTCCTCCCCCGGCTTGCGCCGGGAGCGATTCTCCGCCCTTCCAAAACCGAGGTAAATATAAAGGATATTTTTCCGATCTCAAGCCGGCATGTGGTTGAATCTCGATGGGAGAACTCGAATGCATCGACCGGATGATTCCACCGACCGCAGCGAAAAACCTGAAACAACCTCCCAACCTTGCAAGTCCGGCCGGTCTGCCTATTCGGATTTCGGCCTTCGGAATTTTTCCGGCTGCTCAAGTAACGCTTGTCTATCCCCGGCTCAAAGTTATCTTCTTTTCCGCATAAACTCGTTGCCATGAAAACATTGACCAAAGTCTTCTGGCTGTTCGGGCGTTCCGGTGCCGGCAAAACCACCCTCGCCCTGCGCCTGCGCGACGGCCTGGCGGACCGGGCAATTCCCGTGGTTTATCTGGATGGCGACGACCTGCGTTCCACGCTTTGCTCGGATTTGGGCTTCAAGCCCGAGGCCCGCCTGGAAAACCATCGGCGCATCGCCGAAATCGCCCGGTTGCTGGCGAACCAGGGGGTAAACGTCGTGGTTTCCACCATGGCCCCCGAACACCAGCAGCGTGATTTGGTGGCCGGGATTTTAGGCGACAAGCTGCTTTGGTTTTATATCCACGCCCCCCTGGATGTCTGCATCGCGCGTGACCCCAAGGGCTTGTACAAACGGGCCATGGCCGGACAGGTCAACCACTTGATCGACTATCCGTTCGAAGCGCCCCGCCCGCAAGAGCGGGAAAACTACCTCGATACCGTTGCCAAAAACGTAAATGACTGTTACCTGGAGATCCTTCAGTCCGTCAATCATTGCTTGAACGCTGATGCGATTTGAATTCCCATTAAATGCTCGAAACCACGCAATACGCCAACCGATTTCAAGACCAGGCCGAGGTGGCGGCCTACGAATCCCAGGAATATGGTGTCGCCAGCTATTCTTCGTATGTATGGCAATGGCAACGTCCGGTGTTGGCGCAGATCGTCCGGGAATTTCAGCAGGGGCGGAAGGCTCCCGTGCGGCTGCTCGATTTCGCCTGCGGCACCGGCCGCGTGCTCGCGCATCTCGAATCGCTCGTGGCCACGGCCGAAGGCGTTGATATTTCTGAAAACATGGTTGCGCTGGCCCGGACCAAATGCCGGCAGGCCCGGCTCAGCGTGGGCGACATCCTGACGCAGGCCGATCTGCTTCAGGACAAGTATGATCTCATCACCACGTTCCGCTTTTTGCTCAACGTCGAGCCGGAACTCCGGCGGCGGGTCCTGGCCAAATTACGGGCGGTGATACGTGAGCCCGATGGCCTGCTGATTTTGAACGTTCATGGCAATTCGTGTTCCCTGCGGCATCCCGCCATCCTCTGGCGGCGCTGGCGTGAACAGTCGCGGCCGACCGGTGCCATGCTCAACGAGCTGTCGCCATCAGCATGCCGCTCCCTGTTGCGCGAATGCGGTTTTGAGGTCGTCCGCCAGCTCGGGTTTGGCATCTTGCCGCCCACCCTCTATCGCACGCCTGCCCGCAAAGCCCTGGCCAGGGTGGATGCATTTTTTGCCGGGAAAAACGCCTGCCGCAATTGCTCGATCGACTTGATGTTTGTATGTCGCCCCTGTTAAACCCGAATTCCGAAGTCGGCAATGAAATCGAAACAGCTTATCGCGAGCCCATCGTTGGTAGGGCGCGCCACTCCGTGCGCGCCGCGCCTGCAACCAGCGGGTGCGAAATTTACCTGGCACCGCCTTCCCGACCCGCTGCCGATCCAGACCTTTCTCGATTTTCCCGTCCCAACTTCGGAGTCCAGGTTAACAACCATTGCTAAGCACCCGTAACGCGTTCATGGCCCTGACCACCCAAACCCTGCTTGCCCGGCTTTTTTCGAATGCCAAACCTTCCGGCCCGGCGCCGGTTTTTTCCTGGCGATTGATCCGGCGTCAGCGGCGTCCCTTTCTGCTGTTGCCGGAATCCGCGCCCAGCCATCAGGTGAGCCTGACGATTTATTCGGCCCAACGCCGCCGCGCGAAGGTCTGGCGGGCTCTGCTGCCGCTGTTGCTGCGAACCCCGTTGGCGCGCATTTTTCAACGGATCCAACTCCCGGTGAATGCGCAATGCGACCTGGTTCGCTTTTTGGCCGGGCAAGCGGGCATGCCTGCCAGCGAGCTGGCCGCCCCCGCCATCAAGTTCGGCGGGCTGAACAGCCAGAAATCCCGGCTGGTCCTGCTGGTTTGCGACGCCAGCAACCGGCCTTTGAAAGTCATCAAGGTGGGACTGGATGCCGTGGGCCGCGCCGCCACCGATTACGAGGCCGGTTTGCTCGCGCAGCTTCCCCCCGGCCTGATCGGCTGCACCCGGGTGACGGGACGGCTGGTCACGCCCGATATTTCCGCCTTCGCCACCGACTTTTTCCCTGGAGCCAGTCCAGAAAACGACGTCGGCATGGAAATCCTCTTTCATTCCTGGATCAATGCCGGACCGGCGGTGCCGGTGGAAAAACTGGCCGTCTGGCAGGAATTGGAAACGGACGTGGCCCGCATCGCCCCGGCGAAATGGGCCGTTCTGCGGGCGGCTCTGGCCGGCCAAAACCTGCGCAGCACGTTGTATCATGGTGATTTTGCCCCGTGGAACATCCGCGTCGTGAATTCGCAAAACTTGCAGGCCTTTGACTGGGAACGGGGAAATCTCCAGGGATTGCCCGCCTGGGACTGGTTCCATTTCGTGGTCCAGACTTCCATCCTGGCACGCCGGCATTCCATTCAGCGGGTGGCGGCCGAAGTGGAGGAATTGCTGGCCTCGCCCCGCTTTGAAAAATACCTGGTGGCCACCGGCATCCAATCCTTTGTCAAACCGCTCCTGCTCGCCTACCTGCTGCATCATCGCTGGGTGGTGAAACCCCTGGATGGCTGGGTCCAGATGGAACAATTGTATGAATTGCTTGCGGAACGCTGGAATCTCGCCCCCCGAAAATCCGCCTCCGAACGTCCCCGGTCCGAGATCCCCACCGGCTTTTGGGCCGATGCCGGCTGGCAACTGCAAGCCGCCTGGTCCCAGTTGGCCAATGTGTTTTGGGAACCGACTTTGACCGCCACCAACTCCCCCCCGCTGCTGCCCCAGCTTAAGTCCGCCTGGCCGCTGGTGACGATGGCAAGCTTCTGGGTGGCGGCGGTGGCTGGCGTGCAATTCCTCACCAACCACCTGTTGCTATTACCCCTCTATGCCGCTCCTGCGTTGCTGGCCACGCGCAAAATAAACCGCGGCTGGGGCACGGTTTTTGCCCTGCCCGGAGCCCTGCTGGGACCGGTGGTGGCCACCGTCAAAGATCCGGAACATCAAACGGTGGACCGCTTCTGCTGGAACACGCTGATGCGGTTCATCATTTTGCAGCTGTGCGTTTTCCTCTGGGACCGCAGCCATCAGCCGGAGGGCTTTTTCCGGCATCTGCACCGCCGCCGGCCGGCGGACTTCGCCAAGCATTGGGCGATCATCCTGCTCAGTTGCGGGTTGCTCTTCGTCATTGCCTGGGGCGATTTGTACACCGGTCCCCGCATCAACTTTTTACCGCTCTATCTGATTCCGGCGGCCCTGCTCACGCTCTTTTTAAATCTCCGTAGCGGCATGCTCGTCGCGTTGGGCGGGGCGCTGGTCGCCTGCCTGGATGAATACTCCTCCCAATACAACACCAATGTCTGGGAGGTCTTTGGCTGGAATTTCCCCATGCGTTTCCTGATGCTCTTTACCATCCTCTACCTGCTCGACCGGGTCCGCGTGGAAAGTGTGTTGTTCACCCCCTGGAAACCCAATGGCGTGGCCAAGGCCGCGCCGGGTGGAAAAACATGAGCGGACGCAACGCATCCGCAAATATTCATCACCACGCCCGCACTGCGGCAATCACACCTCCGCCTCGGGAAAGCGCTCGCGGATCATGCGCCGCACGTCCACCTCGTCGCAGGGTTGATAGCGGCGGCGCGTGATCAGCCGCTGGATCGAATCCAGCAGCTCCATCCAGTCTTCCAGCGGCGGGTCGGGCACGGGCTGCCAGACATCAAACCGCTTCTCGCGATGAAAAAACCTCCAATCGCGTCCGACATGTTGCGCATTGACCTGAAGCTTCTTGCCTTCTTCAGTCAAACGCTTCCAGCTAATTTCAGCTTTCGGCATACAAAAAATCAAAAATTGCGAATCAGTGAACCGTCCATCTCTCAGACCAATTCGGCCTCCGGGCTTCGGCCTCCGGGTTTCATTTCCGGGAGATCAATGCCCGCCACCGCCATCGCGGCAATGCCTTCCCCGCGGCCAATGAAGCCCATCAGCTCGTTGGTCGTGGCCTTCACGCCGATCTGCCTGGGCGTCACCCCCAGCGCGGCGGCGATCCGCTGCTTCATTTCCGCGATATGCGGATAGATTTTCGGGGCCTGCGCAATCACCGTGGCATCCACATTGACGATCCGGCCTCCGCGCCGGGCCACCTGCCGGGCCGCCTCCTCCAGGAAAATCTTGCTCGGCACGCCGCGCCAGCGCGGATCCGTGTTGGGGAAAAAGTGGCCGATGTCCTCCTCCCCCAGCGCGCCCAGCACCGCGTCGCAAATCGCGTGCATCAGCGCGTCCGCATCCGAATGGCCGTCCAGCCCCTTCGTATGCGGAATTTCGACTCCGCCGAGCACCAGTTTGCGCCCGGCGACCAATTGATGAACATCGTAACCGATGCCAGTGTGAACCATGCCTAAACGATAGGTTTTTTACCGCAGCCAACCAAGCCATTTTCGCCGGTGCCGGCCGGCCCCCGAGACGGATCCACGCCCAAAAGACTTTTAACCACAGATGGACACAGATAAACACAGATAAAAAACCAAGGGTTAGCCGCGAATTTCGCGAATTGACGCTATTTTTCAAAAGCTCCCCCTTCGTCTTTCATCCTTCATCCTTCATCCTTCATCCTTCATCCTTCATCCTTCATCCTTCACTTGCTGCCGGGCTTGACCGCCGGAATTTTGGCCAGATCGGGCGGCAGTTGGCTGGGGTCAAACGCCTCCACTTGCAGCGCAATCAGGTTGAACTGCGGCACGCCCAACTGCGTCAGGCCATTGGACCGGTCCACCACCATGGCCACCCCGGCGACATGGCCTTGATGCGCGCGCACAATATCAATGGTTTCCTGCACGCGGCCGCCCTTGGTGACCACATCCTCCACGATCAGGATTTTTTCGCCGGGCGCGATCTTGAATCCGCGCCGGAGCACCAGTTTGCCGTCGTCTTTTTCCACGAAAATAAACCGCAGCCCGAGCTGCCGCGCGACCTCCTGGCCGATCACCAAGCCCCCCATTGCGGGCGCAACCACCGTGACCGCCCCCAAACCCTTGACCTTGGCCGCGAGCGCCGCGCCCAGTTTCTCGACGACGGGCATCTGTTGGAGCGCCAGCGCGCATTGAAAAAACTGCCGGCTATGCAAGCCGCTGCGCAGGATAAAATGGCCTTCGAGCAAGGCCCCGGAATCGCGAAAAACTTGCAGCACTTCGTTTTGTGTCATGCCCCTATTTTTCAATGTCCCCGGCCCCGGATCAAGCCAGAACACGCGCTTGCGCCAGCTTGTGCCAGCTTGTGCGAAGTGGAAGGTCTAATCCGTATCCATGCAGTAAAAGATTTTTTAACCACAGATGGACACCGATAAACACAGATGAAGAAATGTCAGAACGTCGTTCTGGCCCGGATTTTCGCCGGTCACTAAATGATGCGCTTTACGTGGTCCTTGAATACCACGTTTTTTATCCGTGTCCATCTGTGTCCATCTGTGGTTGAAATTCTTTTTTACTGAATCGTTGCGGCTAATGACGAATGCCTGATGACGAACCACGAATGCCAAATGGGCTCACCAAGCGCAATGAGTCATTGGTCATTGGTCATTGGTCATTCATTCGGCATTCGAAATGAGTCATTCGTCATTTTTCCACCCTGTTACCAACGAGAAATGTCGCGGAGCCCGAAATTCTCTCTTCAAAATCCCCCCCCATTCTGGAATCCTTCCCGGCGTGCCGAAGTGGGTCAAATTCATCCTTGCGGTGGGAATGCTGCCGGTTTGCGCCGGGGCGGCGCGCGCATTGTGGCTGGTTATCCAGCACAGCGGCAGCGCCGACACCACCTGGGTGCCCTTGCTGGCTGGAGTGGCCTGCTGGCTGGTCATTTTTCTGGCGCTCCCCAAGCCCATGTGGATTTATGTGCTCGGCCACGAACTGACGCACGCCCTCTGGACCTGGGCCTGTGGCGGGCAGGTCAAAAAAATGAAAATCTCCTCGGCCGGCGGACATGTGGTCATTTCCAAAACCAACTTTGTCATCACACTCGCGCCCTATGTTTTTCCGCTTTATGCGGTCTTGGTCATTTTGGTGTTTGCCGCCGGTCGCCTCCTCTGGAACTGGCATCTGGTCTATTTTCACCTCACGCTCGGGGTTGCCTACGCATTTCATGTCACCCTCACTCTCTACGCGCTGCGCACCAAACAATCGGACATCACCAGCCAGGGCTATCTATTTTCCGCTGTGGTGATTTTTCTGGGCAATGTGAGCATATTGTTGCTCGGGATTCCCCTGCTCGCAGGCCGCGTGAGCCTGCTCCAATCCCTGACTTGGTGGGCCAAAAGCACCGGCCTGATCTTGCAGTGGCTCCAAAAAGTGATTTGATCGTCAAAATATTCCGCAATTCTGTCTTGAAATCCAACCTCATTTGGATTCATCCTCAGCGTACGTTATGGATTTAGCCGATATCTTGGGACGTGAACAAATTGTCCCTGAACTCAAAGCTTCCAATCGTTGGGAGGCCATTGATGAACTCATTGGCAATCTGGTGGCCACCGGCAAGATTCAGCCGGCGGATCGCGATGCGGTGACCGCCGCGGTGAAGAAGCGCGAAACCTCAATGTCCACGGGCATTGGTTTCGGCATCGGCATTCCGCATGCCTCCACGGATTTGATCTACGAAGTCGTCGGCGCGCTCGGCCGCTCCTCCAAGGGGGTCAACTTCGATGCCCTCGATAACCAACCCGTGAAGCTCGTCATGTTGTTCCTCGTCCCTCAAGGCCAGTTCCAGAAACACCTCCACACGCTCGCCAACATTGCCAAACTGCTCCACAAAGCCGATTTCCGCGAAGCCCTGGAAAAATCCCCCGATGCCGACAGCATGCTGGCCGTCATTCGCGAACATGGGAAAAAATGATGGGCCCCGGCGCAGCTAAATCCGGGAGTAGTAGTGAGTAGTAGTGGGTAGTAGTGGGTAGTACCTTTGAAGTTCAATAACCGGCGGCGGCCCAGATTTCGCAGCGACGTTTGGAGCCGTTTTTGAATGATTGGAGCCCTTTCAGCTCGTTTACTCAGGGCAGGGCTTTTTTGAAGGTCTTCTGGTAATCCGCTTTGACGGCCGCGCGACGGCTGGTCCAGTCGTCCCAACTGACTTCCCAGTCCACGCCGGTCAAATTGGTGCGGGCGGCGGGCCAGATGGCGGTGAGCTTGTGCCAGGCTTTTTCGGCATCGGCGGCTTGATGCCAATGGATATGCGATTCCACCAGGTTCAACTGGTTTTCAGGGAAATCGGGGGCTAGCGCGGCCGCTTGTTCGAGATATTCCCGGGCTTTGTGCCGGTTGCCGATGCTGACGGGCCAGCCCGGGGCATCGCGGTAGAGCAGGCCGAGGCAGCGGGGAGGGCCCGCGTAATCCAGGCGGTTGCTCAGTTCGTTGGCGATCTTGAATTCGTGTTCGATCTCGCGAATGAGCTTGTAGGCGGCCAGGGAAGGGGCCTCCGCTTCGGCCAATTCGCCGTAATCCATGGCCAGGTAGTAGTGGCCGGGAGCGGATTGGGGGTGGTTGGCCACCCATTGGCGGCAGGCCGCGATGCCGGTTTGGGCCACGGCGGCCCGTTGCTCGGCATTGGTGGCAAATAACGACCAATCGTAACTGGTCTGGCCCAAATGGCAGGCGGCCGAGGCATCCTCCGGATGGGCCGCCCAAGCCGTCTTGGCGAGCGCAAAGGCACTCGCCGCGCGGGTGGCAAACAGCCCGTTGGTCGTGGGTTGCCCCTGCGCGGAAAGGGAGAACGACAGGGCGGCGAGGAGCATTAAAACGCAACCTTGCGCCCGGCTTGGTGTTGGCAGTGGCATGATATGCTTAATTAGAAGTTGCCATCGTGGCGGAGTGAATTATACTCGGCAAGTGAGAAGATGCTGGAATTTTCTTGGCTTGGCCTTGCTGGCGGGGAGTTTGCCGCTTTGGGCCGGATGTGGAGGCGTTAGCGCATCGCGCACCGTCTCCCCCTTGGATTTTCTATTGCCCGGCATTATTCGCACCGAACCGCCAAAAACCAATGCCCCGGTTTCGGTGGTGCCGGCTCCCATTCAAATTGCTTCCGTTCGTTAAAGTTCGTTAAAATATATGCGTTTTCCCTTTGCGCTGACCAAAAAGATCGCCAGCCACATCATCAAGCATAAGTTCCGCAAAACGCCCAAGTTTGCCATGGTTTTGCAGTTGGAGCCGCTTCATACCTGCAACCTGACCTGCACCGGGTGCGGGCGTATTCGCGAATACTCGACCAACCTCAAGGACATGGTGCCGCTGGAAAAATGCCTGGCCGTGGCGACCGAATGCGATGCCCCGATGGTGTCCATTTGCGGCGGCGAGCCGCTCATCTACCCGAAAATCGAGGAGTTGGTGTCCGGTTTGCTGGGGCAGGGACGCGTGATTTACGTCTGCACCAACGGCGTGTTCATGCGGAAAAAAATGCGCGACTATCTGGCCGCCATCTACACGCCCGTGCTGGAACCCAAGCTCAAGCATTTGCTGGCGGAAAAGCTGATTTCGGAGAAGGAGGCGCAGGCCATTCGCGAGGCGGATGACGCCGCCCGGAATAAAGTGGTGATCCGCCCCACGCAATGGATGTATTGGAACGTGCACGTGGACGGTTTGGAATTCACGCATGACTTGATTGTGGAGCGCGAAGGCGTGTTCAAGGAGTGCATTGAAGCGATCAAGATGGCCAAAATCCTGGGCTATCAGTGCGCCACCAATACGACCGTGTACCGGGAAACCCAAGTGGCGGAGCTGGAGGACATGTTCAAATTCCTCTCGTCGCTGGAGGTGGACGGGCACACCATTTCGCCTGGCTACGATTACGATGCCGCCAAGAAGGACATGGCCCGGCGCTTGGGCAAGGATCCCGATCAGTTTTTCCTGACGCGGGAAGCCACGCGGCAGAAATTTGCGCGGATTGAGGAATGGGGCAAGGCCTTCACGATTTTTGGCACGCCGGTGTACCAGGAATTCCTCGCCGGCAAGCGGGAACTGACCTGCACGGCCTGGGCCATTCCCACCTACAATATCAAAGGGTGGAAAGCCCCGTGTTATTTGATGACGGATGGCCATTACGATGGCTATCAGGAGATGCTGGCGAAGGTGGTTTGGGAAAATTACGGGGTGGTGGATGGCAAAGCCCGCGATCCCCGTTGCGAGCATTGCATGGTCCATTGCGGCTATGATCCCAGCGGCGCGCTGGGCACCAACTATCAGTCCGGCGACAACTGGAAGAATATCAAATACAATTTCGGGGCGCGTCCGAAGCCGTATCCGGCGTCGGCGGAGCTCAAGCAGCGCGCTTATAACGGGGTGACGGCTGGCAAGGGGCATCTGGCCGAGGCCAAGGCCGCCATTGCCTCACCCGCCGCGAGTGCGCGCGGCGCGTTTACCCGCAAAGACCCTGAGGAACATGTGGCGGCCTTTTGCGGCAGCGAAGGGGACGTCGGGGCGGGCAAAAAGATTGAATAAATGGGCAAGTGGGACAAGTTGCGCCAGAAATTGGTTGAGGCATGAGTTTGTTTATCGAATGCGCCTCCAAACATTGCTGACACAACCCTGAAGAATTAACCCTTAAAAATTATGAGCCGCACCCTCTATCTTTCGCCGCCCAGTTTTGACGGCTTCGATGGCGGCGCCGGTGCCCGGTATCAGGCGCGGCGCGAGGTCACAAGCTACTGGTTTCCCACCTGGCTGGCGCAGCCCGCCGCGCTCACGCCCAATTCCCGGCTGCTGGATTGCCCGCCGCATGCGATCGACCTCGCGAAATGCCTGGCCATCGCCAGGGACTTCGACCATGTCATCATCAACACCTCCACGCCGTCCCTGAAAAACGACTGCAAGGTGGCCGAGGCCATCAAGGCGCAAAAGCCGGAGACCAAGATTGGTTTTGTGGGCGCCCACACCATGGTGTTGCCGACGGAAACCCTGAAGGCCTCGCCGGCCATTGACTGGGTGGGCCGCAAGGAATTTGATTTCACCTGCAAGGAAGTGGCGGAGGATCGGGACCTGGCCACCATCCCGGGGCTTTCCTTCAAAAAAGACGGCAAGATCATCCATAATCCGGAACGCGAAATGATTCAGGACATGGACACGCTGCCCTGGGTGGCGGACGTCTATAAGCGCGATCTGGACATCGAAAAATATTTCATCGGCTACCTGCTGCATCCGTATATTTCCATGTACACCGGCCGGGGTTGCCCCGCGCAATGCAGCTTCTGCCTGTGGCCGCAAACCATCGGCGGCCACAAATACCGCGTGCGCTCGCCGCAAAATGTCGCGGCTGAAATGGCCCACATGAAGCGGTTGTTCCCGCAGGTGCGCGAATTTTTCTTCGACGACGACACGTTCACCGCCAACCTGCCGCGCGCGCGGGAGATTGCCAGAAAACTCGGCCCGCTGGGGGTGAACTGGAGCTGCAACAGCCGCGCCAACCTGGATTATGACACGATCAAATCGTTCAAGGACAACGGGCTGCGGCTCTTCCTGGTGGGTTACGAAAGCGGGAACGACGACATTTTGCAGCGCATCAAGAAAGGCGTCAGCACCAGCGAAATGCGCGCCTTCACCCAGGCCTGTCACCGGGCGGACGTCGTGATTCACGGGACGTTCATCCTGGGCTTGCCGGTGGAAAACAAACAGACCATTGAGCAGACGATCAACTTTGCCAAGGAGCTGGATGTGTTCTCGCTGCAAGTTTCCCTGGCCGCGCCGTATCCGGGCACGGAATTGTATGAACAAGCCAAGTTGAACGGCTGGTTTGTGAAGAAAGACAAGACCGATTTGGTGGAGGCGGATGGTTTGCAACAGAGCACCCTGGAATATCCGGAAGCCACCAAGGAGGAGATTTTCGAGGCGGTGGACCGTTTTTACCGGTCCTATTATCTGCGGCCCAAGCCCGTTCTGCGCATCATCAAAACGATGCTGGAGGACAAGGACATCCTGGTGCGCCGCTGCCGCGAAGGCTACGAGTTTTTCAAGAGCCTGCGCCAGCGCAAGCAGGATCTTGCGGCGGCCAAGACCGCGGGCGTCACCTTGCTATAGAATTGTATTGCCAGCGTGATGGGATGCGATGCGATGCGATGCGTGATGCGTAATCCGTGATGCGTGATGCGTAATCCGTGATGCGTAATCCGTGATGCGTAATCCGTGATGCGTAATCCGTGATGCGTAATCCGTGATGCGTAATCCGTGATGCGTAATCCGTGATGCGTAATCCGTGATGCGTAATTCGTGATGCGTAATTCGTGATGCGTAATTCGTGATGCGTAATCCGTGATGCGTAATTCGTGATGCGTAATTCGTGATGCGTAATCCGTGATGCGTAATCCGTGATGCGTGAAACCGCATTTGCCACGCATCACGCATCACGCATCACGCATCACGCATCACGCATCACGCATCACGCATCACGCATCACGCATCACGCTTCACGCATCACGCTTCACGCTTCACGCTTCACGCTTCACGCTTCACGCATCACGCATCACGCTTCACGCATCACGCATCACGCATCACGCATCACGCATCACGCATCACGCATCACTCCGCCGCGGTCAAACTCATGTCGGGCGTGAAATACAAAATGCGGCCGCAACTGGGGCAGGTCACGATTTCGGCCTGGGCGCGGCAGTGGGTGATGATTTGCGCGGGCAGCTTCATGTGGCAGCCGCCACAACTGCTGTGCTCAATGCCCACCACGATGTTCTCCCCCTTGCTCTTGAGCAGCCGCTCATAGCGGTAGCGGGTGGTTTCATCCACGGCCCCGATCAGCGCGGCCCGGTCGGCCTGCAAACTGGCCAGCTCCTTCTTCGAATTGCTTTCGCTCTGATCCAGCCGGCCGATCTGGTCATCCACCAGCTTCTTGGCGGCGGCGGCCTCGGCGGTGGCGCGGGTGACCTCTTTTTGCGCGACTTCGGCCTGCTCCATGAGCATGATTTGGGCGTCCTCGATCTTGAAAATCACTTCCTTGGCCATCTCGATCTCATGCGTGAGCGCCTTGTACTCCTCGTTCTTGCGCGTCTGCAATTGCTGGTTGAGGTATTTCTCGATTTGCGATTTTTTGGCCTCGATTTCGAGATCCCGCTGCTTGCGCTCGGTCTCGAGCTGCTTGACGCGCAACTTGGCGGCTTCCAGCGATTGCTGGGTGGCGGCGGCCTTGGTGCGGAGCAGATTGCGCTCCGGTCCAATATGGGCAAGTTCTTGAGAGACGCGGAGGATTCTCCGGTCGCGTTCCTGCAAAATGAGCAGTTTCTCGATGATTTCCAGCATTGAAGCCCAGAAAATACCCACCGGCCGCGCGCAAGTCAATGCGGAGAAACTGGCACGCTCGCGCGGCTCGCGCGGGGTGCAACTGGACACGGTCCTTGCGGAGTGAAAAATGGGGAAGCTCCGGGCATAACCCCTCACCCTTGAATCCCTCCCCCCGTTGAGGGGGGAGGGAAACCCGTTATCCAGCTCTGAGCAGGCTTGAACACGCCCAGGTCATATCGAACAAAATGCAAGAACAGGGTCAAGATGCACCCTCGCTCGCCGGGTAACTCCATTCAACCCGAATTTCGAAGTTGGGATCAAGGAACCATCGAAAATACCCTGATCAGCAACGGGTTGGAAATACGACGACGGGAGAATTTGCCCGCGCAAGTTGCCGGCGCGGCGCGCACGGAGTGACGCGCCCTAGCGCGATGGGCGCGCGACAGGTCCGTTCGATTTCATTGCCGACTGCGGTTTTCGGGTTCAAGCAGAAGCGGTATGATTCAAGATTTTTTAACCACGGATGGACACGGATGAAAACCGGAACGGTTGACGCGAATTGCGCGAATTGACGCTAATTTTTCCGAATAATGTGACTCGGGGAAGGTTTTCAGTCTTCCGCCTTGAACGCCCGGGAGATCAGGTCGCGCACGGTTTGCTTGGGGTTTTTCCCCTCGTAAAGGGTGGCGTGTACCTCGTCGATGATGGGCGTCACCACGTTCTTTTCCCGGGCCAGCCGGTAGGCGGAACGCGCGGTGGGATACCCTTCCGCCAGCTTGGGATGCGACGCCTGGATGGCCGCCATCGTCTCCCCGCGGCCCAGCCGCGCGCCCAGTTCATGGTTGCGGCTCTGCGTGGAGAAGCAGGTGAGCATGAGGTCGCCCAGGCCGCTCAGCCCGGCGAACGTCTCCGCCTGCGCGCCGCACGCCACGCCCAACCGGCGCATCTCGGACAGGGCGCGGGTCACCAGGCCGGCTTTCGTGTTGTCGCCGTAGCCCAGGCCGTCGCTCACGCCCGCGCCAATGGCAATGACGTTCTTCAACGCGCCGCCGTATTCCACGCCAACCACATCGCGGCTGCGATAAATCCGGAACTCGGGCCGGTGGAACAGGCCTTGCACTGTCTTGGCCGTGCCCTCGCTTTCACACGCGCACACCACGGAGGTGGGAATGCCCAGCGCGACTTCGCGCGCGAAGCTGGGGCCGGACAACGCGGCGACGCGGTCCGCCGGGGCCAATTCGCGCAAAATGCGGCTCATCGTGCCGCCGGTTTCGAATTCGATGCCCTTGGTGACGCTCACAAAGACCGCCGGATGGCCCTTGAGCTTGGCCGCAACCGCGCGGAAAAACTGGGAGGGAATGGCCAGCACCAGCACCTCGCGTCCGCCGATGGCTTTGGCAAAATCCGGCTCGGTCTTCCAATCCGTGGGCAGCGCCACGCCCGGCAGCAGTTTGTCGCTGCGGCCGGATTGCAATTCGGCCAGCAGCGGGGCATTGATGTCCCACAGCGTCACCGCGTTGCCGTTTTCGTGCAAGACCTTGGCCAGCGCCGCGCCCCAGGCGCCCGCGCCTAAAACCGCAATTCTCATGGCGTCTCCTTCTTTTGGCCGAGCCGGTGTTCGGTGCCGGCCAGCAGCCGTTGAATATTGGCGTGATGTTTGTAAATGGCCAGTGCGCCGAGCGCGATGGTGACCATGCCCAGCAAAAAATGACGCGGGTAGAACCCGCACACCGCCGCCGGCAAGGCCACCGCCGCCGTCATGGAGGCCACGGACACATACCGCGTCAGCGCCAGCGCCAGGAGGAAGACGAGCAGCGCAATCAGCAAGGGCCAGGGAGACAGGGCCAGGTACACCCCGGCCGTGGTGGCAATGCCCTTGCCGCCCTTGAACTTCAGCCAGCAGGTGTAATTGTGGCCCAGCACGGCGCAAACCCCGCCTAGCACGGCGGCTTGGGCTTGCTCCGATACACTGGCGGAAGCGACCAACCCGTGCCAGATCACCGGCACGAGCCAGGCGCAAGCGGCGTAGCCCTTGAACACATCCATCAACAGCACAAAAATCCCCGCTGGTTTGCCCAGCACGCGCAGGGCGTTGGTGGCCCCGATGTTGCCGCTGCCGACGCTGCGAATATCAATGCCTTTGGCTTTGGCTGCAAGATAGCCAAAGGGGATCGAGCCGCACAAATACGCGGCCGCCGCAATCAAGCTGTAACACAAAACTTGCACGCGATAGTTTATGCATCCCGGCCCAAAGTTCAAAGGCAAACCGGTCAGTCGGTCAGTCAGGCGGGACGGCCAGGGCCGCGCTAGAGCCCTAATGGCAAAAGCATGGACCATGCAGGGGTGGCACGGGCCACTGGCCGGTCCTGCCGGGCTACCAGCCCGGCTGAGCGGAGCGGGGCGCACGGTGGGAAACGGTCTCCGCAGGCAAACAGAGCGCCTCACCCGTTCCGTCCGGCGGGTCGCCGGACGGTACGGGCCAGTGGCCCGTGCCACCCTTGTTTGCAATCGCTCGCTAATGCCGGACTTAGAGCGCCTCTGCGGGACGGCGGGACGGCGTAGGTAGTAGGGCGCAAGAAAAAATGCTGCCGTCCCGCTGAACGGGCGACAAAGTGATTTTCAAAGGTGCTACCCACGGGTGCGACTTCGGGGCATGGCGCTGGATTGGTGGATTGGTGGATTGCTGGTGGGATGTCCACCCTCAAACGGGTGACAAAAGGCGTAATAATTTGCTGCCACAAAACCTGTCCGCCAACAGATAGTAGAGGGTGTTACGAAAGTTTTCACAGTTTATTGATGATCAACGCGTTAGAGCATAAAATGCGTGTTTCCAGTTCCTGGCGGACGCAGACAGTTTTTTGGGGTAGGCTGTGCGGCATGAAATCGCTG
>Ga0302319_10010666_pt1 | contig 17500 bp, 15 predicted proteins | sample Bog_T0_2_FD_203319 | JGI IMG/M metagenome (GOLD analysis project Ga0302319, IMG submission 203319) | Peat permafrost microbial communities from Stordalen Mire near Abisko, Sweden - Bog_T0_2 | ecosystem: Environmental > Terrestrial > Soil > Wetlands > Peat | place: Sweden: Abisko, Stordalen Mire...
GAACCGGTATGATGGGGGCTGTGCGCCCCCAAACCCCGCACCGCTCGCCGCGGCAGGCGTTCGGGGGGAACCTGGAAAGAGGCTTGCCTGCGGCAAGCGAAAAGGAAAAAATCAAAACTTCATGAAAAAAGCTTGAATGACTACATGCCTGAAATCTGTGGATGCCATTCTTTATCCAACTTTGATCCCACTTGATCCTCAATGTAATCCAACCCGGTCAAACGGCACTAATACGATCAAATCCAAGCCACGCCGCATCGAACAACCTTGAACTTTGAACCTGAAACTAGGAACTTCTAAAGTCCAACCCGGTAAAGCCCCCGATATCCTCCACCAGAGTAAATTCCCCGCTTTACCATCCCTCAATAATCTGGAAATCATCTAAAATGCACAAAATCGAGAAATACACTTTTGGAATGGGTGACCGCTTTGCCCACGAGGGCCACGCCCAGCTTCAGGCCGTCCTCACCGCGCGCGAATCCGGTCTGGATGTCTATCCCGTCTGGAACAAGTCGAACCGCGAGCACACCATCGTCAAAAGCAAACCCGACGACCTCCGCGCCGAGGCGGATGACGCCGTTGCATCGCTCGGCTGGAAAAAGTCCTACTATGTCGATGCCGACCACATCGGCCTGAAAACGGTGGATGGCTTCATAGCCGCCAGCAACTTTTACACGCTCGACGTCGCCGATTTCACCGGCAAGCCCGCGGACGAAAACGCCGTCGCGGATTTCGTGAAAAAAATGACGAAGTACACCGGATCGCTTTCCATCCCCGGCATCGCCCAGCCGTTTGCGCTGGATGAAAAGGCGGTGCGCGCCGCAGCCACCAAGTTCCTCCTCGCGGCGCAGGAAGCCGGCCGCATCTACCGCCATATCGAGGAGAAAAAAGGACGCGACAATTTTGTGACAGAGGTTTCCGTGGATGAAACCGACACGCCGCAGACGCCTGTGGAATTATTCCTGATCCTGGCCATGCTCGCGGGCGAGGGGATTCCTGCCCAGACCATCGCCCCGAAATTCACGGGTCGCTTCAACAAGGGTGTGGACTATGTCGGCAACATCGCGCAATTCGAAAAGGAATTTGACGAGGATCTCGCCGTGATCGCCTTCGCCATCCGCGAGTTCGGCCTGCCCGAAACGCTCAAGCTGAGCGTGCATTCCGGCAGCGACAAGTTCTCGCTCTATCCCGTCATCAACCGCCTCATCAAGAAACACGGCGCCGGTCTGCACGTGAAAACAGCAGGCACGACATGGCTCGAGGAAGTGATCGGCCTCGCGGAAGCCGGAGGCGAGGGGCTGGAGATCGCAAAGGAGATTTACGCGGGCGCTTACCCGAAGGCGGTCGATCTCATCGCCCCTTACGCGCCAGTGGTGGATATCGACATTGCGAAGCTCCCGTCGCACGAGGAGGTGGCTGGCTGGAGTTCGGGAAAATTTGTCTCCGTGTTGCGCCACGACCAATCCTGCGCAGCTTACGACGCGCAGTTCCGCCAGTTCATCCACGTCGGTTTCAAGATCGCCGCGCAACTGGGCGACCGCTACACCGATGCGCTCAAGAAGCATCGCGCGATCATCGCGCGCAACGTCACGCATAACCTGCTGGACCGCCACATCCTGCCGATCTTCCGTTAGATAATCCCCACGTTTATGAAATATCGCGCTCTGGGTAAAACAGGAATCCAGGTCTCCATCCTCGGCTTCGGCGGATCGTCCCTCGGTTCCGCTTTCCGCAAAATCGACGAGGGCGAGGGCATCCGCACTGTGCATGTCGCCATCGACAACGGCATCAACCTCATCGACACCGCTCCGTTTTACGGCCTCACCACGGCGGAGACGGTGCTCGGCAAGGCCCTGCGCGAAATTCCGCGCGAGAAATATTACCTTGCCACCAAGGTGGCGCGTTACGGCTACAAGGAGGAGGATTTCGATTTCTCCGCGGAACGCGTGACCCGCAGCGTGGATGAAAGCCTGGCGCGTCTTGGCGTGGATTACATCGATTTCATCCAGGTGCACGACATGGAATTCGGCAGCATGGAAAAGATCGTGAATGAAACGATCCCCGCGCTGCGCAAGGTGCGGGACCAGGGCAAGGTGCGCTACATCGGCATCAGCTCCCTCCCGCTGAAACTCCAGCGCTACGTGCTCGACCGCACGGAAGTGGACCAGATCCAGTCCTACTGTCACTATTGTCTGAACGACACCGCTCTGGCTGAAATGCTTCCTTATTTCACCGAAAAAGGCGTGGCGATTTTCAATTCCGCGCCGCTTGCCATGCGCCTGCTCAGCGACGAGGGTCCTCCGGACTGGCATCCTGCACCTGTGGAGCTCAAGGCGAAATGCGCCGAGGCCACCCTATTCTGCCAGGAACGCGGAAGCAACATCGGCAAACTCGCGCTGCAGTTTTCCGTCGCAAATCCGGAAATTCCCACCAGCATCGTCGGCACCGCGAACCCCGCCCGCATTCTGCAAAACATCCGCGAGATCGAAGAGCCGCTCAACCAGGAATTGCTGGCAGGCGTGCTGGAGATTCTGAAACCCGTCCACAATGTCACATGGTCCTCCGGGAGACCGGAAAATAATTGAGCCCCCATGAAATTTCTCGATCTCTCACAGCCCATCTATGACGGATGCCCGAATTGCCCGGTGCATCCCCGCGTGGTTTCCAAGGTCATCGCCCAACACGCGACCGACAACTGGCACATGGAGCATCTCTCCCTGGCCTCGCACACCGGCAGTCATATCGATGCCCCCCTGCACAAGATAGCTGGGGGCAAATCAATCAGCGATTTTCCGCTGGAGGCATTCGCGGGCGATGCCCTGCTGGTGGACGTGCGCGACGCGAAACCCGATCAGCCGGTCGGCTCCGCGCTCCTCTCGAAAAAACTCACCGGCACGATCGCGGATAAAATCATCCTTCTGGCAACCTCATGGGGCGACCGCCGCGCCGCAAACGACGAGTGGCATTTTCATTCGCCCTATCTCGCCCCGGACGGTGCGCAATGGCTCGTGGATAACAGCGCCCGTGCAGTCGGTATCGATCACTACTCGATCGGCGGCAGCCGCGATCCCGATAACACGCGCACCCACGAAATCCTGCTCGGCGCGAACATGTGGGTCGTGGAGGATCTCCATTTTCCCGAAACAACGTTTACATTGCCGCAGCCGGTGAAATTCTGCGCGCTGCCGGTCAATTTTTCGGGCTACTCCGGCTCATTCTGCCGGCCTGTCCTCATTCTGGAAACCTGAACTCATGAAAACCATTCGACTCGACGAACCCGGCCACCTCACATTTCTCTCCACCGAGCCTCCCGCAGCCCCCGGAAACGGCGGGGCATTGGTAAAGGTGCATCGCATTGGTGTTTGCGGCACGGACATCCATGCATTCGGCGGCAAACAGCCCTTTTTCACCTATCCCCGCATCCTCGGCCACGAATTGGGCGTGGAAGTCCTGGCCGTCGGCGAAGGCGTGTCGAATGTGAAGGTCGGCGACCGCTGCTCCGTGGAGCCCTACATGAATTGCGGCACCTGCATCGCCTGCCGCAACGGCAAAACCAACTGCTGCACCACCCTTCAGGTGCTCGGCGTCCACACCGATGGCGGCATGCGCGAGCAGATCATCGTCCCGGCCCGGAAACTGCACAGTTCCAGCAAATTAAATTACGAGCAACTCGCTCTCGTAGAGACACTTGGAATTGGATGCCACGCCGTGGAGCGCGCGCAACTGCAGCCGGGCGAATTCGTGCTCGTGATCGGCGCCGGCCCAATCGGCCTCGCCGTGATGCAGTTCGCCGTCGAAAAAGGCGCGCAGGTGATCGTCCTCGACATCAACGAAGCCCGCCTCGAATTCTGCCGCAAACAGATCGGCGTCCAGCACACGATAAACGGCGCGATGGACAATCCAATTCAACTCTTACCAACCCTTACGAACCATCAGCTTCCCACAGCCGTCTTCGACGCCACTGGCAATCCCAAGTCCATGATGGCCTCCTTCGAATATCCAGCCGCCGGCGGCCGCATCGTTTTCGTCGGCCTCTTCCAGGGCGACGTCACATTCAACGATCCCAATTTTCACCGCCGCGAACTCACCCTCCTCGCCAGCCGCAACGCCCAGCCGCAGGATTTCAAACGCATCATCGGCCTCATCGAAGACGGTCGCATCAACACCACGCCATGGATCACTCACCGCGCTTCGTTCGACGACGTCGTCCGCGAATTTCCACCGTGGACAAAACCGGAAACCGGCGTGATCAAAGCCATGATCGAACTTTGAGCAGAGCCCGCGCACTTTTCTATTACGGCTGTGCCGAACGACGGTAAAAGTGATGCATGCTGTTGATGGCGAAGGTAGTATAAATCGTTTTTTAACCGATTTAATTATGCCCGTACAAGCTTCCTTTCCCGCGCTATGAAGGCGAAAGAGATCGGTTTGTGTTGAGTGATCCTGGGGAAGCTGCTAGTTTGCGATGAAGCTGTCATGGCCAGGTTGACAATTGTCCCGCAAGATCATCGACTGCTTTTTACAAATATGTCGTCCCTGATTCCAGGAATTGCCCTGCTCGCGTGCCGGGTATTTGAGAGTGAGATCGCACTGCATGCGGCCGGCGCATCGCATATCATGGAGACGCGGTTTTTCGACGTTGGATTGCATGACCGTCCCGACAAGCTCCGCGAGACATTGCAGGCGGCGCTGGACGATCTCGACTCGCGCGAGGACATCGAAGCAATCGTACTTGCCTACGGTCTCTGCGGCTGTGGCACAGCGGGCTTGCAGCCGCGCCGGCATAAGCTCGTGATTCCGCGCGCACACGATTGCATCGCGGTTTTCATGGGCAGCAAGGAAGCCTATGCGGAACAGCAGCGGAGTTGCCCGAGCTGTTACTACTACACTCCCGGATGGAATCGCGAGCGGCGCGTACCCGGTCCCGAACGGCTCGAAGCGCTTCGCGCCGAGCTTTCAAAGCAATTTGACGAAGACAATGTTGACTTCCTGCTCGAGACCGAACGTGAGCAATGGGCTTCGCACGATACGGCGTTTTTTATCGACCTCGGCACGGACGATGCCGGTGCGGAGGCGGAATATGCGCGCCGGTGCGCGGACTGGCTGGGTTGGCGGTTCGAGTGGATGCGAGGAGATCCGTTGCTTCTGCGCGATTTGTTGTGGAAAAACTGGGACGCGAATCGTTTTCAAATCATCGAGCCTGGTTCGCGGCTGGGGCACTCTCCCGATGCGGCCATCATGCGCGCCGAACCCGCCGCCGGAAAAATAATTGCATCATGAACGCCGGGACGCCGGTTGTCGTGGAGACGGAAGACGGGGATTCGCACGAATTCATGGTCACACCGCAAATGCGGGAACGTTCACTCGCCGATTTGCTGGCCACCCACGGGTTTCCTCTGAACACCCGTTGCGGCCAGCGCGGTCTGTGCCGCGGGTGTGAAGTGCATCTGCGTGAAGGCAAGGTGGCCGTCGGTCAAAATGTCGAACGGGCCCCGGCCTTGGTGAGGGCATGTCAGGCGCGAATTCTGGAGCGTTTGGCGGTGCTGATACCTGAGCGTTCCCGGATCGGGCATCGTCCGCAGGTGAGCGACACGTTTCGCATCGACATTCCGTGCGCGCACCAACCGCTGTTCGAGCCGGTGCCGGGTGGCCGCGATACGGCATTCGCCGTTGATGTGGGCACAACAACCGTCGCGGTGTTGCTCGTCGATCTTGTTACGGGCGGGATTTTGGCGCGCCGGTGGATTCAATGAGCAAATCCGGTTTGGCGACAACGTCCTCACGCGGATCGATGCCGCGCGTTCCCGCGAGGCGCTGGTGGCCATGCAGTCCGCCGCCGTCTCCGGCACTGTCGCACCGCTGATACTGCGGGCGTGCGAACGGGCGGGGCGCGCCCCGTCACGACTGGCAGGCGGCTCCATCGCGGGCAACACGACCATGTTGCACCTATTGGTTGGCGAAGATCCGTCGTCGATGGGCGTTGCCCCTTTCGTGCCCCGCTTCGTCAAAGGCAGATGTGTAACAGCTTCCAGCATTGGTCTGGTCGTTGGAAAAAACGGGGATGCACTCCTGCCTGCAACGCCGGTGCAGCTTCTGCCCGGGATCGCGGCTTACATTGGTGCGGACATCACCGCGGGTGTGTACGCGACGGGAATGGTTTTTGACAAATCGCCCAGCCTGCTCGTCGATATTGGCACGAATGGCGAAATAGTGCTCCAGAGCGGCGGGCGGCTGACCGCCTGTGCCACGGCTGCAGGTCCTGCATTTGAAGGCTCCGGGCTGTGCTGCGGGACCCGTGCCCGCGAGGGAGCCATCAGCGGAATTGACCTCTCGCTTGATCCATTTCGCATCAGGGCGGAAACGATAGGCAATGTTCCGCTCTCCCGCGCGACCGGCATCTGCGGATCGGCGTACGTTGATTTCCTGTCGGTCGCCCGACAGTGCGGGTTGCTGCTTGAATCCGGCCGTTTCGACCTGGACATGTGGCAATTGGTTCCACCAGGTCACCGGATTGAAAATGATGACGGACGGGCATTGAGAATCGCCGGGGAAAATGGCGAAGGCGAAGCGCACATCAGCGAGGTTGATATCGCCATTTTGTTGCAGGCGAAGGCGGCGATCGGGGCAGGAATCGAAACGCTGTTGATCACGGCACGCATCGATGCGCCCGGGATTTCGCGATTGTATCTGGCTGGGGGATTCGGCATGCATCTCAACGTAAAGCATGCCATCGCCGCAGGTCTGCTCCCCGGGTTCCGCGAGGAGCAGGTGCGTGTGGTGGGAAACACCGCGCTTGCCGGGGCTCTGCTGGCGCTGCTCGACCGGACGACGCTTGATGAGATGGAAACCCTGCGCTCACAGGTGGAAGTGCTCGAATTGAATCTTCAAGCCGGTTTCGAGGACAGTTTTGTCGATCATCTCATGTTACCATGAACGATTTTCCCGCCATTCCGTTGCTCGAACACCGGCCTTACGACCGGATTCGCGAGTTTTATTTGTACCAGGAGCCGGCGCTGCTTTCAGCGATCCAGCGCCGTGACCGCGGAGAAGCCATACGAATCATCAACCACGTTCTGGTGCATATTTACAGCACGGGTCACGAGCGAAGCGATCTGCTCAAGGGATTGTTGCTTGAATTGGTGGTAATGATTTCACGCGCGGCAGTCGAGGCAGGCGCGCCGCAAACAGAAGTGCTCGGAATCAATTTTCATTGCATCACCGAGCTCGCGGCGATTGACGACGATGAACAACTGGCGCAATGGCTGCGCGCAACGCTTGAGCGGATGTTTGCGGCTTTTGAGCGACAGGAGGATTTCACGCCGCCCCTGCTGGTCTCAAAAGCGCTGAACTACATCCGCAAAAATTTGCATCGCGAAATCACGCGGGATGAGACCGCGCGTTACGCCGGAATTTCGCCCAGTCATTTTTCCCGGTTGTTAAAAGAACGGACGGGGCGTTCATTCACCGAGTTGCTGCGGCAGTGCCGGGTTAACCTGGCTTCGGAGCTTCTCCATACGACTGAAAAGTCGCTCGCCGAGATCGCCGACTCCTGCGGGTTTTGTGACCAGAGTTATTTCACGCATGTTTTCCAGCAGTCGAAGCAGATGACGCCCAAACAATTTCGCATGGCTGGACCCACAAATGGCAGCAAACTGGCTGGCGACTGACAATAGCGGCGCCGGAGCAAACACCCTGTAGCGGTTAAAAGAGTTCGATATCGCGCAATGCTTCGACCAAGGCCTCGATATTCTCCCATGGCACATCGGGCTCGAGTACATGAGTGGGAGCAACAATCACAGCCGCCCCCTGCCGGGCGTGGCATGCACATTCAGCGACGACGGCCCGGACATCATCGGGTGAGCCAAATGGCATGGTGGTCTGCGTTCCAACCATGCCCCAGAAACCCAGACGATCCTTGTGGCTGGAGATGACATCATCAACAGGCATGCATTCCGGCTGTACTGGATTCAGAATATCGACGCCAATTTCTAATAAATCATCAATGACCAAACGGATGTCGCCATCGGAATGATAGCGAACGTACACGTGTTGATTCTGGGCGGCGCGGATGGTGTCGATGACTTTTTTCAAACGGGGCTTGAGATGCTCCCGCCAGAACTCCACCGACATCATCATGCCGCGTTGAGTTCCGACATCGTCACCGAGGCCGATCACATCCACACCGGAAGCGGCAGCAATACGGGCCATGCGAATGGAGCGCTCGGTGAACCAGTCCAGCAGCCACCCGGCGATTCCATTTTCCTCGATTAAATCGCCAAAGAGATTGTCCATCCCCCGCACGTACCACGCCGCCTCAAATACAGTGCATTCCATCGATGCGACAGCAACCTTGCCGGATCGCCTGATCTCGGCGATTCGCTCCGCAAGCCCACTGCCCGCTGCAGGGTTGTTGAGATCCGGCCATGGCAATTGCTCAAGCTGTTTCACATCTTCAATCACCGAAAGCGGATGCAACATTTCACGAAAATGATAGGCTTCGCCCGTCGAACCAGGTGGAGGCGGCACATGAGTGCAACCTGCGCCATCAATCTCCGCATTCTCCGGAATTTGAACTCCCAGTTCTTTGTAAGCAGAGCGCCATCGCGCGGGATCTCCCGGGAAGCTCGGGCCGCATCCGCAGAAATCCGAATCGAAGGCCTTCACGACGTCTCGCGTACCGGTCTTCCGTTCAATCATGTCCTCGATTGGAGGTGTCACCGGCAGATCAAACGGGAGCCGCTGCGGCCGCCCATGCCTCATCATCAGGAAGAAATTCTCACGCGAAGTCAGCATATCCTGTCCTTTTGCCTGCTGTATTCATGCTTTTCACGCTATCTGAATTCCGCAGGAAAAGAATGGCTGTAGTGGTAAAACTCATGTGTTTTTTGGGCGGTCATGCCAGCGATATGATTCTTTTCCTTCCCGAACCGGCTTCATTTAGGTTGGTCCGGGATTATTCCATACTCGAGTCCCGCGTGATACATAGCTTCGGTATTTTCCAAAGGTGTGCCTGGCGCCAGATTATTGCCTTCGCGCAGGACAAAGTACCCTCCCTCCAGAACTCCGGATTTCAGGATTCGGCACACTTCGTTGCGAATTTCGGCAGGTGTGGCCCTCATCAAAAACTCGACGTGCGGTCCGCCTTGAATCCGCACTTCGGATCCCAATTCACGGCGTATTGCGCCGAAATCCACAGGAAATCCCGTATCAAAGGTCCGGATATTCAACTCCTTTTGAAGCGTCGGGAAATGTCTGGTTGCATCACCACAAAGATGGATGCCACGCCGGACCTGAGTCCCCAGCGTGTCGCAGAGACGGCGATGATGCGGAAGAATGTGTTCTTTGTACATGGGAGTCGAGATGAGGGCGATGCTGTCGTCAGCATATCCAAAACCATCCTGCGGAACCGGAATCCCCCCGAGTTTGTGCCATGCGATGATCCGCTGGATTGTGGCCTCCGTGATGAATCCGAGAAGCGCGGTCAGCCGTTCCGGTTCGTCTGCCATCGTCTCGCAAACGAAATCGGCGCCAAACAGGTTGCACGCGACCGTCATCGGCCCATCCGTGCCGAGACCAAATCCCGGAATAACCACCTCAATCGGACGACCGAGATATGTCTCCTCTTTCGCTCGCGCTTTGAAGTGTTCCCAATACTCCAGTCCTCTCGACATCAATCCACCGAACGGATCGGGGATCCCATTCTCCATCACGCGTTCCGGCTCTCCGGCAAAGTCCGGCATCGTATCCGGAACCTGGTCGGGAAAGTAATGCACTTTGCAGCCGAACCACGCCGATTCATAATAATTCTGAAAGTCGGGCGATATGACCCATTTTTCAGGAAGTCCAAGTTCGGCATCCTGAAGGAGATTGAACTTGCTCCAGCGCTGAAACTGAAGCATTGCATCGAACATTGTGTCCGGCTCCTCCGAATATTTCTGAAAATCGATGCCTGCCGGATTGGACGCCTCGTTGAACACGAAATAACGCGTGTTCGTACCAAGGATGATCGGGATGCGATGTGACGGTTTGAACGCGTTGATCGCCTCCCACACCTTCCTCATCTCTTCATTGTGGTGACAAAAATCGAAGTTTGAAAGACGATCCGCGGTCGTATCGACGGTGGAATGAATCATAAATGCTTTCGCTTTTTTCCGGTCTTGAACCGGAGACATGTCCTATTGATCGCAAGCAGTATATCCGTTTGCGGAAGATTCCGCTTTCGAGTTGATATCGCAGTGCAGGATTGAACATGCCGGGCTTGCATGTCCATTAAATTCACGATGGGATTACGGTCGGGGTTTCGATTGGTTCGCAAAGGGCGTGGAGATTTTCCAGCGGTGTTCCAGGCGGGATTTCGCAACCGGCGTTGACCATGAATCTGTGTCCGACCTGCGCGTAAATTTCGCGGAACCGCCGGCGGATGTCACCGGGATTACCCCGCAGAATGGCGCTGACGGGATCCAGGTTGCCTGCAAGCACTTTGCCCGGCCCGAGCATTTCGCGCGCGTGGCGCATGTCCACCATCGAGTCGATATCCACAATGTTCACACCAAGCTGCGCTATGAACGGCAGCAGATGCGTGATGTTGCCGCAAATGTGCAGCCGCACGTACGCGCCTAGCGCGCGGATCGCGCTCACGAGCCGTTTTTCGCGCGGCCAGACTAGTTCGCGATACATTTCCACCGAAATCTGGCTGCAGATCGCGTCGCCAATGCCGATGGTGTCCGCGCCCTCTTCGATCTGGATGCGTGCAAAATCTATTGCGACGTCCACGCAGAGGTCCATCAGTTCGCCAGTCAATTCCGGTTCCTCGATGAGATCGCAGAGAAAATTTTCAAGTCCGCGCAGATCGGCAGCTTCGGCGGCGGGGCCTTCGACCCAACCCATTATCGAGTACCGGTCCCCGACACGGCGCTTGTATTCACGCACTGCGTCGATCCGGTCGCGCATGCGCGTTGCCACCAGCGGATCGGGTTTTTTGATTGAACGTGGATCCAACGAGTCCTCAAATGGCGGGCGGACGCAGCGCGGCACGCCGTCTTTGACATATATGATCTCCGCTCCAAATCCCTGCGTTTCCCTGTACGGGTCGGACATTGTGTTCATTTGATCGATGCCAAACACCTCCGCGCAACGAATGCTCGCCTCTGTCAGCACACGGTAGTCCGATGCAAACGCTGCATAATCCGAGCCTATGAAATTCGCGGCGAACGCCATCAGGATCGGGAGTCGTGGCACGATGTCCACCTCGCGGCCTTCCACCATGTTGATGTAACGTTCGCGGGAATTCACGGCTTGATCAGTTGATTCGAGGGTTGGATGAGGGATGGCAAATGGCGCTCATTGCTGAAAGATGGCGGGGAGTGGTGCCGCAGCAGCCGCCAACGATGCGCACTCCGGCTGCGAGAAGCCGCGATGCGGTCGCCGCCATCTCATCCGGGGTGGCATCGTAAATGGTGCGTCCGTCCTCCATGTGCGGCGAGCCGGCGTTCGGCTGGATGATCACGTGCGCGCCACCTGATGCGCCGACTATTTGTTTTGCGAGTTCGACGTAATCATCAAGACTGAGCGCCGTGCCGCAATTCGCTCCCACGACCTGTGCTCCAGATTCCAGGGCGGTTTTTACAGCTTGTTCGACTCCCGTCCCCATCATCGTGTGGAACAGACCGGGCCCGGTCTTTTGGAAGGCATAGGTAACGATGACCGGAACATCCGCATCGCATGATTTCGCCGCTTCGACGCCAACGGCCGCCTCGGCGGGATCACTCATTGTTTCCACGAGAATCGCATCTGCGCCTCCGGCAAGAAGCGCATCAATTTGTGCGCGGAAAATATCCCGCAGTTCTTCGGCCGTTGTGTCGCCAAGAGGTTCGAGAAAATCGCCAAACGGCCCGACATCACCGAGCACCCAGCCGGTTTCACCCGCTGCGGCACGCGCAATCTGTGCGGCGGCGCGGTTGAGTTCCCCCACATGATCCGCGAGACCATGGCGCTCCAGCACGGACGCCGAACCGCCGAAGGTGTTGGTCGTGATCAAGTCACATCCGGCGCTGCGATATGCATCATGCACAGCGCGCACGTCGCCGGGCCGGCTGGCATTCCACAACATGCCGCATTCTCCCCCCGACAGCCCGCGGGAAATGAGCTGGGTTCCCATCGCACCGTCGCAGCAGAGCGGATTGATCAAAAGCCTGTTTATAAATTCATTTTGTCTCATAGTGTTTTTGGTTCCAGAGCAATTCCCTTCCCCCAGACCCGCCGCGCCGTTTCGCAATAGTGAATGTAGTTTTCAAGCGGCACATCCGGCGGAACGCGATGGTCGGGCATCGGGATGAATCCGCCTTCCTCGACCAATGGCGCGAGCCGTTCAATTTCCCCCGTGATTGCTTCCTTTGAGCGCGCGAGGATATGTTTGTCAAAGCCTCCCATCAGCAGCAGATCACGGCCATATTGTTTGCGAAACTTCACGGGATCCGCGCCCCAGGTGCCAACCTCAATTGGAAACATGCAATTGACGCCCCCTTCGAGCCAAAGGGGCAGAAGCGAGTCAACAAGCCCGTCGCAATCCACCCAGACCACATCGACGCCGTGGCGATGCAAAAGCGCAGTGATGCGTTTGTAGTTCGGCACCATGAACTCCCGGAAGTGCGCCGGGCTTAAGAGCGGCCCCGCGTTGTAACACATGTCTTCCCACATCGCGCATGCCTCGAATCGCGCGCCAGTCGCCAGGATCCGCTCCAGCACCCCGACCACGCAATCGGTGACTGTCGTGACCATTTCCCCGAATAAATCCGGATCGTCGTAAACAAGCAGCGAGAGATTTTCAACCCCCATCCAGTTGCGAAGCCACCCGTAGAGGCTGCCGCCGGGAAGTATGACCGGGTGGTCGCGCTGCGGATCACGCCATAGATGCACAAGGTTTTCCCATTCCGGGCCTGCTGGAAAACGTCCGGAAGATTTTGGATCGAGCCGCCATTTATAGTGTTCCTCCCAGCTTGCCTGGTCCACGAGCAGATGGCTCTCGTGCTGCGGGATCGAACCCATGAATTTCTTGCGCAGGACACGGACCCCGTCGCCCTGCTGCATAAGTTCGTGATCCCCGCGATCTTCGAGAATCCGGTCATCGAATGCCGGGAATAAGCCGACGTCGCAGCGGGTATTCCAGTGCCCGTCACCGCCTGCGAGGGAGATGTCCAAACCGAAAAATTCCGCCGCATTTTGCTGGGTGACCCAGCCAGGCAGTCCCTGTTTTTTCCATTCCGGAATCGTTTCGTCCCAGAAATTGAAATCAAACAGCGGGGCGCGATCACGGGGTTGATAGTGCATCGTTGCGATGAATCGTTCACGGTTATTCATAGACGGGCCTTTAAGGCTGATTACGACCTGTAACAACCCACCGGACGGTGCGCAACATGCCAGCACCAGATCACCAAAGAAACGCTCGAGATCACAAGAACCGCGGACTTTGAGTTGCTATAGTCTTGCTCATGGACGAACAACACCCCCTTACTCAAGCGATCATTCGTGGACGCCGGAAAGAAATTCCGGAACTCGTGCAACAGTGCCTGGATGCAGGCGAGGACGCCAAGTCAATTGTCGAAAACCGTCTTGTATCCGGCATGCAGGTGGTTGGCGACCGGTTCAAGAAAAACGAAATCTTTGTGCCTGAAATGCTCGTCGCCGCCCGTGCCATGAAGGAAGCGATGAAAATCCTCGAGCCGATGCTCGTGGCTGCGGGTATCCGCCCCGAGTACTCGGCGGTGATAGGCACTGTCGAAGGCGACCTGCACGACATTGGCAAAAACCTCGTAGCCATGATGTGGAAGGGGGCGAATATCGAGGTCATCGATCTCGGCGTGAATGTTCCCTCTGCAAAATTCGTCGAGGCCATTGCACAACACAAATCGCATCTGGTCGGCCTCTCCGCGCTGCTGACAACCACGATGCCGGCCATGCGAACAACGGTGAAAGCAATCCGTGACGCCGGGTTTCCGGTTAAAATCGTCATTGGCGGCGCGCCAATCACACAGGAATTTGCAGCAGAGATCGGCGCGGACGGTTATTCGCGGGATGCCGGTTCGGCTGTCGATGCAGCGATGGCACTGTTGCACGGAAATGCTTAACGACTTTTGCCCGAAGAGCGGGCCCGCCTTACTTCTCGATGATTGATTTGCGGTCAAACCTTCGGTTGAAAGAAATCCTCTGCGAAAAAGGCAATTTTCCGATTGGCGTCGAGTTGGTTTCCACCCGTGGAACCATGAAGCAAAACCAGACTCTGAAAACCCGGGCATTTTCAGAAAGCCTGACTCACAGCCCGCGAGTTGACTGGGTCTCGATCACCGACAATGCAGGAGGAAATCCACAGCTCGCTCCCATCGCCCTGGGCACGCCGATTCTCTATGCCGGAAAGGAAGTAGTCATCCATCTCACTTGCAAGGATCTCAACCGTTACGCCATTGAAAGCCAGCTCTGGCTGCTGGCAAGCCAGGGGTTTCACAACATTCTGGCGCTTACAGGAGACTACCCCATCGAAAGTTTCGAAGGCCGCGCAAAACCTGTTTTCGACATCGACTCTGTTGCGCTGCTTACAATGATTAGAAAGCTCAACGAGGGTTTGGAAGTTACCTCTGGAAGCGACCAAACCAAAAAGAAGCTTGATTCGACCCATTTCTTTGCTGGCGCCGTGACCAGCAGTTTCAAATTCCATGAGAACACCTTGCTTCCGCAGTATTACAAACTGGAGCAGAAAATTCTAAACGGCGCCCAATTCATCATCAATCAGATCGGGTTTGATTCACGCAAAAGCTACGAGCTGATCGAATACCTCCGGCTGCGCAAGCTCGATCAGACGCCCATGATTGGAAACGTCTTTGTGTTAAACCCAATTGTGGCCCGGTTGTTCAATCAGATGAAAATTCCGGGGATCGTTCTTACTGATGAACTCCATGATATCTGTCAAAAGCAGGGATCTTCCCCCGATAAAGGCAAAAAGTTTTTCCGCGAATTTGCCGCCAAGCAACTCGCGATCTATCGCGGACTTGGCTATAAAGCAGGCTATCTGGGAGGCGTTCATACTTATCAGGATATCGAGGAAATTCTCGACCTCGAAAAATCCTTCGCGCCCGATGATTGGAAAACGTTTGCCAAGGAAACTCTGTTTTCCCGCGAAGGTGAATTTTTTCTTTTCGAACAAGATGAGGTCTCGCGTCTGTCCCGACCAGGCGAAGTTGATCAGAAATGGGCGAAAACGCTGCACGAAAAGCAGCCTGGAAAAAACGTCACTCCCGGATACCACCTTGCGAAACATTTCCATTCGCTGATGTTTGAAAAAGGGAAGGGGCTTGCTCCGCTTGCCGAAAGAATGTGCCGGCGCGCGAAGGATCCAAGCCAGGGCCCACCCTGGTTGCGCTTCGTTGAGCGTCTCTCAAAATCCGTCCTGTTTTCCTGCCATGATTGCGGCGATTGCTCACTGGGAGAGACGACCTTTTTGTGTCCCGAGTCGCAATGCGCCAAAAACCAGCGGAATGGTCCATGCGGGGGAACGCGGGACGGAAAATGCGAGGTCTTTGACTACGAGTGTATTTGGGCGAGGGCCTATGACCGCATGAAATACGAAGGGAAATCCGAAAAGCTTCTTGATCATGCCCCCGTCATTCAGAATCAGGGACTGCGCGGAACATCAAGCTGGGCAAATTTCTGGCTCGGCAAAGATCACGTCTCAAAAAATGAAGAACTAAAGAAAACGCCATGAATCCACCCAAACTTCAAATCATCGGCGAACTGATGAACAATTCGTATGGTCGCGCCCGGAAGGCATGGCAGGCACGCAATGTGGCCGGCTACCAGGAACTGGCAAAAATCCAGACTGACCTGGAAGCCTCTTTCCTGACCCTCAACATAGATGGCACCCAAAAGCTCTCCGTGACGCTTCAAGAGATGCTGGACTTTCTGCCCCGAGTCATCCCGGCCATTCAGGAAGTGACCGATCTGCCCCTCAGCTTTGACAATCCGGACGTCGCCTTTCATCACGAATGTTTAAAGCATTACAATCCGGCGAAATCCAAGGGCCGTGCAATCCTTAATTCAATTTCCGTCTCCCGAAAAAATATTTCCGAAATGATTCACGTCGCAAGGGATCACGACATGAACGTCATCGTCATGGTTTCCGAGTGTTTAATGCCTGACGGCTCCCATGGTGCGGCAAAAACCGTTGACGATATTTTGAATACAACGAAGCATTTCGTCTCCCTTCTTCACAAGCAGGCCGGAATTGCCAATGATCGCATCATCATTGATCCGGGGCTGGCGCCCGTTGCTTCCGACACCGGCGGGCTGATCAACCTCTGCCTCGATTCAATACGGGCGATTCGTTCTGAAAAAAATCTGGAGGGTATTCATATCTCTGTCGGACTTTCAAACTTCGCCATCGGCGCGCCCAAACCAATGCAAGTTTCCCTGGAAAGAGCCTTCCTGTGTCTGGCGATGGAAGCAGGCATGGACTTTGCGCTTTCAAATCCAGAGAAAAACACAGTTCCGATGTCCAAGGATGAAAAGCTCGTGCAGGATTTGATCCGCATTCTTGAAGAAGGCAGGGTTCAACCGGGCGAGACCCAGGAAGATTCGGGGTTCCGCCAGTTGGATACTTTTATGGAACTTTGGGCCGATGAAACCTGATTCGTTTATGGAAACCAAAGTGATGAATCCAGACCTTTCGGCCTGTTTAAGCATTACTTCTGAAAATCCGGCGCGTTGGATTGTTGTGGGGCAATTGCTGGATGCAAAAAATCGGCGCATCCTAAAAAACGCGCACTTAATCTATGACAAAAACCGGATTTTACATGCAGGCGCCGAAGCGCCGGAAGCGGGGTTGTTAAACGGGCAAGAGGCTCCCGATTTGACCCTGCTTGAATACACGGCGATGCCCGGGCTGATCGAAGGCCACTCGCATACGTTTCTTGAAGGCGCGGAGCTGGCGGCCGAAAAGCGGGCCGACTACCAGAAGCAGGATCCCCAGGCACTTTACGAGAAAGCCGAAGCCCGGCTCCGCACCCTGGCACGCCTCGGGGTTATCGCGATGCGCGACGGGGGTGACAAGGACCAGGTGGGACTGCGCCTGAGCAGGTTCACTGCGTCCGGGGACTGCCCGCCGTTCACCGCCAGGGTCTTCAGTCCCGGGGCTGGCATCCACCGGCGGGGACGCTACGGCAGTTTTTTTGGGCAACCATTGGAAGACCACGCAGATATTGAGAGCTGTGTGCAGGCGCGGGTGACCGAAGGTGCGGACCACATCAAAATCGTGCCCACCGGAATAATAAATTTCGCCAAAGGCCAGGTCACCGCAAAGCCGCAGTTTACCGTTGAAGAAATACAACAGTTTAAGAAGGCGGCGCATGCGCTTCAAAAGCACGTCATGGCCCATGCTTCGGGAGATATCGGCGTTGGGTATGCCATTGAGGGCGGAGTTGACACTGTGGAACATGGCTTCTTTATCACGGATGAA
>Ga0302319_10010669_pt1 | contig 17496 bp, 14 predicted proteins | sample Bog_T0_2_FD_203319 | JGI IMG/M metagenome (GOLD analysis project Ga0302319, IMG submission 203319) | Peat permafrost microbial communities from Stordalen Mire near Abisko, Sweden - Bog_T0_2 | ecosystem: Environmental > Terrestrial > Soil > Wetlands > Peat | place: Sweden: Abisko, Stordalen Mire...
GAGCAGCAGATGGAACTGACTGAGTACGGTTCGCGCCTTTCCAATGTAGTCTTGCGCGGCACGTTGAATCTGAATATCGGTGGATATGGCGCGCAGGTGGCCAACATCGGCCCGCTGCTGCGCAAGGAAGTTACGCGCGATGAAGTCGAAAAATTCCATTCCACCGACCATTCCAGCCTGGGAACGGTGCAACTGACCAGCGTCCGGCTGGTTCCGGCTGTACTCAAGATTCTTGCGGAACGCAACCTCCATCACATGCTGCATCTGGCTTGTGCCGCCGGCGGATTCCTGACGCAGGTAGCGCGTTCCGACCCGTCGTTTCGCGGAATCGGCATTGACAAGTCGGCACAGCGCATCGCCGGCGCTGAGGAGACTATCCGCCGCTATGGCCTGGAATCGCGCCTGCGCGTGATGCAGTCGGAGATCGGCGTCGATCCGTTTCCAATCGATGAAGAGACCCGCAACCAGATCGATGTGGTCGCTTCCATTTACCTGCTGCACGAGATAGGCCGCTATGGCAGGCAGCGAATCGTGGATCTGCTGCGAGAGATCAAGCAAGCCTTTCCTGGCAAGCTCTTCCTCTTTTCCGAAACCATGCCGCCGGAAACGCCGGACTCAGTTCAGAAGCCGCCCTCGCAGTATTCGCAGCTCGATTACCTGCTCATCCATCGCCTGCGCGGCAAAGGCATGCCGCTTCCTCCGGCGGAATGGAAATCCATCGTCGCCGACGCGGGCATCAAGCTGATCGAATTCAAGGAAGTCTACTCGATCGGCCTTGGCCTGGCGGAGCTCTGACAGCTGCCGTAAGGCTCGAATAATCATCGAAATATCCCAGGAACGCGGCGCTCCTAGCGCAGAAGATCGACCGAAAGAGGAGAAGCCAAGCATGACGCAGAAGACGGCTTTGGTAATCGGCGCGAGCGGCGGATTAGGCCGCGCCATCGCAAGGATGCTTGCCGAAGAAGGATACGCACTGGCTTTGGTGGGCCGCGACATCGAGAAGCTCGAAGCTACGCGCGGCGACTTGGGCGCCGCGGCTTCGGGCGCGCTTGTCATTCAGAGCGATCTCACCGACCGCGCCCAGGCGCAGGCCATGGTCGAACAAGCGCTTGCGCATTTGACCTACGTCGATGTTCTGATTTGCGCCGCTGGAATGAATGTGCGCCAGCGCAGCCTGCGCTCTCTCGATCCCGCCGACTGGGACCGCGTCATCGCCGCCAATCTCACCACCGCCTTCAATGCGATTCACTTCGTCTTGCCGTCGATGCGCACACGCGGCGGCGGCCTGATTGTGCAGATCTCTTCGCTTGCGGGTTTGCGCGCCAATACCGTCACCGGCGCTGCCTATTCCGCGGCTAAATTCGCCCAATCGGCCCTGGGAATCAGTATCGGCCGCGAGGAACGCGGGCGCGGCATCCGCTCCACTGTGATTTACTCCGGCGAGGTCAATACGCCGCTTCTGGAGGCGCGAGGAGAGCGGGTGGGAGTGACTGTCAATGAGGGACGCCGCGAGTCGATCCTGCAATCCCAGGATATTGCCGATCTGGTCCGCCTGCTGGTCAAGCTGCCCCCGCGCGCCCACATCCCGGAGTTAGTCATCAAGCCAACTATCGACGACTTTTCCTGACAAAAGCGAAGGGCCACTCCTATCGAGTGGCCCTTCGCTTTCAAGCAATGTGATACACCGTTACGCGGGAGAAGGCGAGCCCTCCGGGTAGTTCGGCCCACCCCGGCTCTCCGGCTTGAGCACTTGCTGCACGTCGTCGCCACCCTTGTCTGTGGGCGAAGCCAGTATGGAGCGGACGGGCGGCAATTCCTTGCCTTCGATCAGCATCTTCACCTCTTCGGCGTCAATCGTCTCGCGCTCCAGCAGAGCCGCCGCGATCCGGTGCATGGCGTCCGCATGAGACTCGACAATCGCGTGCGCCGATTGGTAGGCCTCGTCGATCAGCCGCCGCACTTCCAAGTCGATCTGCCGCGCCGTCTCTTCGCTGAAGTCGCGATGCTGCGCAATCTCGCGTCCCAGAAAGATCTGCTCCTCCTTCTTGCCGAAGGTGAGCGGCCCCAGCCGGCTCATGCCGTACTCGCAAACCATGCGCCGAGCCAGATCGGTTGCGCCCTCAATGTCGCTGCCCGCGCCGGTGGACATCTGGTTGAGGAAGATCTCCTCTGCCACACGTCCGCCATAGGAGATCGCCAGATTCGCTTCAAGGTATTCCCGCGTGTAATTGTGCCGGTCGCCGGGCAGGAAGATGGTCACGCCCAGAGCCATGCCGCGCGGAATAATCGTCACCTTGTGAATCGGATCGGAGTGCTCGCGGCGGATCGACACCAGCGCATGCCCCGCCTCGTGATAAGCGGTCACCCGCTTCTCCTCTTCGGTCAGCAGCATGGACTTGCGCTCGGCGCCCATCAGCACCTTGTCCTTGGCAAGCTCGAAGTCGTACATCGTAACCTGCTTGCGATTCATGCGCGCCGCGCTCAACGCAGCCTCGTTGACCATGTTGGCCAGGTCTGCGCCGCTGAATCCCGGCGTCCCGCGAGCCAGCACGTTCAGATTGGTGTCGTCTGAGACCGGAACCTTCTTCACATGCACGCGCAGGATTTCTTCGCGGCCACGAATGTCCGGCAGGCCTACCACCACGCGGCGATCGAAGCGTCCTGGCCGCAACAGCGCCGGATCAAGCACGTCTGGCCGGTTTGTGGCAGCCACCAGAATCACGCCATCGTTGGATTCAAAGCCGTCCATCTCCACAAGCAACTGGTTCAGCGTCTGCTCGCGCTCGTCGTGTCCGCCACCCAGGCCCGCGCCGCGATGACGGCCTACTGCGTCGATTTCGTCGATGAAGATGATGCAGGGAGCGTTCTTCTTGCCTTGCTCGAACAGGTCGCGAACGCGGCTTGCGCCAACGCCCACGAACATTTCAACAAAGTCCGAACCGGAGATCGAGAAGAACGGTACGTTTGCCTCGCCGGCCACTGCCCGCGCCAGCAGCGTCTTGCCGGTTCCCGGAGGCCCAACCAGCAGCACGCCCTTGGGAATGCGCCCGCCCAGCTTCTGGAACTTCTGCGGCTCGCGCAGATACTCGATGATCTCCTTCAACTCTTCCTTGGCCTCATCCACGCCGGCCACATCCTTGAAGGTGATCTTCTTCTGCTGCATCGAAAGCAGCCGCGCGCGGCTCTTGCCAAACGACAGAGCCTTGTTGCCGCCCGACTGCATCTGCCGCATGAAGAGAAACCAGACCACGCCCAGCAGCAGGAAGGGACCGACGTTGAGCAGCAACTGCAGAGGCATGTTGCTCGACTGAGCTTTGATCGTCACCGAAACCTTGTCGGCGCGAAGCGCTTTTTCCAGATCCTCGTAGTTTGAAGGAACCGTGGTATGAAACATATCCTTGGGCGTAGCCTTCATGTGTCCGCGCAGCTCGTCGCCCTCGATGGTCGCGTCCTGCACCTTCCCCGCTTGCGCCTGGTCGAACAGATCGGAGTAAGTGATCTCCGTATCCTTGCCCGCGCTGCTGTTCTTTTGCCACATGGTCAAAAGAACCACCAAACAGCCGAGGATGACAGCCCAGAACATGATCGTTTTTACGGTCGAATTCACCAGGATCCCTCTTTCCCGGCGGGGGAGAAGCTACTTACTCCATCTCCAGCACCGCCCGCTTCATCCTTTAGACGCCGTCAACTTGCTGAAAGTCACAGAAAGTACACGACACGCCGACGACAGACACGGGTGTTCTGCCGCCCGGATGAGCAGTAACTCAAATTGTACTCCCAAGCTACGGAAAACTGGAATTTCGCAGCCGCTATCTCGCCCCTTTTGAGTCAACATCCATTTCGGGAAGCTTCAATCTGCACCGGAATCGAGCCGTCTGACTACCGAGCGGCTCACTCCAGAGGGATTGCCACAACGCCAATTCCCCCCTCCGGCTCCAGTTCCACGCCCTTCATCCACACAATGCGACCCCCCACCTCCAGCACCGGCCAAATCGCCCTGCCGCTGCCTGTCACCCTCAGCCGCTCCAGCACCTCCTTCACCTTGCGCTCGCCGCTCGAGTAGCGAAGCCTCACCCGGTCGCCGGGCTTCCAGTTGCGGAGCGTCGCAACTGTAGCCGGAGCCGCCGCCCGGCTCTCAGCCGAACCATCCCGCACCACGATCTCAATCCGCAGCCGCAGCCCGAAGGCCAGAGCCACAATCTCGCCCGGAATCTCCCCGGTGTACTCGGGAACCATCTCCTCTGCCCCAGCCCCCACCGTCAGGCGCAGCTCACGAGCGGTTCGCTCGGCCCGCAATCCCTGGGCCAGCTCTAACCTCTGGCCTGCCCTGCCGGTCAGCGCCAGCGCCCGCAACATCTCGGTTGCACCAAAATCCGGCCCTGCCACCAACTGCTCCGCCGCAAATCGCAGCAGGCGTCTCTGCGCCGCCGGAGCCAGCGCGGCCAGGCGCGTCACATCCATTGCCAGACCGTCCCCGTCGGCGTGGGCGCGTCCTCCGCTCCGAACCGGGCGTCCCAAAAAGAGCAACTGCGGCGCCAGCCTGGCCATCTCCCCCTGCCACCACGCATCCTCATCCCGAGCCAGCTCAGCCATCTGCGCCAGATGTTCGCGCAGCCGCGGATTCCACCCCTCCAGCAGCGGCAGCAGCTCATGGCGGATCCGGTTGCGGGTATACGCCGGGTCGCCGTTCGATGAATCCTCCCGCCAGCCCTGCCCCAACGCCCGCAGATAAGCCTCCACTTCACCCCGCGTAGCCCCCAGCAGCGGCCGCAGAATCCGGCCCTCCGGGCTTTCGATTTCTGGATAAATTCCAGATAATCCCTCGGTCCAGGCTCCGCGCAAAAACTTGGCCAGCACCGTCTCCGCCTGGTCGTCGCGGGTATGCGCCGTAGCGATTGCATCGAGCGGAACTTCGGAGAGAAGTTTGCGAAACCACTGGTAGCGCAGCCGCCGCGCCGCTTCCTCAATGGATTCCCCATGCTTCGCGGCCTCGGCAGCCGTCTCCACCCGCGCCTCGTGGAAAGGCATGCCCAGCTCCCGCGCCAGCGCGCGGGCAAACTCCAGATCGCCTTCGGCCTCAGCGCCGCGCAACCCGTGGTGAAGGTGCGCGGCATGAAGTACAAGACCCAGTTCCGTGCTCCGCTCAGCCAGGGCGCGCAACAGCGCCACCGAGTCCGCCCCGCCGGAAAGACCAACGGCGAGTCGCAGACCCGGCTTAAGCAGCGTTCTATCGATTGAAAGCTCAGGAACCACAGTTCTGCGCATTCCTGAATAATAAGCCGGAGGCGCGACTGCGTTCGGGATCGCTGTTTACCAAAGCGACCAGGTACTTACCAGCGCTGTGCGACAATCTGTCTTCCAGTGTTACGCACCAGGCCTGCTTCCGTGTCTCCAGAGGCGATGGAATCGAGCGCTGCTTCTAATTCATCCAACTCGTGGCGATCAAATGCCTGGGCCGCGAAATCATTCCTGCCCCAGGTGCGCAGATTGGGCAAATGCAGTTGCGCCATCGCCTGTGCGGACTTTTCCATCGCCAGGCTCCGGCTTTGGCACACTTTCCATGCAGTTCCGGCCAGACTGGTCTCCAGAATGGCTCCCACATTGAGTAACTGTCCGTAGTGCCGCTGCATCTCTTCGACCAATTCGTAGTAGCGATGGAGCGCTGGATGAGACGATTCAATCCGCTCTGTTTCATGAATGAGCAGCATCGCCCTCGGTGCGGCCACCTCTGCCCAAGTCTGGAGGGCCGTCAGCGACGATTGCAGATGCGTCAGCAGAAAGCGGCAAAAGAACAACTCCGGCGCCTCAACCGGAAAAGGGGTTTGGAGAATATCGTGATGTAGAAATTCCAGCTCCGGGCAGTTGGCCCGCGCCTCGGCGATATAGCGCTCGGAAGCATCCAGGCCAACCATTCGCTGCGGCTTGAGAACGGCATCGACGAGTTGCGTCGTCCAGCCAGGGCCGCAGCCCAGATCGACAGCCAACCCGAGAGTGCGCGACGGGCCAGACTCAAGCGTCAACTCCAGGAGCGCCCGCGTCTCCGGCTCGTAAATCTCGGCAAGACGGCGCAGTCTGCGGCTCGCCTCCTCATGGTCTCCAAACGTGTAAGACATGATGGGCAGTATAAACACTCAGTGGCGCCGGGGAGTTCTCCCTATACAACAAATTTGTTTTGCATCAGCCAGCCATGGGTAGTTGTATACTGCACCAGTTATGCAAGTATTTGTGATTCTTCCCGCCGCGGGACTGGGTACGCGAATGGCAGGCCCGCAGCCCAAGCAGTTTCTCGCCCTCAACGGCTTGCCTATTCTCATTCATTCGCTGCGCGCCTTTGCCGCGGTCCAGCGTGTGACGGCGATCTATGTGGCCGTGCGCAAGCCCGAGATCGAGCGCGTCCAGGCCCAAATCGCAGAGTATGCTGCCGAGTTCGCCCTTGCAGGCCGTATCCTGGTCGTCGAGGGCGGCGACCACCGCCAGGAATCGGTTTCCCACGCCCTGGCCGCTCTGCCCGCCCAGCCCGACGACATCGTGCTGGTCCACGACGCCGTGCGCCCCCTGATTGACGCGGCCACCATCGACCGGACGATCGATGCAGTGATCCAGCACGGAGCGGCCATTGTCGGCCTGCCCGCTGTGGACACCATCAAGCAAGTGGAACGCACCGCCCACGGCGCACTCATCACCTCCACCATCCCCCGCGAGGTCGTTGTGCTGGCCCAGACACCGCAAGGCTTTCGCTACGGTTTGCTCCAGAAGGCCTTTGCCGAGGCTACCGCCGACGGCTTCATCGGTACCGACGAGGCTTCGGTCGTCGAACGCGCCGGCCATCCAGTAGCCGTGGTCCACGGTTCTCAGGTTAATCTGAAGATTACCCAGCCCGGCGACCTGGAGTTGGCCGAGTTTTACCTGCGCCAGCGCGCTCGCTGATATAAGGCTGGGATCAAAAAAGTTGAGATTGACGCTGGCAAGCTTAAAAGAACAGGCACGGTAACCATGGAAACACGCATCGGATTTGGCTATGACTCGCACGTCTTCAAACCGGGCGTGATCCTGCGCATCGGCGGACTCACGCTCGACCACCCCGAGGGCCTGGCCGGCCACTCCGACGGCGACGTGCTGCTGCACGCCATCACCGACGCTCTGCTTGGCTCCGTAGCCGCCGGCGATATCGGCAGCTTCTTCCCTCCCGGCGACCCGCGCTGGAAAGACGCCGACTCCGCCATCTTCCTCAACCTGGCGATCGAAGAGCTGCAAAATGCCGGCTTCCGCATCGTCAATATCGACACCACGCTCATCCTGACCGCCCCGAAGATCGGCCCCATCGCCCCAGAGATGCGCGCCCGTGTCGCCGATCTGCTGGAAATCGACATTGACCAGGTAAGCATTAAGGCTAAAACTCCCGAGGGCCTCAACCTCGACCACGTCGCCCAGTGCCACGCCGTTGCCCTGGTCGAGCGCGTTGCCGAGCCAGACGAACTGAAGAGCATGAGCGCCGTGATCGAAAGCCAGCGCCAGCTTGAAGACGTAGTAGAAGACCTGCTCGCCAGCGTCCACGGAGTGCCCAAGAAGCGCGTCGCTCCGGTCTACGACACAGAGGACATTACCTAAGTTTGGCGCGAGTTCAATTCCTCGGGACTAAATCGGAGAAAAGAGCGCACAATTTCGTCAATGCTGGACAGCGATTGACCGGATTCCCGCATCTTGTATTGAAGGAGAAGCGTTTTTCGCAGCGCCGGAGACAGCGTTGAATTTCTGCCCGGCCCGCTTTTCTGTCACAGCGGCATGTATCGCCGGGTACGGCAAGCCGATTTCTGACTTGTTAATATTCAATTCCGCCTCACAGGAGGTTCCCATGGCAGCCGTCATCAAGCCAGGTTGGAGCAAACCCTCCACCATTCTCTTCGCCTCCGAGATTCCCGCCAATGAGAAGGCCTTCGCCTTCGCTCTGGCGCAAGCCGCAGAGTTTGGCGCCAATCTCATCGTCTTTCATGCCTATGACACGCTGGTCGTCGCCGCATCCGAGACTTCCGGCATCCGTTATTACGACTACGCCGCCGCCGCCCGCGCCGAAATGAAGAACCTCGAGCCTTTGGCCCAGCGCGTGCGTGCTGCCGGAGTCCAATGTGAAGTGATCGTGCGCCCAGGATTGCCCGCCGACCAGATTCTCGCGTTCCTGCGTGAGCGCGAAATCGACCGTATCGTCATGGGCACTCACTCCCCCGGCCCCATTGGCAAACTGCTGGTGGGCTCTGTAGCCGAGGCTGTCCTGCGCACCGCCAAGGTACCGGTTTACATCGTCGGTCCCGAGGTCGTTGAAGGCACGTATCGCAACTTTGCCACACGCGCCATACTCTGTGCCGTCAGCCTGCAAGAGGCCAGTGCGGTAGTGGCGGGCTTTGCCGCGGAATTGGCAGCCCAGCACAGCGCGCGCCTGATCCTGCAGCATGTAATCCGGCCTCAGGAACGCCAGGAAGTTCTCGCCGGGCGTTCGATCGATCAAATTGAGACCGAGCTGCTGAGGCTGGTTCCGATTCATCTGCTCGACAAGATTGCCGTACAAGCCATCGTCGTACCCGGCGATCCCACCGAGGAATTGCTTTACCAGAGCAGAGCCCAGCAGGCCGATCTGATCGTATTGGGCGCGCAGGGTGCATCGGCGTTTGCCGCCATCACGCGCCACGGCGTGGTCTATAAAGTACTGGCGCACTCACACTGCCCGGTGATGACACTGTCACCCGCGATGCTGGCCGAGTGCGGGGTGAAGGCAACCAAACCTCGTCCGTCCGAAGCCTATTTGGCGGGCGTTTTTTAGTCCTGCGCTCTCCGGGGTGGATTTCCTTTCCCTCGGAGAGCGCATAGAGAGCTATGGCTTCTTCGCACCGGCCGGCTGCCCCGCCGTGGGCGCAATATCCGCGGCGCAAGGCTTGCCACCGCACAGCGCCCCGGTAATTCCCTGCCCTTCCGTGATGGTGTAAATCCTGTCTACCGCGGGCAGTTTGACCGTCTCTTTCAAGCCGGAAGGCCAGTGAATCTCTGCTGTTCCAGCGTCGGTCGCGTCTCCCAGGCCGAAGTGGACGCGCATGTCATTCGAAGAAAGATAGCTGCCGCCGCTCAGCACGTCGTCTCTCATGCGCATTCCATTGGCATTCAGATAGACCGTCGCTCCCACCGCATCGCGCGGACTTTTCGGCCCTCCGATGAGCTTCATCTCCGCCCAGTGGTGGTGGTCTGGATTCACGTTGCGCAGCAGCACCGGAACGCCGTCCATGTTGTTCATCACCACGTCCATCTTGCCGTCGTTAAAGATGTCGCCAAACGCCGCGCCGCGGCCAACGCTAACCACCGCCAGACCGGTTCCCTCCACGGCTGGCACCAGATCGAACTTGCCATTCCCAAGGTTGTGATAGAGCAGCGGGCGCTCGGCATAACTGGTTCCCCACTCTGGATGCTTGTCCACTTCCGGATAGACATGCCCATTGACAATCAGCAAGTCTTTCCACCCGTCGTTGTCGTAGTCCAGGAACCCATCGGCAAACTTCACAAACGGGATGGAAGCGGTCGCCACACCGGCCTGAAAGCTCACATCCGTGAAACTCCCTGTTCCGTCGTTCTGGAAAAGAACAACATAGTCGTCGCCAAAGCTGGTATTCACCAAGGAAAGGTGGCCGTTGTTTTCGTAGTCTCCGGCTGCGATGCCCATGTTGGCGATCTCGCGTCCATCCTTATTCAACGCGTATCCGCTCTCGTAGCTCTCATCCTCAAACGTTCCATTTCCCTTGTTCATATAGAGGTAATTCGGCGTGGAGTCGTTGGCTACCAGCAGATCCGGTTTCCCATCCCCGTTCACATCCACAAACAAGGCGCCAAGGCCGTAATATCCGTTGGGATCGTCCACGCCAAGCTTCTTGCTCACATCTGTAAAGGTGCCGTCCCCATTGTTGTGGAAGAGATGATCGTGCTCACCCCGCAGACCACGCGGTCCGCACATCACTTGCACGCCGCGGTACTGGCAAGCAGCGGTACCGGCAGCCTTTGACCCGCTGATCGGAGGGTTGGCGAGGTCAATTTGAGCATAGCCGGCAATGAACAAATCAAGCCTGCCGTCGCCATCGTAGTCGCCAAATGTTGCGCCTGTAGACCACGTGCCGACAGTGACACCCGCTGCGTCTCCCATGTCGGTAAAGGTGCCGTCGTGATTGTTGTGATAAAGGCGGTTCTTCCCGTAATTGGTTACATAGAGGTCGGGCCAGCCGTCGTTGTCGTAGTCGGCAACCGCGCACCCGTAGCCCCAGCGGTCGTTGGCAACGCCGGCTGCTTGTGTCACGTCGGTAAAGGTTCCGTCGTGGTTGTTATGGAAGAGAGCCGCATGTGGCGGAGTTGCTTTGCCATCGAGCGAATTGTAAGTCGCTCCGTTAACAAGGTAGATGTCCAGCCATCCGTCATTGTCGTAGTCAAGCAGGCAGACGCCTGGGCCTTTGGCCTCAAGAATAATGCGCTTCGCGGGAGTTCCCGCCGAGTGATGCCAGTCTGCAAGCCCTGCCGCCTTGGCTACATCCATGAAAACAACGGGGCCTTTCTTGACGAAGCCGCCCGCGGTGACAGGGCGATGTTCGCTGTCGAACTCTGCCTGATGAGGACCAGCGCTAGCCATCCCTTCCTGTGCCATGCCGCTCTTCTGCATCTGCGCTCCGCCCTGCTGCCCGGCTTGGGGGGTCGCCTGCGACCATGCGGGAGGCAAAGCCAGGAGCAGAGCTGCTGCGAGAGCAGCGAACAGTCTGTGCGGGTGCGGCAAGAAAAGTCCTCCAAAACTTGAAGTGTATCGCAGCCGGCTCCGCCGTCCTTCGGAGCATCTTCTGTCCCATAAGCGACAGACCCTCTCAACCGCGCAGGCGTATCGTCAACTGAAACCCAGATAGCGGAGGCAAATGGCATGAACAAATCAGAAAAAGAAGCGCCAATCACCACCCCAGCGGTAGCCAAGGACCGGACCGTGCATGACCACTTCGGCCGATTCGCCGCATCGGCAAGCAGCTGGCTGGGATCGACATGGGCGTTTGCCGCAGCAGGACTGCTGGTCATTGTGTGGGCCGCCGCCGGGCCGGGGCTTCATTTCTCGCAAACATGGTCGCAGGCCATCAGTACGGGAACGGGCGTTGCGACGTTTCTGATGGTCTTGCTGATCCAGAGCACCCAGAATCGCGATTCGCGCGCCATCAACCTGAAGCTCAATGAGTTGATTCGCGCCATGGATAATGCCCGGAATCAATTGATCGATATTGAGCGGCTCAGCGATCTGGAGCTGGACGAGATGCAGGCCACCTACGAAAAGATCAAGACAAGTTGGACCAATCGCCAGGCGAAAACCCCTCGCGACGCCCAAGAGAAGTGACGCTGGAGATCGCGGTCGTCCGGTGGGTTGATGGGTCGTGGCAAAGCTTCGTTGTGTTCCTTTTGATACTGCGGCCCGGCCGGGCGCCATGAGCAACTAGACATCAGGAGAGTGAAAAACATGGACAAGGATAGAGTGAAAGGTACGATCAACGAGGTAGTGGGAAACGCAAAGCGGCACATCGGCAACGTGACCGGAAACACCGGCACCCAGGTCGAAGGCGCCGTTCAACAGGTCAAGGGCAAGGTGCAAAATGCCTGGGGCAAGACCAAGGACGCAGCCCGCGATGTGCAGGCCAATGTCAGAGCATCGAACGCAGCGGACGACGCGGCTGCGCACAAAAACCCTAAAGTCGTAGTCGTGGAGAAGCGCGATCTAATCTAGGTGGATTGATTGAACGGCGGCTTACAAATTCCCAGTTTGTATGTTCACCAGCACCGGCGCTTCGGCGCCGTGGCCGCCTGGCGAAACGGTTTCAGTCTGGGGCGCACGCCAGTGATCGATATGGCTGATCCTATGGACGCAACCGATGGTGCAGTTGGGCGCACAGCTTTTGGCGGTCAAAAACTCCCGCTTCACGTCGGCGGTGGTGTAGTCGGCAATCGGCACGCCCGGATACCCTCGCTGCTGGCTGCAATAGTGAACCAGGCCGTCCTCGCATATGTAGAGGTATCGGGAGCCGGCACGGCAGCGCCAGTCGTTGGGCCGCCCCTGCACAATCGCCTCTTGAAACTTGTCGAACTGCGAATAGTTGGTCTTCTTCCGGTTTGTCATCTCGAAGTAGACCTCTGCCTCGTCATCTTTGAGCGGCTTCAGTTGCCCGCTGCCGTCGTGGATAATTCCAATCGTCGATTCAAAGCCCAGCGCCAGCGCGCGCTTGCCAATCACCAGCGCGTCATTGGGATTCTTGAACCCCCCGCCCACTACCGAGTTGATGTTCACGTGGAACTCGGCGTATTGCGACAACATCTCCAGCTTTTTGTCCAGCACTTTGAGGCTCTTCTTCGAGACCTCGTCTGGCTCCAAGTTATCGATAGAAATCTGCATGTGGTCCAGGCCCGCCCGGTTCAACCGCTCGATCCGTTCCACGTTGAGCAGGTAGCCGTTGGTAATCATGCCGGCAATCGCTCCGGTCCGCCTCATTCGCCGGATGATGTCGTCCAGCTGGGGGTGGGTGAGCGGCTCGCCGCCGGAGATGCCGATCATGGCCGTACCCAGGCGACCAAGATGGTCGATGCGCCGGTACATCTCTTCCAGCGGCACCGGCTCCGAGACTTTGTCATACTCGTTGCAATAGCCACAGCTCAGGTTGCAGAAGCGCGCCGGCACAATCTGCGCCAGCACTGGATGGCCGGTGTGAGCAAGTGCGCGAGCCACCATGGCATATTCACGCGCCTTGCGTGTTGCGGCAAGCCATCGCCCACGCGCCGTCGATCTCCGGGGAATTGCCATCTTTTCTATTGAATCACATCCCGCCGCAAAGCGGCCGCAAGCCGCCAGAACTGCCAAATCATACGGGGGTGACGCTCGCCAATCTTACCGATCATGCAGTCACAATTGAGCGCAGGATATTGATTGAGAGAGAAACGACCAAGGGTTGGAGTATGGAAATGGGACAACAGGCCTTGGCAGCATGCATGAAGAATTGCGGGGTAAATCCGGATACCTATCGCTTTGCGGCTGTGATCATCCCGGCAGGCTCAGTTGCGGCTGGCGACGATGGCGCGCAACTCGGCAGTGATCTCGGCGATGTGTGCGCAGGAGCCAGGAACGCCTTCGCGGGAGTAGGTAATCTCCAATTGGCGGGCCAGGTCTGTGCCTCGGGCGAGGCCGAAGGTGCCGAGGACACCGGCCAGTTTGTGGGCGGATGCGCTGGCTGCCTCACGCTGTTCGGTCAAGAGTTGATTGGCGGAAATGGCCGCGGCGGCAGATTCCAAAATGCTGACCCGTTCCTCGATTTGCGGAAGAAACCTGGCCCACAATTGATCGAGGGCTTGCGAGAGAGCGGATTGCCCGGCAGGTTCCAAAACTGAAGCGCCTTTCGGGGAGCTGTTTCAATCCCAACCTAACGCGCTGGAGATCTGGTCGGCAAGCGTGAGGGGGTCAAAGGGCTTAAAGAGTATGGCCTTGACGCCGAGATCGGCGAAGCGGCGCTGGTCAGAGCTTTGCACCTTGGCGGTGAGCAGAAGCACGGGGATGCTGGCGGTGGCCGGATTCTTTTGCAACTCACGGAAGGTTGCGGGACCATCCATCACAGGCATCATGACGTCGAGGACGATGGCGTCGGGCCGGTGCTGAATCGCGAGGGAGAGGCCCTCGGCGCCGGAGCTAGCTACATACACTTTCCAGTCGGCTATGGATTCCAGGCTGAGGGCGGCTACTTCGCGGATGTCGTCTTCATCGTCAACGATCAGGATGCTATGGGACATAAGTAAAAAACCTCGGTATGCAAGTTAGCGGTTGCCCACCCTGTGTTCGCCACGCCAGGGACAGGGTGAAAGTGAACAATTGAGCCGCAGCCATTCTTTGTGGTTTGGGCGCGGGTAAGGCCGGGAACGGTTCCAGTCCGATCACGCATTCGGAGCCGCGGGTTTCTGGGGCAGTACGTCCTCCATTGGGCGCGAACTGCGCAACATCGTCATGACCAGGGCATCGAGCTGCTCGGGCTTGACCCGGGCCTTGGTGAGAAAGTGGGTGGGGCCGAGAGTAAGCTGGCCGCGTTCGGCCTCAGTGAGTTCACGTCCGGAGTATACGACCAGCGGCAAGTGGGCGAGGTTCTCGTTTTGGCGAAGCCAGTCGACTAAGTTAAAACCGTCTCCGTCGGGCAGGCCGATGTCGAGTACAAGCAATTGGGGATCGAAGGCAAGGCAGGAGTCCAGCGCTTGCTTCAGAGAGTGAGCCAGCTTCACGATGAAGGCGGCCGGTGAGAAGACGGCGCCGATAACGGTGGCCAGATCCACATCGTCCTCGACAACCAGGATGCGCGCCTTTTCGCCGGTTCCACGCAGGACGCGGGCCAGTTCGCCCAGCAGGGTAGCTTCATCGAGCGGCTTGTTGACCCAACCTTCCGCGCCGACGGGTACGCCGTTAGGTGTACCTGTCTGCTTTTGGCTATTCTCAACACTTAGCAGAACAACGGGGGTGCGGCTTTCTGGATCAAGCTTGCGCAGCCTTGGGAGAATATCCCATCCATTCATGCCGTCCAGCGAGGTATCGAGCAGGATGGCCTGAACGCTCTCCTGGGATGCGGCCAGGGTCTGTTCCACGGTGGTGGTCTGCACGACGCTGTAACCGTGGCGGGCTAGCTGGGCAGCGATTGGCAGTCGAGTTGCCAAGTCTGCGCCGGCCAGCAGAATGGTGCCGTGGCGGAGCTCGTTGTCCAAACCGTTGCCGGAGACATCCAGAAGCGCGGAAGGAGCGGGCTGGTAGGGAAGGAAGACGCGGAAGGTGGTGCCGCGGTCGGGATTGCGCTCGGCCCAGATGCGGCCGGAGTGTTGCTGAACGATGGTGCGGCAGATGGCCAGGCCCAGGCCGCTGCCGCCTTTCTGGCGGGCGTCCGAGGCTTCCACCTGTTGGAAGCGGCCAAAGACGGTGTCGAGCTTGTCGGCTGGGATGCCGCGGCCATGGTCAACAACAGAGAGCGTGACGCCGGTGACGCCGGGGCGCAACGTCACGGAGATCGTCGAACCGGGCGGCGAAAACTTCACGGCGTTGGAGAGTAAGTTGGTAAGAACCTGGAGCAGGCGGTCTGGATCGGCTGCGATCTCAGCTTGCACTGTGTCATGCGTGAGTTGCACTTCAGCCGCCTCGGCTACCGGCGCCATGCCATCAATCGCCTGACGAATAATATCCGCCAACTGGACTGTGCCAAAGGCGAGGGGTTCGCGGCCGCTTTGGATGCGTTCGAGATCGAGAATGTCGTTGATGAGGCGGACTAGACGGTCGGAGTTGGAGAGGGCAATGCGGAGCAAATTGGCGGCGCGGTCATTAACCTGGCCGAGTGTACCCGAGGAGAGCAGGCCCAGAGCCCCTCGGATCGAGGTGAGGGGAGTGCGCAACTCATGGCTGACCGTGGAGATGAACTCGTCCTTCAGGCGATCAAGGGCAAAGCGCTGGCTGATGTCGCGAAAGCTGAGGACAGCTCCGGAAACGCTGCCTTGTTTGAAGATCGGCGTCAGGGCGTATTCGGCCGGAAAGGAGCTGCCATCGGCCCGAAAGATGGTGTCTTCTCCAGCGGCCGCCATGTTGTTTCCGTCAAAGCGCCGGAGGATGCAATCGGACCCGCATCGGCTGTTGCCGGGCGCGGAGCCGTGCATCAGCTCATGCACCGGCTTGCCGGTGAGGCTTTCGGCTGCGGCAGCCAGCAAACGGGCGGCCGCGGGGTTGGTAAAGCTTACCTTGCCGTGCTCGTCTATGCCGCAGATGCCGTCCGCCACCGAGTCGAGCAGAATCTCTTGCTGGCGGTAGAGTTCCTCGGCCCGGCCCTGCTCTTTTGAACGCGCCCGCATCTGTCCCAGAGATGCGGCTGCCGTCTCCACGGCGGCCAGCGCAGCGCGATTCTCGCGGAGTCCGGAGCGGCAAAAAAACTCGAGAACCGCTACCACCTTGTTGCCTACGCGCACAGGAACTGCCCAGCCCGATACCATACCGTTGCGCTGGGCTGACTCGGTGTGCGGGCTGGGGGGCATCAAATCCAGATTCGCAACCCAAATCGAGCGGTCTTCCATCAGTCCTTGCCCAGGCAGATCGGAGCCGCTGGCGAGGGTGAGCCCCATGCTCTCCTGAATCAGGGTCTCAATGCGCTTGCCCGGAGCGCCCCAAGCGGAGCGGAACTCAAGCTGGTTCTCTTCGAGGTTCACTTTCCATTCCAGGGCCGCGTCCCAGCCGTGGGAGACGCAAAGAGCCTCTAAAATACGAGTGATTGCGACTTCAGTGGACGAATCCTCACCGACGATCTGGCTGACCGTCCGTTGCAGAGCCTGTCGACGCTCTCGCTGAACCACCAAGCGAATAACCAGGACTGCAGCGGAGGCCCCGGCGCCAAATGTCAGCAGTCCATCGAAGCGAAAACCGGCAAGAAGGCGCGGAGCAAAAACAGCGATCGCCAAGGCCAATGTGAGGCCTGCCAGAACAGGAGCAAGAATCCAAGTGCCATTCTGGACTGCGCGTGCTTGTTGATCCGCTGCGGCAGTTGTTTGCTCTTGCATGTCGCCCTCAATGCAACTATCCAACAAACCGGCACTTGTGCAGTGGCATTGCGGCCATCTACAAGATCCCGAGTGTCCAAAAGTTCATCTTGCCCGGCTCGCAAACCCGCCAAGTTCCGCGCGGGCGCGTTGCAGGTAGTATAAACACTTGATTCCAAACTTAGTGTGCAAATTGGCGCTAAGTTTGTCGCTGCAAGAAAAACCGGCACCCCATCTAGCGTACGCGAGGGCCGAACTCCCGCGAAAAAACAAAATCGCTTGCGGTCCCAAATGAGCGATGGAAGCGTTTCCTTCATGTCAACTCAACCAAAGCAGCCGTATACTGGCGTCATGTTGCGCACTGATCTTTCGCCCCGTTCTTGTCGAACACTGATTGCCGCTGCTGCTTTGGCTTGTGTCCTGGCTCAGCCCCATGCCGCCTATTGCTGGGGCAACGAGGGCCACCGGTTGATCAATCGGCTTGCCGCCAGCACTCTGCCGGCCAGCGTTCCTGCTTTCCTGCGTTCCGAGGCGGCTGTCAACGAGATCGAGTATCTAGGCCCGGAGCCTGACCGCTGGCGGTCTCCTGCCGAGCCGGAGTTGAGCGCGGCGCAGGCGCCGGAGCACTTCATCGACCTTGAGATTGCCGACGCACTGGGTACGTTACCGCACAGGCGCCTGGATTTTGAAGCAAAGGTTTATGCCGCCGGCCAGCGGCCCGAGAAGATCGGTTTGCAACCGTGGGAGGCCACCGAGGTATGGGAACGGCTGAAGGCCGCGCTGCGCGAGTACCGCAATCTGGCGGCTGCCGGACAGGATACACGCGCAGTGGAAGCAGCGGCCATCTTCTATGCCGGTTGGCTGGGCCACTATGTGGGAGATGCCTCGCAACCCCTGCATACAACCGTACAATACAACGGC
>Ga0302319_10010672_pt1 | contig 17493 bp, 16 predicted proteins | sample Bog_T0_2_FD_203319 | JGI IMG/M metagenome (GOLD analysis project Ga0302319, IMG submission 203319) | Peat permafrost microbial communities from Stordalen Mire near Abisko, Sweden - Bog_T0_2 | ecosystem: Environmental > Terrestrial > Soil > Wetlands > Peat | place: Sweden: Abisko, Stordalen Mire...
CAAAACCGCCCCGCCCGCAGTGTCTTCCCCCGGCCGGGCCACCGATCTTCACGCTCGCAGGTGGCCCGGAAGTTCCTTATCCGTGTGCATCTGTGTGCATCTGTGGCCATTCTTAAAACCCGGCCCAAAAAGCCGCAACCCACCCTACCGCACGCCCAGAATCACTTCGGTCGTCAGCTGGTCCAGCTTCTCGTAAGCCAGCCCGCGCGCCGCAATCACCTCGCGGTCCAGCGTCGCTCCCATCAGCGCCTTCACGCTCGCGCGCGAGTAACGCGCCACCGACGGCGCACCCTTCCCCGCCGCAATATTCTCCTGCAACAGCGCCTGGATTTCCTTATCTTCGTTCCAGCGCCTGGCCGCCGCCTTCAGGATCAGGTACGTCCGCATGCAACCGCGCGCGAACTCCTTGACGCCTGCGTAATCTTCCGTCCTGTAAGCATGCGCATCAAAATGCCGCGACCCCTTGTACCCCACATCTTCCAGGAACTTCACCAGGAAAAACGCCGCCCGCGGATTCGCCGCTCCAAACCGGAAATCCTGATCGTAACGCCCCGGCGCCTGATCGTTCAGATCGATGTGGAACAGCTTGCCAGCATCCCACGCCTGCGCCACCGCGTGCACGAAGTTCAGCCCGGCCATCGTCTCGTGCGCCACCTCCGGATTCACGCCCACCATTTGCGGATGCGCCAGCGTCGGAATCAGCCCGAGATAGTTGCCCGTCGTCGCCATGTAAATGTCGCCGCGCGGCTCGTTCGGCTTGGCCTCCATCGCGAACTTGTAGCCGTACTTCTTGTCGATCGAATACTCGCACAAGTAGTTGATGGCCTCGCGCAGCCGCTTCACCGCATCGTCCGCGCGCCGGCAGGCATCGGTTTCCGTGCCTTCGCGCCCGCCCCACAGAACGAAAACCTTCGCGCCCAGTTCCGCCCCCAGATCCATCGCGCTCATCGTCTTGCGAACGGCATAAGCGCGCACCCGTGCGTCGTTCGAAGTAAACGCGCCGTCGCGAAAAACCGGATCGAAAAACAGATTCACCGTCGCCATCGGCACCACGATCTTGTTCGCCTTGCACGCGGCCTTAAAGCTCTTCACGATGGCGTCGCGCTCGGCGGGCGTCGCGTCGATCGGCACCAGGTCGTTGTCGTGAAGGTTCACACCCCAGGCGCCGACTTCGCCCAGCATCGCAACCGCGTCGTTGGGCGGAAGCGGAGGCCGCACCGCCGCGCCAAACGGATCGCGGCCCTGATTGGAGACGGTCCACAGACCAAAGGAAAACTTATGTTCGGGGAGGGGAGTGAATTGATCGCTCATGATTGATAGATTGCCTTGAGGGCCGGATAAACCCGGCCGTATCTCTGATACTGTTTGTCCATGATAGCCGTGTTGGCAGCGATCGGCTCAACGACCTCTTCGCCGCGAACGTTTCGATCGCACGCCTCATCCACGCTGGGCCACACGCCGGTGCCGACCCCGGCAAGCAGCGCCGCGCCATAAGCGCCGCCTTCATCCGCCGCAATGGTCTCGACGGCGTGTCCGTAAACATCGGCCTGAATCTGTTTCCACAACGCGGACCGTGCGCCGCCGCCGGTAACGCGGATCTTATTTACCGGCACTCCCAGCTCGGCGAAAATCGTGAAGCTGTCGCGCTGGCTGAATGCCACGCCTTCCATCACGGCGCGCGCCACGTGTCCGCGCGTATGGCTGGCGGCAAGACCGGTCAGCGCCGCGCGAACCGAGGAATCCAGATGGGGCGTGCGCTCGCCCATCAGATACGGCGCCCACAAAACACCGTCGCAGCCAGGCGGAACGCTGGCTGCCTCTTTCGATAATTCGGCGTACGAATACCCGGGCGCGCAAAACTGATCGCGAATCCATCGCAGCGACAGTCCGGCCGCCTGCGTGACTCCCATGACGTGCCAGCGCCCGGGGATCGCATGACAAAACGTGTGCAAACGTCCCCCGGGATCGAGCGACGGCAGTTCGGTAGCGGCGAAGACCACGCCGGAAGTACCGAGCGTCACGCTGACCGCACCAGGCCGCGTGATTCCCATCCCGACCGCGCCCGCCGCCTGATCGCCCGCGCCCGCCACGATGGGCGTACCCGCGGGAATCCCGGTGTGCCCTTCGGCCTCGGCCGACACGCGCGCACAGACTTCCGGCGATTCGAACACCGCGGGCAACAGCGCCTGATCGATATCGACGATCCCGAGCAGTTCGTCCGACCAGCGCCGATGCGTCACATCGAGCATCAGCGTTCCCGACGCGTCGGCGACGTCGATCGCATATTCGCCGCTCAGCCGGAACCGCACGTAATCCTTCGGCAGCAGAACGTGCCGGACCTTCTTCCAGATCTCCGGTTCGTGCTGCCGCACCCACAGCAGCTTCGTCAGCGTGAAATTCGTCAGCGCCGGATTGCACGTCAGTTCCAGCAGCTTCTTCGCCCCGACCTTCTCCGTGATCCACGCGCACTGCTCGTCGGTGCGCTGATCGCACCAGATAATCGATGGCCGCAGCACCGCGCCATCTTCATCGAGCAGCACCGCGCCGTGCATCTGTCCGGTAAGTCCGACGCCGCGGATCGTTTTCGGATCGATGCCGCTCGCCGCGATGACTGCGAGGATAGCTTCCTGCGACGCGCGCCACCAGTCGGCGGGATCCTGTTCGGCCCAGGCAGTTTCCGGTGAAGTAAACGGCGCGTGTTCGCACGTCGCGGAGGCGAGGACCGCTCCGTCTTCCGACACAAGAACAGCTCTCGACCCGCCGGTGCCGACGTCTATGCCAAGGATAGGAATGTCAGTGTCTCCATACCGCCCGCGTCTTTACCGCCCGCGCCTATGCCGTCCGCGCCTATGCCACCCGCGTCCATGCCACCCGCGTCCATGCCACCCACGCCCATCGAGAGCCGCCACCGTGAGGGAGCGGTGGCGGAATGCCGGGGCCCCGTCACTTCACGTTGCCCTGCAGAGAGAACGCGTAGAAATTCTCTCCGGCCGCGACCAGCACATACTGCCGTCCGTCGAGCATATAGGTGATCGGCCCGTTGGCGGTGTTCGCGAGCAACTGCGAGTGCCACAGCGGCACGCCCGTCTTCGCGTCGAAGGCGATGAAGTTGTTGTAGCCGTCCTCGCCGAACAGCAGATTACCCCCCGTCGTCATCATGTTCTGCACGCCGATTCCCGTGGCGCGCTTCCAGGCGATCTTACCGGTCTTGTAATCGATCGCGCGAAGTTCGTTCGTGATCGTCCCGCCGCCTCGTTCCTGCGCGCTGTATCCCTCCGGCTGCGGATCGGAATCGGTCTTGTAGAAGATCTTGAATTGCTGCGTGGTGCCCACGTAGAACAGGCCGGTATCGGGATTAAACGTCGGGCTGCGGAAGCCGGTCGCGCCGTCGGACGTCGGCGACGTCAGCGTGCCGGCCAGCGACGGCTCCTTGCTGGTGTCGGGGATCGGCTGGCCGCTCGGCTTGATGCCGGTATACCAGTTGAGATTCTCCACGAACGGCGTGGTCGAGATGCCCTTGCCGGTAGCGCGGTCGATCACGAAGAACAGCCCTCCGCGATAGGCCTGCAGCAGCAGCTTGCGCGGCTGTCCGTTGATGACGCCATCCGCCAGCACCGGGATCTGCGAAGCGTCCCAATCGTGGGTATCGTGGGGCGACATCTGGAAATACCAGGCCAGCTTGCCGGTATCGGGATTGAGCGCGATCAGCGAACACGTGTAGAGATTATCGCCGGGGCGGCTCTGACCGGCGAAGGTCGGTTCCGCGTTGCCGGTGCCGACGTAGAGCAGATTCAGTTCGGGATCGTAAGTGGCCGGCGTCCAGACGCCGCCTCCGCCGTGTTCGGCGGCTTTCTGGCTCGGCCATGTTTCGAAACCGGGTTCGCCCTTATGCGCCGTCGTCCAGAAATGCCATTGCAGATCGCCGGTTTCGGGGTCGCGCGATTCCACGTAGTTCGCCATGTCGAGAAAATCGCCGCCCACGCCGACCACGACGTGGTTCCGTACGATGAGCGGAACTTCGGAGCACCAGTGATCCTGCTTCACGTCGGCGATTTCCTTGCTCCAGCGCTCTTTGCCGGTCTTCAGTTCGAGCGAAACCAGGTGGCAGTCCGGCGTTTCGAAGTAAATCCAGTCGCCGTAGATGCCTGCGCCGCGGTTGCCCAGCATCTCGGCGGGAACTCCGCGCCAGACGTAATGCCAGATTTCGCGGCCGGTGCGGGCGTCGATCGCGAACAGGGCGTTCGGTTCCGTCATGTAGAGAACGCCGTTGACCAGCAGCGGCGTGCCGCTGTTGTTGGCGACCGCATTGGCCGGCGGCGGGTTCCCCGTGCCGCCGGTGGAAGTGGCCGGCGACTGCATGTTGATGCGCGCCATCCACGCCAGCGTGAGGCCCTTGACGTTGCCGGAATCGATCTGCTTCAGCGGGCTGTATCGGCGGCCGGTGTAATCGCCGTTGAAAGTGGGCCAGCTATCGGGCTTCGGATGCTCGATATCGGCCTGGGTGACGGCTTGGCCCATCAGAAGTGCGGGCAGGCAAAAGAGAAGGAATTTCGTGAAGTGTCTCATGTGTGTGCTCGCTTATTTCAGAGTCGCCAGGTACGCGGCCAGGTTGTGCATGTCGCTGTCTTTCAGCGTTCTCATGATCTCGGTGTGGCCGGCCAGCGGATCGGTGAGTTCCACTTTCGGGATGCCGTTGTCGCGCGCCCAGGTTCTGGTGGAACCGTCGTCAAGGCGCAGCGTGACATCGAAATCGGTGACGCGGATCGGAATTCCTTTGACGGTCTGGCCGCCGGGAAGCGTTACCGTCGCGGTAATCGCCAGCGGATCGGGGGTGCTTCCGGGAGCCGCGCCGGGAGCCGCGCCGGGTGCTCCACCGCGACCGCCGCGGCCGCGCGCCGGCATCACGAGGCGATCCTGCAGAGTCGCCGGATCGTACTTCGCGCCGACGCCTTTCAGGTTGCCCGTGACGGAGTGGCATTTGGTGCAGCCGCCCGCGCCGTTGAAATAAGCCTCGCCGGCTTTCGCGTTGCCCGCCTTCAGGACTTCGTCCGGATGGACATCGCCACCGCGATTGATAGCAGCTACGATGATCCGGGAATGTATGAAGGCGGCGATGTCGTACACCGTCGGCTGCGGAAGGTCGAGCTTGACAGCCTTCTGATGTACGTCGCCTTTGAGATACGCCGCCATTCCGACTCCGTCTTCGTCGTGGAGAGAGACGTCGGAGGTGTAAAGGTCGGGGCCGGCGTTGCCACCTTTGGCTCGTTCGCCGTGGCAGTAGCCGCAGTTGGTGTTATAAGCTGCCAGGCCGCGGTCGGCGGCGTCCTGCGGATAGATCTTAAAACGTCCGCCGGCCATCGGAGCCTGGACCGGAGCGCCGCTGGCTCCATTGGCGCCGCGGCCACGGCCAAATCCGCCGCCCTGGCCGAAGGCGGTCGCTGTGGATGCGAAGGCGACGCAGAGCAGCAACAGAGCTGGCTTGAAATTCGTATTCATTTTGTTCTCCATCGATCTCGTCATTTGGATGGCGCGAGCGGAATCGTGTAGTTGCGGATGGTGACGCCCGAACTGCCAGCCGCTCCACGGCCACCGGGAGCGGGACCGGATGTGAGTGCGTTGAGGCCGTTCGGATAATGCGGGTCCATCGCGGCGATATCCGTGCGATAGCTGACTGCGTCCGCGGTGGGGAAATTCGCCGGAACCTTCTGCGTCACTTTACCCGTCGCCGCCCACTCGACGCCGCGCTGGTAGACCACGATGCCATCTACCGAGGCGAGCGCGTTTACGTCGTGTCCGAAGGTCGTGTGAAAGATGCGTCCCTTGCCGTAGCTCAGGACCATCAACTGGGGCTCGTCCATCCCGGTGCCCTTGTTGGCCGGGTCGGAATAAGCCGTGGCGAGAACGGTCATGTTCTTGCCGGGTCCTTTGAGATTGGCGTAAAGTTCGTCGCCCTGATGCATCCAGACCTTGGGGAGACCCTTGACGATGGGGTGCTCGGGGTCGCGAACAGTCACCTGATAGGGAATGCGATTGCCATGCTGGCCCGCCAGACCCGGCGTGGTGTCGGCGGTCAGTTTGCCGTCCTTATAGATCCAGTGCGGGCCGGTCTTTTCATCGCGCGCGCGCCAGCCGCCGACGCCGATCATCTCATTGAATGCCGTCCAGCTTCCGAAGGCGTTGTCGGAAGCATGCACGATGACGACACCGCCGCCGTTCTTCACGTATTGTTCGAAGGAATCCTTGAGCGCCTGGGGCCAGCGTTCGTTGGGAGCGTCGTAGTTCCAGACGATGACCTGATACTTGCTCCAGTCGGGCCGGAAGGCGCTGAAATCGCCGCCCGCGGGAGGGGCGGTGACCACGTCGACCTGGAAGAGGCCGGTTTCATCGAGTTCTTTCTTGAGCACCGGGGTGGTGAGCTGCCACGCGTGATAAGCGCCGCCGCTTTCGCCATCGAGAAGCATGACTTTGATGGCGCCGGCGGCACGGGTGGGAGCTGGCAGCAAAGTCGCGGCTGCCAGGATTGCCAGTAATAGTGGTGTCTTCATATCGCGGAGGGTCTGGAAGCGGTACCACGGAAGCATATCAAAGCCTCCTGGCCGATGCAAGCGCGACAGGCCTGCGCGGGACGCCGCCTGGAACGCGTTCCTTCTGGTTGGCACACATGGTTTCACGCGGCGGCCGCCAGATGCATGCCGGAATTGGGCCGGTAGGGGTCGAGATTGTCGCTGGCGCCGGCGAACTGGATGTTAGCCGACTTCATCCCCATGGTGCTCATGGCGTTGAAAACGACCGATTCGCGGTTGGCGGCGGCGAGGACCTGAGCGGTTGAAAAAACGGAGCCGTTTCGACTGGGCCAGGCGGGAGCTTTGTACGGTAAACCGTTGATATCGTTAGCTCTGGCGATGGTGACCTCCTCGTCGAGATCATGCCTGTAGTTACGCCGCCGCTCGGCCTGGAGTTCGCGGAGCGTGGCCAGATTCTTGTGGATCGCGCGATTGATCCGCTGTTCGTAGACGCTCATGAGGGTAAACCGGCTGGATTCCTTCGCAAAGGTGAGCGCGGCGGACATGGCGGTGTCGATTTGGGGGTTTTCGCAGTCGACGGTGGTTTCCGGATCGGAGGCGCCGAGGGCGTACAGGTTCATTTCGACGGCGCGGAGATGGTCGAGACGCCAGGTGTCCCAGGCGATGGAGCTGGCCAGTTTGCGTTCCATGACGGTTTGGGGCGCGAGGTCGGCGATGAGTTCGGCTTTGAGCTTTTCGAAGACGGGGAGGTCTTCGGCGGACAGGGTGATCACCTGGCCGGTGATGCCGTCGCGTTTGGCGTTCATCCGGGATTTGGACTTGCCTTCTTCGGTGCGCGGGCCGGTGGATTTCAGTGCATTGATACGGTTGGCGTCGATTTGTTTCTGTGTTGCCATTGCGTTTTTCTCCCGGTTCAAGAAATAGCATGGCGGAAAAGAGCTGGAGTGTTAAGTAGCTTTAGAATCAGCGCAAAATAATTGTGAACGGAAAAAATGGGGTAGGGATTTCCGGTAGTGGGTCAGTTTGAACTTGCTTTTGGTTGATGCTTTCGGGGACGCAACATTCCCGGAATCATGCAGAGAATCTTTTCCGGCGTGTTTCCGAGTGTCCATTTTCGGTATGCCCACTTCAGGCATTCTCCATGTGGAATATGGTGGCAGTCGGAATCTACATTGCCATTTTTGATCTCGGTCACGAATCCGCCGAATGCTTCTCCGTTCTCTTTTAGGTCGTTGCGGACTATCGCTGTTTGCGTAAAGTGCCTGGTGACTCTCACTGCTTGCCAGTAGGCATCATGGGCTGACCTCCACGACTCGCCTTTGTAGAGCCTCTGCTGGCCTGCCTCAGTGGTCAGCGTGACTATGAAAGCGTAAGGCGTGGAGTGCTTTCTCAGGTGGACTTCTGTGACTGGGTTATCCCTCGTGATCCACGTCTTGATTTTCGGCACGGAGCGAGTATACTACAGGTGATGCCAACCCGCTCAAGCAAAGACCACGACTTCACCAGATCGGCACTGCGTGCGGTCGAGCAGACCATCGGCGAACAGTGGGACGGATCGCCGCTAGCGGACCCTCACGCGGGTAAGAATCCCGCAGCGGTGGCGCTGGGAAAACTCGGTGGCGCTAAGGGCGGCGCGGCGAGAGCAGCGGCGCTATCGCCGCGCAAACGGTCCGCAATCGCCAAGAAGGCAGCGCTGGCTCGATGGAAGGGTAAATCTTAAATGTCTCCCTCTGCATTGCCAACCAGTTCAGATGATGTTGTAAAGGGCCTGCTCACTGACCGCCTCAAGAACCTTGAGGGCGTGCTCAAAGAAGACGTGATTGTATATCGCGGACCAATCGCGTTCGGGATTGACGACTTTATTCGCGATGCGGTGGAGCAGATTGATTCTAGACGACCAGACATTTCCATGGTGTTGCAGACCGATGGCGGCTACGTCGAAGTCGTTGAAAGAATCGTTAAGACCCTACGCCATCATTATCAGCATGTGACCTTTATCGTTCCTAACTATGCCTTCTCTGCCGGAACTGTTTTGGTAATGTCTGGAGACGTGATTCGGATGGACTACTATTCTGTGCTCGGACCTATCGATCCGCAGATTCAAGTAAATGGTAGATGGATACCCGCAATCGGGTATCTGGAAAAATACGATGAAATGATCGCGAAGTCCAATTCCGGAAATCTGACAAGTGCTGAACTGGCGTTCCTTGTGCAGAAGTTTGACCCGGCTGAACTGTTCCGTTACGAGCAGGAGCGTGAATTGTCGAAAACACTGTTGATCGAGTGGTTGGTAAAGTACAAATTTAAAGACTGGGGACCGACCACGGACACCCAGAACATTCCGGTGACCCAGGCGCTAAAAGAGCAGCGGGCTGAGGAAATTGCCGCACAACTGAATGATCCGACTGAGTGGCATTCTCATGGCAGGGGCATATCGATGCAGGTTCTGATAAACAAAATCAACCTGAAAATAGACGACTTCGCAGCCGACGCTGCCGTGAGAGACTCAGTGAGAGCCTACGAGAGACTTCTGAGCGACTACTTGAACGTGCGACACAACAACCTCGTCGTACATACGAGAAATACATACAAAGCAATGGAGGTGGATGAGTAGCATGAAAACCAAGGATAAACCAACTCTTGATGAATTGATCCGCTCAAACTCCAAGGTCAATCCTGACCTGGTAGCCTCAGCTATTGCAGCGATCAAAGAGATCCGGGAGAACGGATTTGTGGATGAAGGCTATCGGTTAAGCGGGCGGCGCAATACGATTACCGGGAAGAAAGCTAATCGGGCTTGCGACGCACGCGATGCCCTGCCGCGCCGTCACAGGTAATATTTTCGTACTGACTATTCGTGCACGTTCAAGCATAATAGTCAGTATGAACCGCCTTGATACCACGAAACGCGCCGCAATTGTCCGGTGCCTGATTGAAGGCTGTTCAATCCGTTCCACTGTTCGCATGACGGGTGCCAGTAAGAACACGGTCGTTAAACTCCTAGTGGAACTCGGAACGGTCTGCACGCAGTACATGGACGACAACATGCGGAAGCTGCCGTGCCAACGCATTCAGGTTGATGAAATTTGGCAGTTCGTTGGTGCGAAAGCGAAGAACGTCAAACCGCATCACTTCGAAGACGGCGGCTATGCCGGTGACGTGTGGACATGGACGGCTATCGATGCCCATACCAAGCTGGTCCCCTGCTTCATGCTGGGAGCGCGTGACGCGAACGCAGCGCGTGACTTCATGGAAGACCTTGCGCCGCGACTCAAGAATCGCATTCAGTTGACCAGCGACGGACTGAAGGTTTACATCAACGCAGTGTACACCGCGTTCGGCAACGACATTGACTATGCCCAACTGGTGAAGGTCTACGGGATCGACCCGCAAGCCGAGAAGCGGTACAGCCCAGCTATCTGCACGTCCTGCGAGGCGCACGCCATTTCGGGCCGTCCTGATCCCGATCACATCAACACGTCATACGTGGAGCGCCAGAACCTTTCCATGCGTATGTCGATGCGCCGGTTCACCCGGCTGACCAATGCGTTTTCAAAGAAGGTTGAGAACCACGCGGCAGCAGTCGGACTGTATTTCATGTGGTACAACTTCGGGCGTGTCCACCAGACGTTGAAGACCACGCCAGCGGTCAAAGCTGGAATCGCAGATCATGTGTGGAGCGTTGACGAAGTTATCGGATTGCTTCAGGCGGTCGAACCGAAAGCCACCCGCGCGGCCAAGGCTGGAATCTCAAACTGACCCACTACCGGATTTTCGGGGAAATGCGTGTCAAACTAACTAGCCAAGGGCTCCGCCCTTGATATCCCGTTGGGATATGGAAGTCAGGAGTCGGAAGCCAGAAGAACTCCTTGCCGATCCGCGGAATCGGTGTTTTGCCCATGCGGCCAATTTGTGCGAGGTTTATTACGATGCCTGCCGGCGGATCGGTCCTTCGGGTGCGGATCAGCCGATCTCCGATCCGGCGAGTTCGGGGCTCGGGTTCCGGCCCGACATGTATCCGGCTTTCTGGCAGCAAGCAGGCTGGTTGAAGGCGGAGGTCAGGCGGATCTCGCCGGCGGATTGCTTCGGCCTTGCGCCGGCTGCGACTGTGGGCGCGGAGTTTGTTACGGCCGACCGCCACGAGATGGAGGCGCCGACCGCACGATACGGGTATCAGATCAAGTTTATCCGCCGGGATCGTTCTTTCAGGTGACCACCGATGGATTCGCGCCATACAAGACGGCTGTTCCGAACACGCTGGGCGACTGTTGCGATTACGCGATGCTCATCAAGGTCTATAAGGCCAGCCCTGAAGGCGAACGCAAGTACAGCCCCGCCGAAGTCAGCAGCGTGGAGGAAATCCCAATCATGGGCCGTCCCGACCCTGAACGCATCTGCACGTCAATTATTGAGCGGTCGAACCTGAGTGTTCGCATGGGAACCCGCCGGTTCACCAGGCTCACGAATGCCTTTAGCAAAAAGTGGGAGAACCACTGGGCGGCTGTGTCGCTCTGGTATACGTTTTACAGTTTTTGCCGAGTCCACAAGAGCCTACGGGTAACCCCGGCGATGGCCGCTGGAATCAGCAATCACGTTTGGGGTGTTCGCGAACTGTTGGAGGCATGAGATGGTTTACACTAAACGCAAAGTGTCAAAACTCCTGCCAGCTTTTAATACGACTCTCGGCTCCGTTTACAACGTGGATTGCATGAAACTCCTGGCGGCGATTCGCTCCGAATCCGTCAATACGGTGTTCGCCGATCCACCGTTCAATCTATCCAAGGATTACGGACACGGCAAGGAAAAGGACGACCTGACGAACGGTGATTATCTGACGTGGTGCTACCGCTGGATGGATGAGTGCGTGCGCGTACTGAAACCTGGCGGTTCGATGTTTGTCTACAACCTGCCGCAATGGGCGTTTCATCTTGCGGTCCACATGGAACAACAGAAAATGCTATTTCGTCACTGGATAGCCGTCTCCATGAAGGGAACGTTTCCGCGCGGTCGCAAGCTATATCCGGCCCACTATGCCCTGTTGTACTTCACAAAGGGAACTCCGCAGACATACCACGGCGTGCGTCTGCCAATCCCGGTGTGTCGTCATTGCGGTAAGGACGTGAAGGATTACGGAGGACATCGAAAGTTCCTCAATCCGCTGGGCCTGAACCTCACGGATATTTGGGAAGACACTTCACCGGCCCGCCACCAGAAGTTCAAGGCCCGATGGCACGTCAATGAGCTGAAGCCGATGATACCGGGCCGGTGTATCGAAATGTCCACCAACGAAGGCGATATCGTTCTGGATCCATTCGGCGGCGGTGGATCCACATTCGAGGCAGCGCAGACGATGAACCGTCATTGGGTTGGCGCTGAAATCGTGGATTGCGAGTTAATCCGAGAACGCTTCGGTCGAAACGTTCCAGGTGTTGAGCGAGTCAAGGCCCCGGCTGGCCTGTCTGGTATATTCGTTAATCCGAGCGACAAGACAGCTCCATGCCAAAAATCACTTCAGAACAGTCCTATGACGGTGCTGACGCCCTCATCGACAGACTCGGCCTCGATGAACTTCTAGCCGAAGTGCGTCACATCGTCACTGATTTCGAGCTTCTAATCGAAGAACGCAAAGACGCCAACGGCACAGCCGGATTGCGCGATATTATCGACGGTCGGTTTCGTTCTGCGGGTGGCTGGACGCAGAAGAAATCCGGCGGCGTGGATTGGATCAAGCGGCAGGCAATAAACGGCAGACCACGGCATATCTGCATTGGCGTCGAAGTGCAGGTATCCGGACGAAGCGATATGATGGCTGTCGATCTCCTTCATCTGCGAGTGCAACTTCTACAAGGCGCGATTGATATGGCTGTTTTGGTCGTTCCCAGCGATAAGATGGCATACTTCCTCACCGACCGAGTGGCCAAACTCTCCGAAGCCCGTCGTCACATCGCAAGCATTCACGCCGAAGAGATGCCACTTGTGTTGATCGCCATTGAGCACGATGGGCCGGGACCGCGCCTGAAAAAGCAGCCGAGAAAGTCAAAAGACCCAGGCACACACATTTAGCGCACTACCCACCACTGGACGCTTTAATTGAAAACTCAGGAAGTTTATCAACTGCGCAATACTCACCTTGTTGGCGACCGCATGATTCATGCCGTCGGAGGCATTCTGATGCGTGACCCCTTCTACAAACCCGCCTCCGTTCGCGGCGTGGGAGTCTGCCACATATTCCTCCAACTGGGGTCCCTTGCCTGCAACCGTCAATTCGAACAGCGGCACATCTCTGGTTTCACGATGCATGGTCAACTGAAACCTTTGGGTCGGCAGGTTCTGCAGCATCCGACTGGCCTGCTCCTTTGTCGCGCCCGGCCGAATCGTCGCCTCGATAGCATAAAATTGCGGCGGGCTCGCGTCAAGCCAGGCGGGACCGGATATGTAGTCGCTCCCGACGCCATACGCGGCCATCAGGAAGCCGACCGCCAGGCCGACCACAACAGGCCCCGCCAGAGCTGCGATGCCGACTCCGGCGAGCAGCAGCTTCTTTGCGCCGTTCAATCGTTGTGTGCCGGGGTTGATCATGATGGTCTCAATTCTTCGAACGAGGCCGACGCCGCCGGTCAATTCGCCGTCGGCTTCTCCTGCATCTGATCGATCACCAGCACCGGCAGCATCCTTTTGCGCATCTCCAGCTTCAGGCCGAGCTCCCGGTGAATGGCATCGAACAGCGATATGCCACCGTTCGGATCCGCGTCCGGGCCCGGCGCCCGCAACAGATCGCCCGGCGTGAAGCTCAGCGTGAAATCCCACGCGCCCGAGATCTCCGTGGCGTCCAGTACTTCGTCCGGAATGTCTCCCGGCACCAGCCGCTGCAACTGCGCCGCGAACTGCGTCATGGTGATGTTCTGGCAGACGATCAGGCGCGTCAGCATCGGGTTCCGGTCCCTCGGATCGTTGGGCACCACTCCCGCCGTCCGGCAGGTTGTGCGATTCCCCGGGTCCGCCCGCACCAGCTTCGGTTTGTCCGCCGAAAGTGCGTAGGCCTTGACGGGCCGGTCTTCATAGTGCGTCTTCATCCGAAAACGATCGGTCAGCAGCGACCGCAACATCATCCGCAGGTCGTCGCCCAAGAAATCCGCGCCCGGCGGCGCCGAACCCCGAGCCACCGACGACGGCTTCGCCAGAATATCGATGTTCACAGTATCCAGCCACTTCGGCCCCGCAATCAGTTCGGTGCTGTGATCCCAATCGATATCCCACGCCGTACTGATGAGAATGCGCAGCGAATTCGCGTGCACCTCCAGCCCACCGCCCGGCGTTGCCCGGAAGGCCCGAGGCTCGTCCGGCCGGCTCGGCTTCACGTCCGCCACCTCGAATTCCAGGGGACGCGGAGGCAGCTTTTGCGCCACGTCCGGCGCGTTCGGCGTGGGCTTCTCGTTCACGCGATCCACTACCAAAACCGGCGTGGGAATTTTCCGCGGTTCCAGCGCCAAGCCCAGTTGCTCGTCTATGGCGCTGAAGATCGTCGTACGTTCCACCCCCGGTGGCAGCACCTGAGACCGTGCGTTCCAGTTCAACCCGAAATCGAACACGCCGTCGAGCCCCGTCGCGTTCGTCACCGGCAGAGTCAGATAGTCCCGCGCCATGCCGCGCAGGCGCTGCGCAAATCCATCCATCGACATATTGCGGCACACAAACGCCACCGCGTCGGGCAGCGTTTGCGGCTGGCACCCAGCGTCGCCCGTATCCGCCGCGACTTTCATCTTCGGCTTGCCCTTCCCCGCGGCAAGCGCAAATCCCGGCAGCGGCCGCGTGTCTTTGTGGACCAGCAGGCCGAAGCGATCCTCCAGCAGCGACTGAAGCATGAGCTGCAGCGTCTCGGGCGACGTGGATTCCGGCGCTTTCCCGGCCACGTCGAACCGGTCCAGTTCGAGCCAGTTCGGTCCGCCCACCACCTTGTCGGCGTCCACTGTGTAAGCAATATGGATCAGGTCGAGCATCGTCGCTTTGCGCAGATCGTACCGCTGTCCGCGCAACACTCCGCCGGATATGTTGGTATACGGATTGGTCGCTTTCGCACTGGGCCGCGCGTCGGTCACTTCGAATTGCGGCCTGGGGTTATCGCTTTGCCCGTAGCCCATGGGCCCGGGTATCCAGCCCCAAAACAGCGCCAGCGCGCCGAGACACGTGGATTTCCTGGTCATCGTTGCCTCCCCGAATGATAACCCGAAGTCAAAGCGCAGGAACCAGCCTCCCCGGCCGATGCTGTCGGCCCGGAGCAACAAGCCCTTGCCTACGGATACGATAAACCGAGCCGCGACTCTATCCGGCATGTCATTTCGGGACAGGGTGAACTAATGGAAGTTTACCTGGCAGACTTGCTTTGGACCACCGCTCCCTCACGATCGCGGCTGCACAGGGGGGGTTGTGCGGTCGGGGTTCGCAGGGGGCTGCCGAACAGCTCCGGTCTATTCGAGTTTGAAGGCGACGTATCCCAGCGTGCCGTCGTGTTCGGCCAGCAACGCCACCGCGTCGCCGGGCTTCAGCGCCGCCAGCGCCTCGCGCAGTTCCGCGAGCGAATGGATCTTGTGCGCATTCAGTTCGTAGATCACGTCGCCGGGCCTCAGGCCGGGATTCAGCGCCGCGAATTCCACGGGAATCGCGGCGACAACGACGCCGTAAAGGCGACGGGTGTCGGGAAGCTCGGGCGTCACTTTTTCGTCGAGCGTCATGGCGAGAATGCCGAGTTCGCGCACCAGATTGGCCTGGGCGTTCACGAGATCCGCCAGAGCGACAGGCGAGTTCGGGCGTTCGAGGATCGCGACCGTCTTCTGCATTTTTTCGCCGCCGCGCAGGATGTCCAGAACGATCGTGTCGCCGATCGAGCGCTGCAGCACTTCCGTCTGCACCTGGCGCATCTGCGTGACGGGCCGGCCCCCGGCCGCCAGCACGACATCGCCCTGCTCCAGACCGGCCGCCGCCGCAGCGCTGTGCGGAATCACGTCCGCGAGAATGACGCCGGGGTGACGGTCGAGGCCGAGCGCTTTCGACATCAGCGGGTCGATATCCTGGGCCACCACGCCAATGGTTCCGCGATGAACGTGCCCTTCCTTGCGGAGTTGTTCGTAGACGTGGCGCACGACGTTCGAAGGGATAGCGAAACCGATTCCCTCGCTGCCGCCGGACTGGGAATAGATCATCGTGTTGATGCCGGCGACCTTGCCATCCATATCGAGCAGCGGCCCTCCGCTGTTGCCCGGATTGATAGGCGCATCGGTCTGGATGTAGGCCACGGGACGGTCGGGATCCAGTTGGCGGGCGGTGGCGCTGACGTACCCGACCGTCAACGTATTATCGAGGCCCAGCGGACTGCCCAGGGCGAATACGAGCTGGCCCTGCTTCAAAGTGTCGGAATCCCGGAAGCCCAGGGTCGGAAGATGGGTGGCGTCGATTTTGATGAGTGCCAGGTCGGTCTCCTTATCGGCGCCGACCACGGTCGCCGCGTAATGCTTGTGGGCGTCCGGGCGCGCCGGATCGGAGGTATCGGCGACGCTGACGTCGATCTCACGCGAACCTTCGGTGACGTGGTTGTTGGTCACGATATAGCCCGAAGCATCCACAATGACGCCGGAGCCGCTGGCGGATTGTTTGGCGAAGAAGCCGGCGCGGCGCGCATCGTCGGTATCGACGGGAGCGCGGGTCCGCACCTCGATCTGAACGACGGCGGGGCTCACGGAGGCGCAGAGTTCTTCGACAGCCGTGCTGAATTCTGCGAGCGCGCCCGTGTGCGGACGCGAGGTTTGCCCCTGCAGGAAAGGCGCGCCAGCCAGCAGGACTACGAACGGGAGTGCTACTCGGTGAGGTTTTCGGGCTTCCATGGCTTCACGTTACTATCCTAGGAGACAGCGTGCGACCTTGCCGCACGGTACAACGTTGTTGCCGTCACGATACTCGTAGAATGAGTCTTGCCGGATTCCGGGACAGAACCGATTGGCAGGCAACCGGCACTGACGCCGGGGCGATGCTGGACTGGTTTTGTTCTCTTCTACGCCGGACTCGCTGTTTTCTTTGCAGCGTACGCGGCGACTGAGCTGAGACGGCATCCAGCCGGACCTGCGCAGATCGCGGCGATCTACGTCTGCTTTTTGCTCCTGCTGGCGTTCTATCTTGCGCCGGGATTCTCCTTCCTGCGCATTTGGGTGGTGGAGCGGATGCGCGGGATTCGGGCGGCGTTTGTCTGCCTCGCCGTCTTCCTGGTTCCCTACCTTGTATACGCAGCGGGAACCGGCGATTTTCGCGTGCGGGCTTTCGCCGAACTGCTGGCGCTGGCAGCGGTGCCGTTCGGGTTGTTCGCGGCCTTTCCCGTGCGGCGTCCGCGGCGCAAACGCCGAACTGAAGCAGGCGGCTCAGACGTCGAACGCGAATAAGAAGTAGGACGCAGGCCGAAGGCCTACGCCACATTTCTGTGTTTGCGGTCGTGGAAGCAGCTACAGTGTTCGCCATCGTCATGGCTTACATCCGGAGATTGCGCGCGGCACACACGGGCTTCTGGTTGCCGGCCGTTGCGGCGATCATTGCGGCGATTGTGGCATCGCACCTGGCGCGCCGCGAGCGTCCGAAGACGCTGGGCTTCCGCGCGGGGAACTTTGGCGAATGCGTGCGCAGATTCGGGCCCGCGCTGGCCGGACTGGTGGCTGCGATGTGGAGTGCGGGGATGTTGTCCGGCTCGATACGGCCGCTCGGGTTCGGGCAGGCGGCGCAGTCCTTCGCGGTGTATCCGCCGTGGGGCTTGCTGCAACAGTATCTGCTGAACGGCTACGTCGCACACACGCCGAACTGGCTTCCGATGGTGGTTACGGCGGTTACGGCAGTCGCGGCCATCCGGGTTTTACCGAAGATACCGGAACCTTTATTTCCTGGGACTGGCGCATGCTCCGATCGGCTTCTCGCTTTTCATGGCCGTGCCGGATTC
>Ga0302319_10010675_pt1 | contig 17492 bp, 14 predicted proteins | sample Bog_T0_2_FD_203319 | JGI IMG/M metagenome (GOLD analysis project Ga0302319, IMG submission 203319) | Peat permafrost microbial communities from Stordalen Mire near Abisko, Sweden - Bog_T0_2 | ecosystem: Environmental > Terrestrial > Soil > Wetlands > Peat | place: Sweden: Abisko, Stordalen Mire...
CCGCGTTCGCTCCGCCAAACGTCGCGGTGCAGCGCGCTTATGGCTTGCTCCAGGGGACGCTCGACATACAGTCCGCCGCATTCTCTTACGTCGACGTCTTCCGGGACCTCGCCTTCGCCTGTTTCGACTGTTCCTTCGTCGTACTCCTGATGAAAAAAGTCAAGTCCCGCAAGGGCGCAGCCTCAGTAGCGCATTAGTCATCCCCAAACCTAATATCCTTTTCCAAAAGGAAGAGCTCAGGTTCATCGGGGACGTTCGTACTATTGCGCCGGAATTGCCCACGTTTGTTTTGCTTACCCTGGTGGTGGGCATGACGCCGCTTTTTCGATCATGGCGGCCGTCCAGGCGGAAGCCGGCATTCCGCACTGCTTCAGTGCTTTGATTTCTTTCGCGACGTCGTATTCGACGCGCCTGATTGCCGGCACTGAGTCGTCGATCAGCAGATAGGATGCTCGCTGGTCGCCGTCGAACGGGAGTCCCACGCTGCCCGAATTGGCGACCGCCATCGTGCCGGAATTCCGGAAATAAGGCCGGTGAATATGCCCGTAGCTCACCAGATTTCGCTCAAGCGAGGCAAATGCCGCGTCATCTGCGGGTGACCGCCAAAGACTTTCGGGACTGGCATGAATTAGGGCAAACGATTCGAACTTCTGAACGCGGGGCAACTCTCGCAGCCAGGCAATCCTGTTTTCCCCTAAAGCCTCGCGAGTCCAGGCGGCCATTTCTTTCAACAACGGAATCCCCGGGACATTCTCATCGAGCGATTCAGGGCGGAACAGCATCTCGTCGGTATTGCCGCAAACCCCGGACCAACCGAGATTGCGGACAAGATCCACCACTTCCGCCGGACTCGACCCGGAACCCGCCACATCCCCGCCATGCAGAACCAGATCGGGCGCCATATCTCGCAGATCCGCGAGGACTGCTTCAATCGCCGTTAGATTGTCGTGAATGTCCGAAACGATAACAATCCGCACCGAACACCTCTAATGGCGAACGCCGATCTCTATTAAACAATGATCGATCCACATCTTCGTCAGCTTCTCCTGCGCGCCGTTCTGTGTCAACCGTGTTCGAAGACTGCTGAAGTCCACATGATCGAGCGGCTGATCCTGGTTGAAGCAGGAGAATACAACCGTTTCTTCGCCCGTCTCCGGATTTTTGTGCACCTGAAGGCATTGCGCGCAGATCTCCTTCATCATGCACTGCATGGGGGAATTGATACTCCCGATCGCCTGATGGTCGGGTTTCAGATAAGGCCGCAGCACCGTGTGCCTCGCCTGCTGCACCGCCTTCATCATTCCGTCCGACCCAATGGCGATTAACCTGTCCACCGCGCTTAAGGGAATCGTGGTCTCGCCCAGTTCACCGCGCGCGTACGCGGCCATCGCTTCCACGATGTTGCCGACGAAGGCGCTGTCCATCACGCGGCCGGCCGTGAACCCCGGGGCTTCGTCGCAAACCCAAACCACCAGATCCGCGGCCTTTTCGATCTCTTCCACTTTGTAGCGGTCGATGATCTTCTTATAACCGGCAAAGTAGATCACTCGGGAACGTTCTTCGCGCAGTTTCTGGCCGATGGAAAATAAGACCGCATTTCCCAGCCCACCGCCGACAAGCAGGACGGTTTCTTTTGACGGCGTTTCGCTCGGAGTGCCGGTCGGCCCCATCAGAATCACCGGCTCGCCTTTTTTCAAAATCGCGCAAAGATCGGATGATCCGCCCATCTCCAGCACAATCGTCGAGAGCAGACCCTTTTCATGATCCACCGAAGCGCCGGTCAATGCCAGGCCTTCCATCCCGAGGACGGTGTTCTTCGTGCGCGGGGCCAGGGTTTCGTAATTCTGCAGCCGGTAAAACTGGCCCGGCAGAAACGCCCGCGCGGCAATCGGTGCTCGCACGATCACTTCGACGATATTCGGAGTCAGGCGAATCACATCGTCCACCGTGGCTCGCAACTGGTCGTCCAAAGTCGCAATCAGTTCCGCGGGACGGGGCTGGCAAGCAGGTACCCGCGCCAGCATCCGCGAAACCACCGGAAACCCCTGCTTAGCGCTGCCCATCGCCTTCACCACGTTGCCCGAAAACGACGGATGCAGATCGCCAAAGAAACTGATGGTTCTCCCATCGGGACGCACCGACATGAGTACATGCGGCGTTGCCGGCTTCGCGCTTCGCTCAGGACGCACACGCTCGCCCCATTCGTCGTACGCCTGGAAATAACGCCCATCGAGCGTGACGTTATGATCGTCCTCGCGAGCCAGTACTGTATTGGGCTGGGTGCCGGCGGCCACCAGGATCGTCTTCGCGGGCAGGGTGACGGATTCTCCCGCCGCGTTGCGGCACAGGAGCGCTGCCGCCGATCCCGCAGCATCCACTTCCACCTCTTCCGGAGTCAGGCATTCGGCAAACCGCACGCCTTCTTCAAATGCCTTCGCGACTTCCTCGTGGTTCAGGGTATAGCTCGGGGCCTCGATCATCTTTCGCCGATACGCTACGGTTACGCCGCCCCAGGAATTCAGCAGTTCGATAAAACGCGGCCGGCGACCTTCGTGCGCGGCTTTGTCGCGTTCGGCGCGAATCGCCCGGGCATGCGCGATAAACTCCTTGGCGGTAACAGACTCGTCCGGACTCCATTGCACCCGCACGGCCGTTTCGCCCCGCTCGTCTACCAGGGCTTCGTAGCGTTGCAGAAACTTCTCCACCTGGGTCACGTAATAGGCCAGCGATTCGGTAGCCGTATCGATCGCCGTGAGCCCACCGCCGATCACCACAATCGGCATCCGGATCTGCAGATTCGCCAGGGAGTCCGACTTCGCCGCGCCTGTGAGTTGCAGCGCCATCAGAAAATCCGACGCCTGCCGCACCCCGCGAACCAGGCCGTTCTTCATCGGGATCACCGTTGGGCGTCCCGCGCCGGCGCATAAGGCTATGTGATCGAAGCCCATCTCAAATGCGCTATCGACAGTAAGGGTGCCGCCGAAGCGAACTCCGCCATACATGCTGAATTCGCTGCGGCGTTCGAGCAGCAGCCGGATCACCTTAAGGAAGTTCTTGTTCCATCGGACCGTAATGCCATATTCGGCCACGCCGCCGAAGCCCGCCATCACGCGTTCGTCGAGCCGTTCATAAATCTCGGTTATGTCGCGGATTGGCCCGAACGCCACCCGTTTGCCCCATGGATCCACGCCCGAAACATCCTGCGGCAAAGGCTCGATCTTCAGACCGTCCACGGCCGCCACCGTGTGCCCGTCGTTCATCAAGTGATGCGACAAGGTAAAACCCGCCGGTCCCAGCCCGACGACCAGCACCTTATGACCCGTGTGCTCCCGCGCCACCGGACGCGCAAAGTTCAAAGGATTCCAGCGCGTCAGCAGGCTGTAAATCTCAAATCCCCACGGCAGTTCCAGCACGTCTTTCAGCGTGCGCGTCTCTACCTGCGGAATATCCACCGGCTCCTGCTTCTGATAAATGCAGGACTTCATGCAGTCATTGCAGATGCGGTGCCCGGTTGCCGCGCACATCGGGTTATCCACCACGATCACCGCCAGCGCCCCCACCGGTACGCCGTTCTCTTTGACGACATGCATTTCGGAGATCTTCTCATCGAGCGGGCATCCGGCGAGCTTTACGCCAAAGACGCTCGATTTGAACGTTCCGTCTTTTTCCTTGAGACCGTGCGAGCAACTGTCTTTACCCTGGTTGTGACACTTGATGCAGTAATGCGCCTGATCGAGTGCGCCGGTGAGATCCGTGCCAGCATCGGTTAGTTGGAAACCCTCGCGCGATCGCCAGTGATCGGTTCCGAACTGCAGCTTGTGGTCGATTTCCTCGACCGGGATGAGGTGGTGATAATCCAGCTTGTGCGGGGTTTTGAACAGAACGCCCGACGCATGTTTCTTTTTTCCCGCGGGCGAAAGCGTCGCCCAAACCGCATACTGCGCTGCCAGTTTCAGAGGCTCGACATGTTCAGCCTCCGCGTCCAGCCACTTTGCGACATGAGCAGCATAAACGCGTTCGGTCAGAGGCTCGTTGAAAAAAGATTCCAGTTCAGCCGCGATTGCGGCGCCATCGATCGCGAGGGCTTTCTCGGCTGTCTGACCGGTGAGCGCCTTGCGCTGGACGAACCGCCGTTTCACCGAGTACAGAGGAGCGAGTTCGTGATGCCGGCCCTGCAGTTCGCGAAGTTCCGGCGAAATGCCAAAGAGCTCCCCTATGAAATCCTCCAGATAAGGAGCCAACTCGACGATTAGTTTCGAATCGTTTTGAGTCGCGTTCCGCGCGGCGAGAAGGCTTTCATGCAAAGCCGCGTCCGCCGCCTGCAAATGGCTGAGAAACACGCCATCGAGACGCGCCAAAGCTTCCTGGTCGTACAAGTCCTGAAAAGAAAACCCAAACCCTAAACGCAGTTGCTCGGTCAATTAATTCCTTTTATGTGCCGCAGCGCTCACTTGCCTTCTTTAGACTCGTGATACTCCATCTCGGTATTCAGCGCCCAGATATTACTCATATCCGTTCGCCCCTCGATGATGTTGTCCACCGCTGTCATGGCCGTTAGCATCGAATGATCCTGATTGTTGTACTTGTGCATGCCGTTACGGCCGACAAGAAACAGATTGTCAAACTGGCTGATATAGCTCTTGATCTCGTCGAACCGCTCGTAGGATCCAAAGTACGCCGGATAAGTCTTCGGAACTCGAATGACGCAAGCGTCGAGAACGTCGGCCGCCTCGATTATACCGATCTTGACCATCTCCGCGGTTGCGAAGGCGATCATATCCGCGTCCGACTTCTTCCAGAGGTCGTCAGTCTCATAGCAGAAGTATTCGAGGCCAATCCAAGTGTGCTCCTGGTTTTCGACCAGATACGGACTCCAGTTGTTGAAGATCTGCATCCGGCCCACGGTGACGTCCGGTTCCTGAATGTAAATCCAGTTATCCAGCAGTTCTTTGATCTTCAGCTTGCTCAGCAGGACGCCGACCGTGATGAAGTCGCGATACACCAGACCGTCGCTTACTTCCATCACATTCGCCGGAATGTCCGCATCGAGACAATGCATCAGCTCACGGATTGGCATCGTGGAGAAAAAGTAATCGGCGGTAATGGTTTCGCGCTCGCCGGTTTCCACATTCAGCGCATCGGCCGACACGACATGGAAACCATCGGTGTGAAGCTTATCGACAAGCCAGTGCGTCTTCACGACCGCCCCCTTCGCCTTGACGTCTTCCGCCACGTATTCCCAGAGCTGGCCCGGCCCGAGCTTCGGATACATGAACTTCTCGATCAGCGAAGTCTCCGTGCCCTTCTGCGCGATATCGCCGCCCGCCTTTTTGGCAAACCTCTGGCTCAGGAAGTGTTTGATGGCCTTCGTAATCGAAAGGCCCTTGATCCGCTGCGCGCCCCATTCAGCGCTGATCTGATTGCACGGCACGCCCCACACCTTTTCCGTATAGGATTTGAAAAAGGTGAGATACAGCTCTTTGCCGAAACGGTTGATTAAAAACTCTTCCAGAGTGTTCTCGGGCTTCGTCTGAAACACCATGCTTTGCGAATAACTTAAACCGATGCGAATGGTCCGCATCAATCCGAGTCCCTTGAGCGTGGCCGCGCTCAGCTGAATTGGATATTCGAAAAACTGCCTCAAAAAATATATGCGGGATTTCCGGTTCCGGATCAGCATCACGCGATCATCGACTCGAGGATCCGGCGCGGCTGGTGCGGCCGCGACATCGCGCGTTTTTTGCTGATAAGAAATGCTGTGCTGTCCGCCGGTTCCGGCTTCCACAGGCATGACGCGCATCCACCAGTTCATTACGCGGTCGGATTTCGAAAAGAACCGGTGACCGCCAATGTCTATGCGGTTATTCTTATACCGAGTAGTGCGCGAGATCCCGCCCATGTACTCGCTCTTCTCTAGAACGATGGGTTGAATCTCGGTGCGTTCCGTCAATTCGAATGCGGCTGTAAGACCTGCCGGTCCCGCGCCTATAATCAGAGCTTTTCGCAAGAGTTATTTCTGCTTTTGGGGAACGAAGTCCGGCGGCAGCGCCGAACCTTCCCCGAAGAAGTATTGTTCCATCTGCTGAATGATGAATTCCTGCGCTTCCTGCGTCCCCAGGTTCAGCCGGTATTCGTTCATGAGCATTTTCATGTGCTCCACCCACATCTTCCACGCCTCTTTCGAGACGTTGTCGTAGATGCGCTGTCCAAGCGGATGCCCTTCGAACGGAACTTCGTCGAGCCCTTCCATCTCTTTTTGGAACTTGACGCAGAAGACCTTGCGCGCCCCCTCGGGAATCGACGCGATCTGGTTGAGATTGATGCCGGAACCACAGCCCATGCGGTCAGGATAGCAATTCGCATGCGCTGCTACCATGAAGGTTCCTTTCAAATTCATGGCCCTGCGTTTTTACAACACGCTGACACAGCGCGTTCAGCCGTTCGAACCTCTTGAAGCCGGCGTCGCCCGCATGTACACCTGCGGCCCCACCGTCTACGATTACGCCCATATCGGCAACTTCCGCACGTTCGTTTTCTACGATCTGCTGCGCCGCTGGCTGCATGCTTCCGGTTACAAAACCGACCACGTCATGAACATCACAGACGTGGACGACAAGATCATTCGTAACGCGTCTGCCGCAGGGAAATCGCTGCGAGAATACACCGACATTTATACGGAGGCGTTTCTGGGCGATTGCGCGACCCTGCGGCTCGAAAGGCCGGAGCGCATCGCGCGCGCGACGGACCATATCGATGAGATGGCCGCCGCGATTCACAAACTGGAACAGGAAGGCCATACCTATCGAAGCGACGGCTCGATCTACTTCCGCATCGGCACGTTCAGGGACTACGGCAAGCTCTCGCATAACGATTTCAGCGGGATGGTTTCCGGTGCGCGAGTAGATGTGGATGAATACGAGAAGACCGATGCCCGCGACTTCGCACTGTGGAAGGCGCCTAAGGAAGGCGAGGTTGCGTGGGATACCGAAGTGGGCCGGGGACGGCCGGGCTGGCATATTGAATGCTCCGTGATGGCGATTCAGTTTCTGGGCGCTACGCTGGATATCCACGCGGGCGGAGTGGACCTGATCTTTCCGCACCATGAGAATGAGATTGCGCAATCGGAGTCGCTCACCGGTAAGGAGTTCGCGCGCTTCTGGATCCATTCGGAGTTTCTGCTCGTGGATGGCCAGAAGATGTCGAAATCACTGGGCAATTTTTATACGCTGCGCGATTTGTTCGGACGCGGATTCACGGCCGAGAGCATACGTTACCTGCTGGCATCCGTGCCTTATCGCAAAGGGCTCAATTTTACTTTCGATGGGCTGAAGTCCGCACAGACGGCCATCGAGCGCCTGCGCAATTTCAAGTTTCGTCTGGACAGCGCGAAGCTTTCCGGTGGCCTTGACGAATCGATTGCGGAACACGCCGCCCGAGCGCTCAAAGAATTCGACGAGTCCATGGACGACGATCTCAATACCGCCGAAGCCCTGGGCGCGGTGTTTGAATTTCTGCGTGTCGCCAATACAGCCATCGATACGGGCGATTTCAAAGCGGGCAATCGGGAGGCCGCTCTCGCACTGCTGGGACGTTTCGATTCGGTGTTCGATATCCTGAAGCCCGCCGAACAGGCCGATGGCCCAGCGGATGCCGCGATTGAAGAACTGGTGGCCGCCCGCACGGCCGCGAAGAAGGCTCGCGACTTCGCTCGTGCCGACGCGATTCGCAACGAACTGCTGGAAAAAGGCGTTGTCATTGAAGACACGAAAGACGGCGTGAGATGGAAGAGAAAGTAATGAAACTGAACTCCAGGGCGGTCCATTCCGGGGACCGCAAAAGATCCGCATCGGGCTGGACCCCGGTTACCACGCCCATTCATCTCGCTTCCAGCTATATCTACAACGATATGGAGGATCTGGATAAGGTTTTCGCGAGGGAAATGCCGGGGCAGGTTTACGGCCGCTATGGCACTCCGACAAGCGATGCGCTCGAGGAAGTGGTTAATGAGCTGGAGGGCGGCGCGGGCGCGCTGGCGTGCAGTTCCGGCATGGCCGCGCTGCACATGGCGATCAATACTGCGCTGATCGATCGCCGCCGTGTAGTGCTGGCGGGGAAACTGCTGTATGGCGCGACGCTGGGAATGCTGATGAAGGTGTTCGAGCCGGCGGGCGTCGAGGTTGTTTTCGCGGATTTCGACGATGAGAATGAAGTGGCGGCCGCAATTGCGGAGCATCGCCCGGGCGCGATTGTGATGGAGACCATTGTGAATCCGCTGCTGCGCGTGCCGGCGCTCGACCGTATTGCGAAGATGGCGAACGAGGCTAAGGCGCCGCTGATCGTCGACAATACTTTCGCTACACCAATGCTGATGCGGCCGCTGCAACATGGCGCGGCGATGTCGGTGCATAGTTTGACGAAGTATCTGTCGGGGCATGGCGATGTGCTGGGGGGCGCGGTGGTGGCGGACGCGGAACACATCGAACCACTGCGTAATCTTTCGCGGACGCTGGGGTTTACGCTGGGTCCGTTCGAGTGTTATCTGGCGATGCGTGGGATCAAGACGTTTCCGCTGAGAATGGAGCGGCAGTGCGCCAATGCATGCCGGGTTGCTTCGTGGCTGGCGACGCACCCGGCTGTGGATCGCATCTATTTCCCGGCCGATCCGAAACACCCCGACGCCGACAACATCAAGCGGCTTCTTCCGGCGGGGATCTATGGAGCGATGGTGAGTTTTGAAGTGAAGGGTGCGGATCGGGCCGGGATTTTCCGCTTGATGAATGCGCTGCAAATGGTAGTTCCAGCGACTTCGCTGGGCGATGTGCACACGATGATGCTTTACCCCGCGATGGCTTCGCACAGAGAGCTCTCGCCGAAGCATCGCGAGCGTTTGGGGATTCGGGATAATCTGGTGCGTCTTTCGGTGGGGATCGAGGCGGCGGAGGATATTATCGCAGATCTGGATCGGGCTCTGAAGGCATAAGGCTACTGCACATGCCGCACGAGTTCCAGCCGATCCCGCAACGCCGGTGAAGGCTTTTGTTCAACCTCGGCAGTGATAGCCGCCTCATCCGGATCTTTCAGGTGCATCTGGTCCTTTAGGCGAAAGCTGGTGAGCTTCATGCGGATTAGATCTTCGATAGGTATCAGCCGAACGCCTTTCAGTATTCGTACAGGCCCCAGGAAAGGCACCGCCTCGGCGTACTCCGGACGAACTTTCTCACCGGAGAAGACCATATGCACTGCCCGTCGTGCCGGTTGCCCTGCCTGAATCAGCATGTCCGCCCCAGCCGCGTGACGGTACTGGAGACCAAAGGGCTCCACCGTTTTCGCGATGGCGGCCAAATCCTCGCGTCGAACAACGATGTCGATATCCCAGGCGGCCGGCATCGGGCTCGCGCTCTTCCACATACAAATAGGCCGCAAGGCCGCCAATCACCCGATGCTCGATCCCGGCTGCGGAAAACGCGCGTTCCACCACCGCCGCAAGTTCGAACATTTGCTCCGCGCGTTCCTCGAAGAACCTGTTGACGTAGACCGCCACTGGCGTCAAGTTAACACATCTCGTTTAGGGCGGGTTGCAGGGCGCCGACGCGGTTGCGTCAGGCTCGGGCTCGTCCTCCTGGTCATTCGCGCGACCACAATGGCGGCACCCGCACCAACTCCGAAGGTTGACCGGTGCAGGTGAATAAACGGCGCGAGCGATTCGGCCCACTCCAGCTATCGGGACGAGCGACTGGTCGCCTACTTCAATCCCGTGCTGTCCGAGCGCCGTACGCGCAAACGCGACGAACTCCTGCAGGCGACGGAAAAGGAATTGGAGAGGACGGCGGCCGACACACTACGCGAGAAGCGCCAGTTATGTGGCAAACACAGCATACACCTGCGCGCATGCCGCGTGCTCGGGCGCTTCAAAATGGGCACCTGCGCTCCACATCGAGGACGACATCTTCCTCTACGACGGCGAACCCGACAGCATCGATCGCGAGAAGAACCTCAATGGCATCTAGGTCAGGTTACGCGCATTCGGGAGAGCAGGGCAGAACTGATAACGTCGATACCTTATCCACTCCCGGCCTCTCGTCCTCACGAAGCTGACGGTATCGCGATCAACTGCCGGCTCGCGCTGATCAGTCCTCGCAGCGCTCGCACCAGGGTGCGCGGGCCGAACGGTTTGCCCAGAAAACAAAGACCCGGATCTTCAACCGGCGATTCGTTCGAGCCGGAGATCATCAGGATCGGAAGATGCGGCAGACTCCGCGCCAGGTGGCGCGCGAAATCGGCCGTGCTGATGAGTGCACAAATTTCATCCCGGAATGAGGGTAGCGCTTCGAGTGCCTTTGAGGTATCGGCAAAGTCGATCACCGCAAACTGCTCGTTCTGCAGGACCGTGCGAATGAAAGTGCGCACGCCGTCGTCGTTATCGACAACAAGCACGCATCGGTTTGTCATACCCCTTTGACGCGCGGCGGAGCCGATTCGATTAACAATTATTAACTTGAAGTGTACTGGAATAGGCGTGAAAATTCGGCACGCTCAGGCAAGCCATTTAAAGAAATAGAAGAGCATCGGTTTATCGCCCGTGTTAGTGATCCCGTGAAGCGCGTTGCCCGCACAATACATTACAGAGCCGGGCGAAACCCGATGAGTTTTGTCCTCAACCAGAATCTCGCCAGTGCCTTCGGTGACCCAGAGAAATTCCTCCTCCGGATGCCGGTGGGGCGGGTGCGGACTCATGCCGGGCATCAGCACAAGATTGCCCGTTACCATGGATTTGAGCAGGTCTGTAGCGCCGTTGAAATAGATTCTGAGGTCCTGATCGTTTTCCTTCTGAACAGGCACTTCGTTCATCGCGACCACGCCGGTGGGCAGCATGCTGGACCCGGTGCGGAGCATGTTGGGAATAGAAGCGTTTGGCATCTTTCAAATGATATCGGAATAGAGGTCTCGCTGGCGTTGCGCGATCGCGTCCCAGTCGTACTGCGACAGAGCAGTAGCGCGCGCGGCAAGCTCGATGTTCCTGCGTTGGACCGGGTCGGAAGAAAGGGCTTCGATGGACGAGGCCACAGCTACGGCATCGTGCGCGAGGATTACGTCGTGGCCGGGATGCAGATCGAGGCCATTGAGGCCCGCGTCCGTGGCGATGACGACGCGTCCCATGGCCATGGCTTCGAGCACTTTAATGTTAGTTCCGGCCGACGCGATGAGTGGCGCGAGGACCAGTTCGGCGCGCCGGTAAGCTTCGCGGACATCGGCAACGAAGCCCTCGCATTCGATGAAGGGCCGATCGAGATCGACAGCGACCGAAGCGCGGTGGAACTCGCGAAAGTAATCGGGGCGCGGGCCGGCGATGATGTGGAGCTTATAGCCGGGCCCGAGGAGCGGCCAGACGTCGCGCAGGAAGAAGTCGAGCGCGAGCAGGTTGGGCAGATGGGCGAAAGAGCCGATGAAGAGGAGGCGTTTCGGCTCCGGCTCGTCCGACGCCGGCTGGAAGCGTTCGCAATCGACTCCGTTTGGGATCACGGCAGTGCGCCCTGACGACGCGGTTGTGGCGTCCTTTTCCGACATCACCACGACGCGGTCAAACTTGCTCCAGGCGTCGATTTCAAAGCGCCGCCACTTCTCGAGTTGCTGCGTCATTTCGAGCAGTGCCGCGCCGATTTCGCGAGTGGACCTGAGCAACTGTTCTTTGAGATCGAAGGTGATGTCGTGTTCCACCAGGATTGTCTTCGCCGGGTAAGCGCCGGCATATTGGGCCATCCAGGTGAATTCGATCTGCACGATATCGGCCCTCCAGCGCGCTGCGGTTTGTTTCAGGCAGGCGCGGAAGGTATCGGATTCGAACTCTTCGACCATGTCGGGACGCGGGGCTCTCGTCTTATAATGCGTCCCGCTGCGGCGAACGAGGACAACTTCGGCGCAGAGGTCGAGCAGATCGCGGGGCGGCGCAGCAAGCTCGTCGCAGAAGGCCAGCAGGACGATGTTGTAGTCGAGGCCGGCACGTTTGAGGAGGTTGAAGATGCGCACGGCGCCTCCGTGCGAGAGCGGGAACGGGACGCAGGGGCTGGCAATCAGGATGGTCTTCCCTGCCCTTTTCGTACAGCCAGGAAAGCATGCGACATCGCCATTGCCGAGCGCAAGGATTTCCGTTTCCGTAAGCGGTCCGCTGGCGGCTCCAGGTTGTGGGCCAATGGGCGGGATTTCCTTCAGAGCATCGGCGGCGGATTCATTCCCGTTCATCGCAAGCAGTTGCAGCCGCCTGATGGCTTCGAGCCAAAGAGTGCGGAAGAGCGCGGCGTCGCCAATGGCGTGAATCAGGAAACGCAGATAATTGCGCTCGACAAAGAAATCGAGTTGACGCGAAGTGAAGAGGCGAGCCGTGGTGGCTCGATGGCGATGTTCGACCTTCGCGGCAGCACGAAAGACCGTGGGCCAGCCGCGTTTCCACGCGCGATAGCCAAAGTCCATGTCCTCCACATAGGCGGGCTCGTAGACTTCGGAAACACCACCCATTTCGCGGAGTTTGGCGGTATCGAAGAGCGAGCAGCCCCCGCTGCCGTAAAGCACCCAGGTGAGGTCTTCGCCTTCATATGGTTCGTCGCAGCGCACGGGAAAATCAAGCGGGCCTTCGCGCCGCCAGACGGCTTTGCCGGTCTCTTCGCGGCGTATGCCTGGCGGGAAGAAGATCTGGGCGGTAGCGCAATAGAGGTTGGGGATCTCGTCGAAGGCTGTGTCCAAAGCATGGATGAAGCCGGGCTCGACGATCATGTCGTTATTGAGAAGGAGCGTGCGCGTGTAGCGAGCGGCGGCGATGCCTCGATTGACGGCTTTAGCGAAAGAGAGAGCACCCTGGGATTCGATGACGCAGACCTGCGGGTATTCATGTTTGAGCCAGGCTGCGGTGCCATCGGTTGAGCCGTTATCGACAACGATGACTTCGCTTCGATCGAGTTGCGGCAACAACGCCGGCAGCATCGACGCCAGGAGTTCGCGGCCATCGCGGCTGGGGACGACCACTGTTACTCCTGGTGAGAGCGGCGTGAACCCTTCCAGACGCTGGTCCTGCACAGGGCGGCCCCGGCGCGCGGAAATCCCTCTGGCCTGGACAAGCCGCGCTCGTATAGGAATCGCGGCCTCAGCCGGATGGGCGATGCGCCGGATCCATTTAACCGCCCGGTCAATATGGTGTTGGTTCGCTCGCAGGAAGTACGCTGGCCTAAGCGGATGCAGGTTTTCGTCGAAAGCCCTGAGCCTGGTTGCGGCGAGTCTTATCGCGGCAACACGCATCGGTCCATAAACAGTGCCGGGCGCGAACGCGACATGCGCCAAAGCGATCTGACTCCTGCCTAACTCCGCCTGGATTGCCTTGAGGTTCTCGCCAAAAGGTCGATAAACATGCCAGGGAATCCAGCGCCCCTGCGCGGGTTCGAACTCGGCCACCACATACAACGGAAGCTCAGGGCTAACAGCGGCCAGACGGTCGATAAGAGCGCAGTTGACTTCATGGATGCCAGATGCGAAGGCGACCTTGACCTTCAAATGGTTGGGTAACGACAAGGATTCGGTGAGCCGCTTTCAAAAGCTTGCCACACTTCAAGAGCCTGAATCGCGAACGTGGTAGAAACGGGATTCACATGCGGAATAATGTCGCCGCCGCGGCGCCCGAACCAGAAACCGCCATCGGGCCGCTGAAACGCAGCCAGAGCTTCGGCTTCTTCACGCGCAAGGGCGCGGTCGACCGGGATTACAGAAGCAGCATAGACCCTTGCCCGCAGTAACTGAGCATAGACGTCGGATCGCGCGAATTCAGGCGCAATATTGCGCAGATAGAGCGTAACTCGGTCCATCGTGTATCGATAAGCCTCGACGCAGCCTTTGCCTTCCTTGCGATCGAGCAGGGGCGACAACGCTTCCAGAAAGTAGCCGGCGGGGTGAAGACGATCCATCACACCCGCGCGTTCCGACGTACCCGGCAGAAAGTCGCGAGAGGAATCAAGCGACGACGCGATCATCTCAAGATACGCATCGCGCAACGAAGCCTCGCCGGTAATCTCACCGATCTCCCACCAGGCCAGCGCCGACTTCGCCTGATAACAGGCAGCCGACCGCGACCAGTGACGATCCCGCTCAACCGCCGTCTTGCCAGGTAACTCGACGATCGGATGGAAGTCGCTCCCCGAATGGAAGTCCTTCAGCATTCCCCGCGCCGCTGCGACTGCAACATCGAGCAGCTTCTGCTCCCTGGTGATGCGCCACACCGCCAGCAACCCACGCACAATAATGCCTGAATCGAAGAAGTAAGCGAGGTTCGAATGGAGCTCGTAAGGAAAGATACCGAGCGTCGGATCCCAGGCCTGATCCGTCAGGAAGTGTGCCGCGCGCCTTGCGGCCTCAAGATACACATCTTTTTTTGTGATGCAATAAAGGAACGCCAAAGCACTGGCCGAATAACCGGTGATCTCGCTGGAAACGGGCTTGTTTGTTTCGCTGTCGGCGAGGTAGAAACGGGCCACGCCACCGGAGGGTTCCTGAATCCCGGAATCGAGAAACCAGCTTCCGGCGCGCTCTAAGGAGTAGACTTCAGACAAGCTCTGAGTTTAACATTTGAGACCAGGTCCCATGAATTTCGCTAAATCGAATCAAAGCTATGAAGCGTGGCTGAAGACTACGCTCGACATCGTTCCCACCGATCTGAAAGAGAAACACACTCTCATGGCCGGGGATGTGTTCCCGTTTTTGCGGGCGACATTTTTCCGCTGGTGCCAGCTCTTCCCGGAGGTGTGCCCCGAGTTCGACAAAGCAACGCAGACGCTGGCGGTGGGCGATCTTCATGTCGAGAATTTTGGCACGTGGCGCGATGCCGAAGCGCGCCTGGTGTGGGGTATTAACGATTTCGACGAAGTGGCGACCATGCCTTTCGCGATCGATCTGGTGCGCCTGGCGGCGAGCGCGCATCTGGCGATCAACGCGGGTCACCTCGGCGTTGAGCATAAGGAAGCCTGCCTCGCGATTGCTCAGGGCTACAGGGAAGGCCTCGAAGCTGGCGGCAGTCCCTGGGTGCTGGGCGAGAAACACCGATGGCTCAGCGAACTGGTGGATCTGCGCGATCCGGTGGCGTTTTGGGCGAAGCTCGATGCGTTGAAAACTTTTGAAGGTAAAGTGCCCAAGGAAGCTATGCGCGGAATCGACCGGATGATGCCTGGGAAGAATCTGAAGCCTCGTATCGCCCATCGCGTGGCGGGCCTGGGAAGCCGCGGGCGGCAGCGCTTCGTGGCCATCGCGGAGTTCGAAGGCGCGCGTGTTTGCCGCGAAGCCAAGGCTCTGGCTCCCTCCGCATGGCTGTGGGCTAAAGGCAAGCGACAGCCGGGTAAAATCCGCTATCAGGAGGCCCTCAATACCGATATAAGGGCGCTTGACCCCTTCGTGCATCTGCGCGAGAAATGGATTGTGCGGCGGCTGGCGCCGGATTGCGCGCGCGTGGAACTGGCAGCCGTCCCGAAGGATAAGGACAAGAGCAAACTGCTCCACGCGATGGGCTTCGAAACGGCTAACCTGCATGTCGGCGCTGGGAGCGAAAAGCCGATTCTGAAATATCTGAGCACGCTCGATCCGCACTGGCTGCACAGCGCCGCCGCGCGCATGGTGAAGGCGACCACGGCGGATTGGGAAGAGTGGCGGGTGCATATGGGCGTGCCGAAAGCTAAGGTAAAAACCGAAAAGCCGAAGGTGAAGAAAGCGGGCGCTTAGGAGGTTTGCATGGCGCGCGGTTGGGAAAGTAAATCGGTCGAGATGCAGATGGAGGAACGGGAGCGCAAGCCCGTTGCCGAAGGGAACACAGCGGACGCCGCCGTGCGTCGAGAGCTGGAAGTTCTGGAGCTGAGCCGGAAGCGGCTGCTTACCGAACTGGAGAGCGTTGGCGATATGGGCGATCACCGGTTTCGGGCCGTGAAGCGGCGTGCCCTGGCGCATGTGGAAGCGGCTATTGCGGCGCTTCAGACGAAACAAGCGCCTCCGCGATAGCATTAGAGAGTGCCGTCTTGCCAGGGGCCGTTCCGCCCGTGAAGGGTTCCCCGCTCCTTCCCATTTTTCTGATTGTGCTGGTCGATATCCTTGGCCTCACCATCATGCTGCCTTTGCTGCCGTTCTACGCCGAAAAACTGGGAGCTTCTGCAACGGTGGTGGGTCTGCTGATTTCGTCCTATGCATTCTGCATGTTGTTTTCCGGTCCGATCCTGGGGCGCTGGTCGGATAGCATTGGGCGCAAGCCGCTGCTGATCGTCAGCCAGTTGGGTACCCTAGTCGGACTCCTGATTCTGGCCGCGGCGAACCAGCTATGGGTGGTTTTTCTCGCACGCATTATCGACGGGCTTACGGCTGGGAATCTATCGCTCGCCCAGGCTTATATCGCGGACGTTACGGCGCCTGAGAACAGGGCAAAATCGTTCGGGTTCATCGGCATTGCATTCGGGGTCGGGTTCCTCATCGGGCCCGCCGTTTCGGGCTTCCTTTCGCAATACGGGCTGGCCTATCCGATTCTGGCGGCGGCGTTCCTTTCCGCATCGAGCGTAGTGTGCACCGCGACACTGCTCCCTAAGGCCGAGCCGCATACCGCCGATTCATCCGACGCTGGGGCACCGGGGCCGGGCGGCAAGCGCCTGAGCGTATTCGACTGGAATGCCTACGGCGAATATTTCGCGCGTCCGGGGCTGGGTCCGCTGCTGTGGCAGTTCTTATGTTTCGCGTTCTACTTTTCGTTGTCGGTGAGCGGGTTCGCATTGTTTGCGCAGCGGCGATTCACATGGAACGGCCACCCGGTGGGCGCGAAAGAAGTCGGCTATTTATTCGCATGGTCCGGGTTCCTGGGTATCATCCTTCAGGGCGCGCTGATGGGCCGCCTGGTCAAGTGGCTCGGTGAACGGAAGCTGGTGTGGACGGGCTTCGCTTCGACAGTCGTGATGAACGCCTGGCTGGGCTGGGTGTTCACCATTCCTCAGCTGCTTGTGAACACAAGCTTCGGCTCCTACGGAAGCGGGGTATTACGCCCTTCGCTCACCGCGCTCATCACGCATAGGGCGGGGCGGCGCGAACAGGGTGTAGTCCTGGGCCTCACGCAATCGCTGACTTCGATTTCCGCCATAATCGCTCCCGTCATTGGCGGCACGCTGATCGATCACGGTTATCTGGCCGGATGGGCCATGCTGATTGCCGCTGTGGCCCTTATCGGGATGGTCCTGAGTTTGCGGAGCCAGGTATCAGAGCCCCGTGCTTAGCCGTTACATAGTAATCTTCGCGAGCCACCGGCTCCATATGGTGCCGCCTCGCCACAGACATGGTTGTATTCGTATCGAAGCTTTCAAGGAGCGCCCTGGTCATACCCTGTTCGAAGCTCGTTCTCACGGCCTCGGCAAAAAGCACCGTACCAGCAGAGTGCTTTTGCCAGAGGGGCCTGATGATGCGAGCGTGGACATGCACGGTTTGACCTCGGAATTCCAGCA
>Ga0302319_10010679_pt1 | contig 17489 bp, 14 predicted proteins | sample Bog_T0_2_FD_203319 | JGI IMG/M metagenome (GOLD analysis project Ga0302319, IMG submission 203319) | Peat permafrost microbial communities from Stordalen Mire near Abisko, Sweden - Bog_T0_2 | ecosystem: Environmental > Terrestrial > Soil > Wetlands > Peat | place: Sweden: Abisko, Stordalen Mire...
GCGCGGATGAAGCGGCATCTCGCGAGCGTCGAGCGGGCAATGGGCGTGCTGATGGTAATCACCGGCATCGGTTTTTTGACCGGCGCCGTCTCCAGCGTCAGCATCTGGCTGTTGGAAACGTTTCCTGCACTGCAGAATTTTGGCTAGCGGCGACGCCGGAAGCCGGTCGCAGCGAATGCCCGGATCAATCAGGATCTGACAAATCGGTTCTCGCCTTGTTGCTCACTGACGATGACGTCGAAGACCGAAGACGAAGCGATGCTTGTACATTCTCAAATGATCGACCGATGAAAGCCATGGTGGTGTCTTCAAGATGTCGAAATGTTACGGAATGTTACAAACGCGGTCCGGGACAGACAACAAAGTCAACCTCACAAAGCGGATACAGGAAATGCAGGCGCCTTATTCTGACAACCGATTGATTTCGGTGATTGCAGCACTCGATGAGCGCCGTGCGGCGCTCATCGCCAACGGCGACCGGGGGGCCGCACTCGTGCTGTCGGTGGCCATCCTCGAACTTCGGATCAAACTCAACCAGATCGATGATCTTGAGTTCCGAGCACTCTGCGACGCAATGTATCAACAAGAAGCGTTGACGGAATTCCCTCCGGATCCGAAGCCGGCGCCGAAGCGGAGACGCAACCGGGCAGTGCTGAAGCTGATCAAATGACCAGGGTGGCTGTTCGCGCTTCAAGGCGCATTTGCCGATCGTCCTTGCTGTCGCGATGCGAAGATGCGTACCGCCACAGCGGTCCGATGTCCCCGGGCGCAGCACGCGTCCGGAGGCAGCGCGCCCACCAAGGAGGGTCAAAGATTGCTGTCGTTGATCGCGGCGTACACCATGGTGCGCAGTTCGCGCCGGACCGGATAGGCGCTCGATGGCAGCACCTGGGTCATGAAAATCGCGATCAATTCCTCCGCGGGGTCAATCCAGAACGATGTCGTCGCCGCACCTCCCCAATTAAATTCGCCGGCGGAGCCCGGGATCAGTGTCAGGGCCGGACTCATCGTCACGGCAAAGCCGAGGCCGAAGCCGATGCCATGATAGGCGGCCTCGCTGAACAACGACCGCGACAGCGCCGGCAGGTCATGTCCGCCCGGCAGATGATTGGATGTCATCAGCGCCAGCGTCTTTGGGCCGATCAGCCTGACGCCTGCGAGTTCGCCGCCGTTGAGCAGCGCCCGACAGAAGCTGAGATAATCGGCTGCGGTCGAGCATAGCCCGCCGCCGCCTGAAATCAACGAGGGTGGCTTGAGGAACGAACTTGTGGTCGGATCGTCCTGCAGCGTCATGCCGCCACGGCCGTCGGCGGCATAACACGCTGCCAATCGATGCGCCTTGTCCGGCGGCACGAAAAAGCCGGTATCGCGCATCTCAAGCGGATCGAAAATGCGTTCCTTCAGGAACTGCTCGAACGGCATGCCGCTGATCTGGCCGATCAGATAGCCGATCACGTCGGTGGCGACCGAATAGTTCCAGGCATCGCCCGGGGAAAATTCCAGCGGCAGTCGGGCCAGGTCTGATATCATCGACGGCAGCGAGCCGGATTTTTCGACCTCGCCGAGTTTCAACTCGCGATAGGCGGCGTCGACGTTGGAACGTTGCTGGAAGCCGTAAGTCAGGCCCGAAGTGTGCCGCAACAGGTCCACGACCAGCATCGGCCGCGCTGGCGGCTTGGTCAGAAATGCCGGCAAGGTCCCGGCCTGGAACACGCCGAGGTTCTTCCACTCCGGAATATAACTGTGCACCGGCTCGTCGAGCGCGACCTTGCCCTCCTCGAACAGCATCATGAAGGCCACGCTGGTGATCGGCTTGGTCATCGAATAAATCCGGAAGATGCTGTCATCCTGCAACGGGATCTTGCGCTCGACGTCGGCGAAGCCCTGCACGTGGTTGTGCACCATCTTGCCACGGCGATAGACCAGGAGTTGCGTCCCCGGGAAGCGGCCGGCCTCAATGTAGCGGCGCTTGAGATGCGCTTCCAGGCGATCGAGGGCCGGCTGTGACATGCCGGCGGTTTCGGGCGAGGCGAGGGGCAGGGCTGACATCGGGGCTTTCCTAAGGGCGGTTGCTTTCCCGTATTTATACGGGGAATTTAACCATCGGTTAACGCGATATATGCATCATTAAGTGCATAGCATGGGGTGGTTGGCGGATGTTGGCGCTTGCGCCGGCTTCTGGGATAGCCGCCGCGCGCGCTGCCGAGAGTCATACACGTGCCGCGGTGGAGAAGGGCATATTGCTTTGTGGTCGCGCCACGGTGCGTCGGGGATGGGAGAGTCGTGACCGGCTCCCAACCCGCGACCGCCGCCGCGCCGAACCGCCGCGGCGTCCGGTCGGGCGCCTTCCACGCGGACCAAACCGCAGCCTCCGTGGTCGAATTCGCGCTCGTCGCGGCTCCGTTTCTGGCGATCCTCTTCGGAATTCTGGAACTGGCCTTCATTTTCATTGTGAATGTCAGTCTCAGCATCGCCATGGCGGGTTTTGCGACCCAGCTGCGCACCGGGCAATTGCAGGCTCCGGGCTTATCCGCCACCGCCTCGACCGGTTCGCAGATCGACCTGGCCGGTGCCAAGACCCTGCTCTGCAATCAAATGCTGATCTTGCAACTCGCGACCTGTACTCAGCGATTGCAAATTGACGTGCGGCCCCTGACATCATTTGCGCAGACCGCATCAACCGCTCCGGTCAGCGGCAGTACGTTCAATTCGGCGAACCTGTGCTATTACTCCGGCAATTCCGGCAACGTCGTCGAGATCAGAGCCTGGTATCTCTATGCTATTTCCGATCCGCTATTGCTGGCGGTGTTCTCGTCGGTGAAGACCTACATCGTCAGCGCCGGTGAAACGTTGTCGGGCTATTTCTATCCGATCACGACGACGGAAGTTTTCAAGTCGGAAAATTATTCCGGCGGAACCAATACCGGGGCAGGATGCTGATGTCCCTTAGAGTGATCCGCCTCACCACGACTTCTGCTCGAAAACCTTGTAGCGAAGCCGCCACCGATTTCGGCGGTGACGCGCGTGCCGTCGCCGCCGTCGAGTTCGCGCTGGTCGCAACCGTGCTGTTGTTGATTCTGCTCGGCGTCTGCGACGTGGTGCCGGCTTGGCTGGTTTCCGCCCATCTCAGCAATTCCGCCTCAACCGCCGCCGATGTGACCGCCGAGTTTTCCGAAATGCAGACCTCGGACATGGTCAACGTCTATGCCGCGGCAGCCGACGTGATGTCGCCGTTTTCGACCACCAACCAGTCGCTGCGGATAACCAATGTATTCTCCGACGGCAACGGCAACGCCAAGGTCTATTGGAGCTGCGGCAACGGCGCCTTGCCGGCCTATGCGGCGCTCTCTGAGGTAACGACCACGCCAACCAAGAGCCCGCTCAATTGGTTTATCTGGGTCACCAACAGCACCAGCGGTGGCTATCGGCAAAATGGCACCAATACCGGCTATGTCCTCGCCGAGGTCAGCTACACCTACACGGCGCCGGCGAGCTTCGTGCTGAGGAATAAGATCACCATGAGCGCGGTGGCCTACTATCTGCCGCGGATCTCCTCCTATGTCGGATTTCCCTGGGATGGTGTATCGCGCGACGATCCCACCGTCCCGACCGCCGCAACAGCTTCATCATCGGTGCAGCTCAGCAACGGAGTGATCTGCAATTATGCGCTCTAGCCTGGTTCAAATGACACGTGCGCCGCGCTCGGTCCGTCGCGCCGCCGGGCGTTGGCGGGACCGTTCCGGAAATGTCGCGATCATCACCGCGCTGTTGATGCCGGTTCTGATGGGGACGGCCGGTTTCGCGATGGACTACGGCTACACCGCCTATGTCAAGCTGAAGTTGGACAAGGCCGCCGAGGCCGCGGTGATCGCCGCCGTCTCGCAGAGCGCGGCGACCGCCGGCGGCGGCTATTCAAATATCAGCTGGTTGCAGTCCTACGGTTCGGACATTTTCTTAGGCAATACTGCGCAATTGTCGGTTGGGGCCGTGACCTCGAATTTGACCGTCACCTCTACCGGCCTCAACGCCGTAACCGCTACTCTGACCTATTCCGCGACGATTCCCGCGCTTTTCAGCGGTATCATCGGTATACCATCCTTTGCCGTGAACGGAACTGCTTCGGCCAAGGCCAGTGGGATCACCTACATCAATTATTACATCCTGGTCGATATTTCGCAGTCGATGGGGATCGGCGCCACGGCGACTGACATGGCCAGTTTGTACAACCGCGTGGTGGCCTATAAAAACGGAACGGAGGATGAGCCCGGTTGCGTGTTCGGCTGTCACGTCATTACGGGTAATCAGTCCTACACCAACGAATATCTCGCCCACAGCATAAGTCCTTTCATCACCTTGCGGATCGATGCGGCGGTATCGGCGATTCAGAGTATCATCAGCGCCGCTCAGAACGCCGCGGGAACCAATCATAATATCAAGATCGGGCTTTACACGATGAGCGGCAATCCGGTTTCCGGAACCTTGCTGACGACCGTCTCTGTCCCGTCGTCGGACTATACGTCGCTATCGTCGCTGGCTTCCAGCATTGGTCTTGGCAACAACGACACGGCCGGAGACGGCGATTCTGATTTCGTCGACCAGCTCTCACAATTCAACGCTCTTCTTCCATCGAATGGTTCTGGCGCCAGCGGAACATCGCCGCTGAACTATGTCTTTATCATCACCGATGGCATGATTGACACGGTTGGCTCAGGCTGTACCTGGGGGCATTGCACAGGCGCATTCTCGCCAGCCTATTGCTCCGGCCTGAAGGCCAAGTCGACGGCGGTTGGCGTCATCTACACGACTTATCTGCCAATTTATAACAACAACAACCAGGCCGACGGGTATGATATCCAATACGCGACCCTCGCCGAACCCTATGTTGGTGACATTCCGACAAACCTCGCGAGTTGCGCAACATCCAAACCCATCAGCTACTACTTCGAAGCGGTTGACGGCCCGGCGATCACCACGTCCATGCTAGCCCTATTCGAAAGAAGCCAGAATGCTGCCACGTTGACACAATAATGCGCGCGCGCTGATGCCTCCATGTGCGCGCTGACCTTGTTCTGCGAACGGCCACGCCGACAAAGTTGCAGGCGAAATACTCGGCTATTGAAGACCTCAGGCCGCGATGCGCACCGGGGTCGGTTTCATATCCCGCGCCGGCGCCGTCCTGACATGGGTGGAATAGAGCGTCAGTCCGGTGAACGCCAGTCCGCCGATCAGATTGCCAAGCACGGTCGGGATCTCGTTCCAGATGAAGTAGTCCATGATCGAGAATTTGCCGCCCATCAGAAGCGCGGAGGGGAACAGGAACATGTTTACCACCGAATGCTCGAACGACATCCCGAAAAACACCATGATCGGCATCCACATCGCGATCACCTTGCCCGGCACCGAGGTGGAGATCATCGCGCCGACCACGCCGGTCGAGACCATCCAGTTGCACATCACGCCGCGAAGGAACAGCGTCAGCATGCCGGCGGCGCCGTATTTGGCGTAGCCGAGCGTGCGCGCCTCGCCGATGCCGGCGATGACCGTCCCAACCTTGTCGGGCGGGGTCTGGAAGCCGTAGGTGTAGACGATCGACATCATCACGGCCACCGTCAGCGCGCCGAGAAAATTTCCGACAAAGACCAGTCCCCAATTGCGCAATACGCCGCCGACCGTCACTCCCGGCCGCTTGTCGATCAAGGCCAGCGGGCTCAGCACGAACACGCCGGTCAAGAGATCGAAGCCCAAAAGATACAGCATGCAGAAACCGACCGGAAACAAAATGGCTCCGATGATCGGATAGCCGGTCTGGACGTTGATCATCACCGCGAATGCCGCGGCCAGCGCCAGGATTGCGCCCGCCATATAGCCGCGGATCACCGTATCTCGGGTCGACATGAAGATCTTTGATTCGCCGGCGTCCACCATCTTGGTGACGAATTCTGAAGGTATGAGATACGTCATTGCGGTTCCCTGCGGTTTGGTCGTTTGAACGTAAGGCGGGTCGCGACATCGCGCCCCGTCGCGAAGCGGATGCAGTCGCTCGCGCGCTGCATACCGCCGTTGCGTTGTCTGATGGTTTCGGGCCCAGGATGGTCGCGGCATTAACCAGCCTGCGAGGCGACCGAATCCCATGCGCGAACAGCGCTGCATGAAGCGTGTCGCACGGTCATCGCAACGACCGCGCCAGGACGCTTCGGCGGAGTCTTTCCAGCCTGTTTCTTGTCACGGCGTGTCGGGTGACGGCTTAAAAGATCCGGCGGCCTCCAGTCGTCATTGACTGGCCGTTTTGCCTTGCAATCGACATGCCAGTGACCGTCGCGGTGTTGCACGCTCGAATCGGCCGGATTTTACCGGGTTGGACGCATGCATGACGTCGCGGGCGGTATCGTAGCGGCGCGCCCAATTCTTGTGCGACGCACAGGAGTTGGGCGGATCGCGAATTTTGCGTGCGGTCGGGCATTTGTCATCACCCCGCCGGAACTTCTAAACCTCTACCGCAAAAGGCTTTTCGCCGTTCCGCAGCTTGGTACGAACTTTGCATACAATTGGTGCGACGCCATCGTTGCCGTCCGAGAGCCCCTCATCCGAAACCGCGATTTCCCTGACTGGACGTTCCAGTCCGCGTCGTCGTGTCCGGTTGGCGGGCAGCTATCCAAAGCCGGACAGCACCTAACCCCCGAGCGGTGCGAGCCGTCGACGGGTGGCGTCGTGACTTCCTTCCGCGTCCGATCGCCATTGAAAGCGGGAGACAGAAAAAATCAGGAGCACAGATGACGCCCGATCAGATTCAACTCGTGCAGCAAAGCTTTGCCAAGGTCGGACCGATCTCGGACGTGGCCGCCGGGCTGTTCTATGGCCGCCTGTTCGAGATTGCCCCATCGGTCAAAGTATTGTTTCCCGCCGACATGACCGAGCAGCGCAAGAAGCTGATGGCAACGCTGGCGATGGTCGTGGGCGGCCTTGGCAATCTGCCATCGGTCCTGCCGGCGGCGAGCGCGCTGGCCAAGCGCCATGTCGGCTACGGCGCCAAGCCCGAGCATTATCCGGTGGTCGGCGCGGCGCTGCTGTGGACCCTGGAACAGGGACTGGGTGACGCCTGGACGCCGGACGTCGCGGAGGCCTGGACAGCGGCCTATGCGACCCTGTCCGGCTTCATGATTTCCGAAGCCTATGGCAGCGCCAGCGCTGCGGAATGAAAAAAACATCAGGAGATCGGAAACGCCGTGAGTGAACCGCTGCTCGTTGTCGGCAATGGCATGGCCGCCGCGCGTTTGGTCGATGAATTGGCCAAGGTCGCGCTCGGGCGTTACGCGATCGCCGTGATCGGCGACGAGCCGCGGCTGGCCTATAATCGTGTGCTGCTGTCGTCGGTACTGGCAGGCGAGACGGCCTCGCATGAGATCGAACTCAAGCCGGCGCAATGGTGGCGCGATCGGGGGGTGACGCTCAAATATGGCTGCCGCGCCACCGAGATCGACGTCGGACGCCGCGAACTCAGGATCGCCCAGGAAACCATGGCGTTTTCCAAGCTGGTGATCGCGACCGGTTCGACGCCGCTGCGGCTCGACGTGCCTGGCGCCGATCTTGCCGGCGTCCATACCTTCCGCGACAGCCGCGACGTTGATCTGCTGCAGACGCTCGCCGCGAAGAAGAAGCGCGTCGTCGTGGTCGGCGGCGGCCTGCTCGGGCTGGAAGCGGCCTATGGCCTGGCCAAGGCGGGTGCGGCGGTGACGCTGATCCATCTGGCGGACCGGCTGATGAACCGTCAGCTCGACGCACCGGCCGCGGATTTGCTGAAATCGCTGGTTGAACGCAAGGGTATTCGAATTGTGCTCAACGCCAATACCGCGCGGCTTGATGGCGAGACCTCCGTCACCGCCGTCGAACTGGCCGACGGGCGCCGGATCGATACCGACGCGGTGATCTTCGCCGCCGGCATCAGGCCCAATGTGACGCTGGCGAAGCAGGCCGGCATTGCCGTCAACCGCGGCATCCTGGTTGGCGATCAGCTGCAGACCAGCGCGCCGGACATTTTCGCGCTCGGCGAATGCGCCGAACATCGCGGCATCTGTTACGGCCTGGTGGAACCGGCTTATGAGCAGGCCCGGGTGCTGGCGCAGCATCTCGCCGGCCGAAGCGCCGCCTACCACGGCAGCGTGGTGGCGACCAACCTCAAGGTCTCCGGCGTCAGCGTGTTTTCAGCCGGTGATTTTACGGGCACGGAGAGCAGCGAAGCCATCGTGCTGTCGGATCTCAGCCGCGGCACCTACAAAAAGCTGGTGATTTCCGATGCAAGGCTTACTGGCGCCGTATTGGTCGGCGATGTCGGGGATGCGCTGTGGTATCTGGAATTGATCCGCCGCCGGCAAAGCATCGCCAAGATGCGCGGCGACATGATGTTTGGCCGCTCGCTGGCGATCAGGTCGGAGGCCGCGTGATATCATGACTGGATCAGCGCCATGAACTCAGCCGATCGACCGATCGCAGCTGTGGCGGGGCCCACGCGCACCACTTGCCCCTATTGCGGCGTCGGCTGCGGCGTGCTGGCAACGCCGGACACAGCCGGCGCGGTTGCGATCGCTGGCGATCCCGACCATCCCGCCAATTGGGGACGGCTGTGTTCGAAGGGGTCGGCACTTGGCGAGACGGTGGGCCTGACTGAGCGGCTGCTGTATCCGTTGATTCGCTGCAGCAAGGGCACGATGGAGCGCCTGGATTGGAGCGATGCGCTCGATCATATTGCGCACCGCTTCGCCCATATCGTGGCCCGCGACGGTCCCGGCGCGGTCGCATTCTATCTCTCCGGCCAGCTGTTGACCGAGGATTATTACGTCGCCAACAAGCTGATGAAGGGTTTTGTCGGCAGCGCCAATGTCGACACCAATTCGCGACTCTGCATGGCCTCCTCGGTCGCGGGCCATCGCCGTGCGTTCGGCGCCGACACGGTGCCGGGTTGCTATGAGGATCTCGATCAGGCCGACCTGTTGGTGTTGGTCGGCTCCAACGCGGCGTGGTGTCATCCGGTGCTGTTCCAGCGTATGCTGGCCAACAAGCAGACGCGCGGGGCGCGCATGGTCGTGATTGACCCGCGCCGCACCGACACTGTCGGCGATGGCGATCTGTATCTCGGATTGAAGCCCGGCACCGACACCGCCTTGTTCAGCGGACTGCTGGTTTATCTCGCCGACCGCGCTGCACTCGATGCCGACTATGTCGAACGCCATACCACAGGCTTCGACGAGGCGCTGGCGCGGGCGCGCAGCATTGCCGGCAGTGCGGCCGCCACCGCGCTCGCGACCGGCCTTGCCGAGGCCGAGGTTGCCGAGTTCTTCGAGCTGTTCCGGACGACGCCGCGGGTGGTGACGCTGTATTCGCAGGGCGTCAACCAGTCGGCGCAGGGCACCGACAAGGTCAACGCCATCCTCAACTGCCATCTCGCGACGGGACGGATCGGCAAGCCGGGGGCGTCGCCGTTTTCGCTGACCGGGCAGCCCAACGCGATGGGAGGCCGCGAAGTCGGCGGGCTCGCCAACCAGCTCGCCGCGCATATGGCGTTCACGCCGCCGGACATCGACCGGGTGCGACGATTCTGGAAGGCGCCGCGGATCGCGACCCATGAGGGGTTGAAGGCGGTCCAGATGTTCGAGGCGATCGGCCGCGGCGAGATCAAGGCGCTGTGGGTGATGGGCACCAATCCGGTGGTGTCGCTGCCGGACGCCGACACCGCCCGCGCCGCGCTGAAGAAGCTCGACCTGTTCGTGATCTCGGAAAACGTGCGCTCCAACGACACGATAGCCGCCGGTCCGCATGTGCTGCTGCCGGCGCAGGCCTGGGGCGAGAAATCCGGCACCGTGACCAATTCGGAACGGCGGATTTCACGGCAGCGCGCCTTCCTGAAGCCGCCGGGCGAGGCCAAGCCCGACTGGTGGATGGTCACCGAGGTCGCCAAGCGCCTGGGCTTTGGCACCGCCTTCCAGTTCAATTCCGCGGCCGATGTGTTCCGCGAACACGCCGCTTTGTCGGCCTTCGAGAATGGCGGCAGCCGCGATTTCGATATCGGCGCGCTGCAATCCCTCAGCGACGGGGCCTTCGACGCCATGGCCCCGGTACTGTGGCCGTCGCGCGAGGGCGCACAGCCGCAATCGCGGTTCTTTGCCGAGGGCGGATTTTTTTCAGGCGACCACAAGGCCCGCTTTGTCGCGCCGGCGATCCCGGTGCTGCGCAGCGAGACCAATGCGGGACGGCCGTTGCGGCTGAATACCGGCCGCATCCGCGACCAGTGGCACACCATGACCCGTAGCGGCATGAGCCCGCGGCTTGGCCAGCATCTGCCGGAGCCGTTCGTCGAGGTCCATCCCGACGACGCGGCGAGATCCGGGGTGTTTGATGGCGGCTTCGCCCGCGTCGCCACCGATTACGGCCACTGCATTCTCAAGGTCGTGGTCAGCGAGCGGCAGCAGCGCGGCATGCTGTTTGCGCCGATTCACTGGAGCGCCGAAAACGCCTCCGCCGCGCGGGTCGGCGCGCTGGTAGCGCCGTTCACCGATCCGTTTTCCGGCCAGCCCGAGAACAAGGCGACCCCCGCCTCGATCGTACCTTACGAATATGTGTTTCGCGGCTTTGCGCTGTCCCGCGTGCGGCTCAAACTGCCCGATCAGGTGTGGTGGACACGCGTGGCCGTGAATGGCGGTTTTGGCTATCTGTTCGCCGACAATGCCGATCTGGCCAGATGGCAGGCTTGGCTACGGGCGCGCAGCGTCGGTGATATCGCCGAATATTCCGATCTGGCCGGCGGCATTTTTCGCGCAGCGTCATTCGAAGGTAGCCGCATCGACACCTGCCTGTTTGTCGGTCCGGCGCGCGATGCCGGCGACTGGAACGTGGTCAAGTCGCTGTTCGCACAGGATCAGCTCAGCGATGAGCAACGGCGCATGCTGCTGTCGGGCAAATCGGCGGATGGGCTGGCCAATGCCGGGCCGATCGTCTGCGCCTGCTTCGGCGTCGGCCGCACCACCATCTGCACCGCCATCGCGGCAGGCGCCAGGACCGCCGCCGAGATCGGCGCGCAGCTGAAGGCCGGCACCAATTGCGGCTCCTGCATCCCGGAAATGAAGCGGCTGATCGCGCAGTTCGATGCCAAAGTCGACGCGGCCGATCCGGCCAAGCGAGTGGCCGCGCTTGTCGCGACCTGACGGCGATTCCCATTCAGCAGTCAGAGCGCCTTCGGCCCGATGCGGCGCGGACGCCTGGCGACAAACAGACTGGCGATCAGGGCCAACAGGCCCGCCAGAGCCGCCGGAAGGATCAGCGCGTAAATGCCGATCGCCTGGTAGACGGCCGCGCCAGTGAGCGCCCCGCCCATCAGCGCGAGCCATACTATTGCGTCACCGACCCAACCCAGCGGATCGCCGGTTCGCATCAAGGCCGCCGCCAATTTCTGGCCGAATCCGAATAGCGCACCGGTCACGAAGGTGGTGCCGGCCCTGAAGCCCTTGACGGGGCCGGCGCCGAGCACGGCGTTCTGCGCACCCATGGCGAATGCCATCAGGGCGGAAGTCAGCAGGGAGTCCGGCATCTGCAGTCCGGCGGCCAAAGCGGCAGCAACAAACAGGGCTTCGGCGGCCAGCACGACGGGGGTTTGCCAGCCTGAAGGGGCCGCAATCGACAGCGCACTGCCAAGCGTCGCGCCGGCCAGAAACAGGCCGATCAGCACCAGCGGTACGATCGCTGGGGTCAGCGCGCCGTGGGCGAGCGTGACGCCGATCTGCGTGGTGTTGCCGCTCATGAACGAGGCATAGAAGCCGCCGAGCCGGACAAAGCCCAGCGCATCGACATAGCCGGCGAGCGCGGTCAGGAGCAGCCCGAACACCAGATGCCAGTTACGCGTCAGCATCGCTCAAGCGGTCTCACAGTCCGGTCGCGCCGCCGTCGGAGCGCGGGTCATGCATGGCCTCGATCCGGCCGTTCTGCCGATAACGCACCAGCATCCCGGCGTGGCCGAGCGAATCGTGATAGGGGCCGCCGACCTCCTCGATCTCATGGCCGATGCGAACCAGCGCCGCGATTGAGGCCGGATCGAAACGGTCCTCGACCTTGACGCTGAGCGAGGGCGCGCCCCAGGTTCGGCCATAGAGCAGCCGCGGCGCATCAATGGCATCCGCCACGCTCATCCCGTAATCGGCGTAGCGGGTGAAGATCTGCGACTGGAATTGCGGCTGGCCGTCGCCGCCCATCGATCCATAGGCCATGATCCGGCCATCGTCGAACGCGGCCAGGGCCGGGATCAAAGTATGGAACGGGCGCCGGCCCGGCTGCAGCGGATTGACCGCCGCCGGATCGAGCGAGAACGAGGTGCCGCGGTTCTGCCACGCGATGCCGGTTCGCGGCAGCACCGTTCCCGAGCCATACTCCCAATAGACCGACTGGATGTAGGAGACGGCGATGCCGTCCTGGTCGATGGCGCCCATCCACACGGTGTCGCCCTGGTCGTCGCGCAGCGGCACGGTTGCCGCTCGCTTCCGATCGATCCGCGCCGCCTCGGCCGCCAGGCGCTCCGGCGTGAGATACAGCGCGGGATCGGAACGCAACCGGGCGAAATCCGTCACCACGCGGTCGCGGATGGCAAACGCCCGCTTGGTCGCCTCGATCAACCCGTGATAATGCGCCACGCTCTCAGCCTCGTTGATGCCGAGACGGTCGAAGATGCCGAGGATCAACAGCGCCGCGAGGCCCTGGGTCGGTGGTGGAAAGTTGTACAGCACCGCATCGCGCCGGCGGATCGACAGCGGCGTCCGCTCGGTGGCAGCGTAGGCTTCGAGGTCCGCCCGCGTCACCGGCGCCCCAAGCTTGTCGAGGTCCTGGCTGATGGTGCGGCCGAGATCGCCGCGGTAGAAATCCGCCAGGCCGGCATGGGCCAGCTGCTCCAGCGTTGCGGCAAGTCCTTCCAGTTTGCGAATCTCACCTGCCGGCCAGGGCTTGCCGTCCTTCAGGAAGGTGGCGGCGAAGTTCGGGGCGTCATAGAGGCTGTCGCCGGGCGGCGGCGCATAGCGCGCTTCCGAGGCCGAGACGGCAACGCCGTCACGGGCCTGCGCGATGGCTTCCGACAACAGCAGGGGCAACGGCAGCCGCCCGCCCAACGCTTCGGACAGTTCCAGCGCCAGCCGCCAGCCGCCGACCGCGCCGGCCACCGTGACCATCGCATCCGGTCCGCGCGACGGGATCACGTCAAAGCCCTTGGCGCGGTAGCGGCCGATCGTGGCGAGACTGCCGGCTTGACCGCAGGCTTCGATGCCACGGACCCGGCCGGAGCGCTCACGCACCAGCCAGAAGCCGTCGCCGCCGAGGCCATTCATATGCGGATAGACCACGGCGATCGAGGCGGCCATCGCCACCATCGCCTCAATCGCATTGCCGCCCTGCGCCAGCACGTTGCGGCCGGCGGCGGCGGCGAGCCGGTGCGGGGCGGCGACGGCGCCGCGGGAAAAGGTCGGAGTGTCTAGCATCAGCGTGAGCAGCTCGAACGGGCGACAAGGACCGCTTATGCCCGAAAAGCATGGAATAGGCCAATCAATCCAGCATCGGCGCAACTGACCGGCCTGGCCTGAAACAATGGCAGTCGCTGCGATTTGCAACCTCGCCCCGCGTGCGGCTGTCGTGTGCACACAGGTCGCATCGCGAGCGTCACTCGATCTCTCACCGTCATTCTGGCCGTCATTCCGGGATGAGCCTTCCGTCGGCGCGAGCCGACCGAAGGCTCAGGCCCGGAATCCATCGGGCTCCGAGCGGTTGGACTATGACGAGGCTTGGTGGACGGGTAGCCGTGCAAGATCTCTGTGGAGTGCGCGGTTCTTGTTCGATGATTGCTTGAAAGCCGATCCCAAACTATCGTCATTCCGGGGCGTAGCTTCGGTCGGCCGTGGCCGACCGAAGCTACGAGCCCGGAATCCATAACCACCTGTGCCCGATGGCGTATTACGTTTATCTGCTTGCGAGCAAGAAGCATGGCACGCTCTATCTTGGCGTGACCAACGACATTGTCAGGCGGGTCTATGAACATCGGATCAAAGCTGGCTTGGGCGATCCGGATCGCTACCCGCCCTTGACCGCGCCCGCCGTCAAGCCCGCCACGATCTGGCGCTGCGCGAACACGGTCAACAGCAGCACCGGCAGGGTGACGATCAATGCCGCGGCGGCGAGCGGGCCCCAGCTCAACTGGTCGTAGGAAATCATGTTGTAGACGGCGACCGGCAGCGTGCGGGTTTCGCGGCCGGCCAGCACGATGCCGAAGACAAAATTATTCCAGGAGAAGATCACGGCCAGAATGAAGGCCACGGCGATGCCCGGCCGCGCGATCGGCAGCGCGACATGCCGGAACACCTGCCAGCTTGTGGCGCCGTCGATCAGCGCCGCCTGTTCGAGCTCGAGCGGCGTGGTCTCGAAATATCCGATCATGATCCAGATCACAATCGGCACCGTCACCACCAGATGGATGATGATCTGCGGCCACAGCGTGCCAAGCAGCCCGAGCCACTGGAACAAGAGGAACAGCGGGATCAGATAGGACAGCCCCGGGGTGATCCGGGCGATCAGGATGACGATCGCCGAGCGATGCGCCGCCATCCGCGCGATGCCGTAGCCGGCCGGTACCCCGACCAACAAGGCGAGCCCGGTCGCTGTGCCGGTTACCCACAGGCTGTTGAGAAAAAAGCGCAGGAAGTGATTGGAGGCGAGCACGTCGCTATAGTTTTTCCAGGCAAACCGATCGGGGATCAGGATCGGCGGATAGGCGGCATTGTCGATCTCGAATTTGATCGAGAGCGAGGCCATCCAGAGAAAGAACAGGATCGCCGGCGACACCATCACCAGGCCGGCGAAGCCGAGACCGATCCGGCCAAGCCACTGGCGCGGGCTCATGCGGCGCCTCCGATCTCGTTCCATTGCAGGCGCTGGCGCAAATGCAGCAGCGCAGCCGCCAGCGCGACGATGAGGGCAAAGAACACCACGGCGATCGCCGAGGCGTAGCCGATGTCGTAATAGCTGAAGGCGACGCTGTAGAGATAGAGGTTGATGGTTTCCGACGCCGTGCCAGGGCCGCCCTGAGTGATGGCAAAGATGACGTCAAAGCTCTTCACGGCGTCGATCATGCGGATCATCGCGGCGATGAACAAAAACGGGGTGATCAGCGGCAGCGTAATGTAACGGAACACCTGCCATGCATTGGCGCCGTCGAGCTCGGCGCTTTCATAGGGCTCCGCCGGGATCGACGCGAGGCCGCCGAGCACGATCAGCATCACCAGCGGCGTCCACTGCCAGGTCTCGACCAGCACCAGAGAGGGGATCACGGTCGCCGGATGAAACACCCAGAGCTGGGCCGGCAGTCCGACCAGCGACAGCAGATAATTGAGGATGCCGAGCTGGGGATGAAACATCATGGTCCAGACCAGCGCGATCGCCACCGGGGTCGCCAGCATCGGCAGGATGAAGATCCCGCGCAGCAATCCGCGCCAGGGCATGCGGGCATGAAAGAGGATGGCGGCCAGCGTGCCCAGCAGCAGCGGCAGCAGCACCGACAGCGCGGTATAGACCAGCGTGTGGAAGGCCGCCTCCCCGAAGCGCGGATCGGACGCCAGCCGCAAATAATTGGCGAGACCGACGAAAGTTGTCGGTGAGCCCACCTTCCATTCCCGCAGGCTCATCCAGATCGTGAACAGCCACGGCAGGATGATCACGGCGAGCACGACGATCAAGGCCGGGATCACGAACGGCCAATAGCTGGGCGGCCTGAGCTGCCGATGCGGCGCGACATCGGTTGAGATCACGGCCGGTTGCGCAATCGTGCTCACGCCTTCTCGCTGCGCTCCAGGATCGGGCGATATTGATCGCTGGCCTTCTTGAGTTCGGCGGCGGGGTCCGCGCCCGACAGCGTCGCGGTGAGGGCGGCGCCGAAAATATCGCGAAATTCGGCAACCGGGATCACCACCGGCAGGCCGAGCTTGCTGATTTTCGCCGAGGCGATCACCGAATCAAGCCAGGCGGGCGGCATCTTGATGCCCTGGCGAACCTCTGCGTCGTCGAGCACCGAATGGCGGAACGGCACGCCGCCGCCGATCTGCAGCAGCCGGGCGCCCATCAGTTTTGACACCGCCCATTGGCAATAGAGCCAGGCGGCCTCCTTGTTCGGGCTGGCCTGGGCGATCCCGATGCCGTCGCCATAGGTCGATGAGAACTGGCCCTTCGGTCCGGCCGGCACGACGGTGTAACCGACCTTGCCGACAATGCGCGATGCATTGGGATCTTCCAGCGGCGGCGCCCAGCCGTCGGCGTCGATCCACATCGCGGCGCGCCCTTGGGTAAAGGCCGCCATCGACTCCATCCAGTTGAAGCCGGCGACGCCGGGCGGAGCCAGCCCGGTGAGCAGGCGCTGGTAGAGTTGGGTCGCCTCGATCGCCTCCGGTCCGTCGGTCAGCAACTGGCCCTTGGCGTCGAGGAATTCGCCGCCATAATTTAGGAAGAAATTGGTCCACAACGCCATATTGGCGTTGCGCAGGCCGCGCCCGACAAAGCCGTAAATGCCCCGCTTCGGATCGTTCAGCGCCTCCGCGGCGGTCACCATCTGGTCGAATGTGGTGGGCACAGCGATGCCCTTCTTCTCGAACAGCTCCTTGTTGTAATACAGAATAAAATAGTCGACCGACCAGGGCAGCGAATGCATCGGGCCGTGGTCGGCTTTGGCGAATTGCAGGCCGGCGGCGGAGAAGTCGCTTTCGACCAGGTCCGGCGCGGTCAGCTCGGGATTGTTCATGAAGCCCGAGACATCGGCCAGCCAGCCGGCCTTTTCGAATTGCCGTTTCTGCACGTGATAGCTCAGGTGAATGACATCAAAACTCGGCCGGCCCGAGGCCAGTTCGATCACCGCTTTCTGGCGCTGCTGCTGTTCTGGAATGACCTCGGAGCCGACCTCGATGCCGGTCAGTGCGGTAAACTCGCCGGCATATTTCTGCAGCAATTCGCCGCGCGGTCCCTTGATCAGATTGGCTTCCAGCGTGGTGCCGGCGAATTTCCTCCATTGCGGCGCGGCGCGGGCGGGAAGCCCGGCGAGGCCAAGCACGGCGGCGGATAGTGCGCCCTGCAACAGGGTGCGCCGGGTCGGGCCGAATGGGGCCATGGTGTGATCCTCCCTGCAAGACCGCACTTGACGGCGGTGGTGGCTCGATCCGCTTTGGACATTCGCCCTTTGCAAGTGATAGCACGCCGCGCGATCGGAACAAGCTCCATGGCACGGTGTTCATCCCGCCGCGCGCGATACAAACGTTGGCATCGACGGCGCGACTACGCTGATCTATGAAATGACCGGTGCGGTCACGCCGGGCTCGGTCCGCCTCTCCCCTCGCGGGAGAGGCCGCCGCGAAAGCGGCGGGTGAGGGGGTGTCTCAACGGGCACTGTCGCTTGCGGTGAAACCCCCTCACCCCAACCCTCTCCCCCGAAGCGA
>Ga0302319_10010680_pt1 | contig 17488 bp, 18 predicted proteins | sample Bog_T0_2_FD_203319 | JGI IMG/M metagenome (GOLD analysis project Ga0302319, IMG submission 203319) | Peat permafrost microbial communities from Stordalen Mire near Abisko, Sweden - Bog_T0_2 | ecosystem: Environmental > Terrestrial > Soil > Wetlands > Peat | place: Sweden: Abisko, Stordalen Mire...
TTCAAAAAAATACTTTCTCACGTGCAATTTCGGCGATGCATGTCGGATACGATACCAGAATATTACTTGGCTCGGTCCGGGACGGCGGTCAGCCCGCGGGTTTTAACACGGAGGAAGAATGAGGGCGACGGCGGTCGATCTAACCGCGACCCACCCGTACCCGTGGGTAGCGTAACAAACTCTAACCGTCAGCAACAATCGCCTCCTCCACATCCCGCAGACTGTCCTTGCCGAAATAGATCGCCTCCCCCACGAAAAACGTCGGCGATCCGAAACAACCCCGCGCCACCGACCGCTCGGTGTTCTCGACCAGGCGCGCCTTCACCGCCGGGTCCGCCGTCCGTTCCAGCATTCGCGCGCCATCCAACCCCGCCGCGTCCAGCGCGGCCACAATCACCGCGGGATCGTCCATCTTCAGACCCTGTTCCCACATGCAACAAAATACCGTTTCGACATAACAGGCAAAACCGCCATCGATTTGCGCCGCCACCGCCCCGCGCATGATCTGCAACGTGTTCACCGGAAAGAACGGATTGCGCCGGAACCCCGCAATCCCATGCCGGCGAATGAACCGCTCGGTTTCCAACTGCTGGTATTCCGGCTTGTTGCGAATGCCGCGGAAGGCCTCCGCCGGAGACCGGTTCCCGGTCGCCTTGAACACCCCGCCCAGCAAGACCGGCACATAGTCGAACCGCACCCCGGTCCGGGCTTCCATTCCCGGAATAACCCGATGCGCCAGATAGGCGTTCGGGCTGCCGAAATCGAAATGGAATTCCACGTTTGACATGGCGCTCACCAGGTTTCCAGGGCGGGACGGAGATCCAGCTCGTGAGTCCAGGCATCGCGCGGCTGCTGGTGCAACTGCCAGTAGGTTTCGGCGATCGAGGCGGGGTCCATTAGCCGGCCTGGCGCCAGCCGGTCCTCGGCGCCGCGCTGGCGTATGCGGTCGCGGACCCAGGCGGTGTCCACGCCCGCATCGATCACCAGATGCGCGACATGGATGTTTTGCGGCCCGAGTTCGCGCGCCATGCTCTGCGCCACCGCGCGCAGCCCGAACTTCGCGCTGGCAAACGCCGCGTAACCCGACCCGCCGCGCACGCTGGCGGTCGCCCCGGTGAAGAAGATCGAGCCGCGGCCTCGCGGCAACATGACCCGAGCGGCCTCGCGGCCGGTCAGGAAGCCGGCGTAGCAGGCCAGTTCCCAGACTTTGCGAAACACCCGTTCGGTGGTGTCGAGCAGGGGAAAATTGACGTTGGCGCCGATATTGAACACGACCGCCTCCAGCGGCGCCACCGCATCAGCCTGCGTCATGAAGGCCGCCACCGCGTCTTCGCTGCGCGCATCCAGGGTGCAGCCAAGACAGCGCCCGCCCTCGGCCTCAATGTCCGCCACCAGGGGTGCCAGCTTGTCGCCGTTGCGGCGGCCGGCGACGACTGTATAACCCTCGCGCGCGAAGCGGCGGGCGATGGCCGCGCCGATATAGTCGCCGGCCCCGACCACCGCGACCGATGCGTGACGGGCGTTCTCTGTCGGCTTCGTCATTGACCCGGCCCTCCCTTGTCGTTAACTACCGCTATAGTAGTGACCCGGCGAGACCCTGTCCATGCAGCGCAAGAGCTTTTCCACCATGCAATGCCCGATCGCCCGCGGCCTGGAGCGGGTCGGCGAGTGGTGGAGCATCCTGATCCTACGCGACGCCTTCCGCGGCATGACTCGGTTCGACGAGTTCAGCGACAGCCTTGGCGTCGCGCCGGGCATCCTGACCAAGCGGCTGACCGCGCTGACCGAGGCCGGGCTGCTGGAGCGACGGCTGTATTGCGAACACCCGCCGCGGTACGAATATGTGCTGACCGACCGGGGCCGGGATTTCCGGCCGGTGTTGCTGGCGATGTTCGCCTGGGGCAACCGGCATTTTCCCCCCGACGCCCAAACCGCGCAGATCGTCCGAACCGAGACCGGGGAGCCGGTCGATCCGATCCTGGTCGATCCCGCGACCGGGCTGCGGGTGGATGGCCCGGGCTATGCGGTGGTGACCACGCGGTTGCCTGTGCCCGCCTGAGCCCACCCCGGGTCAGTCCAGCACCCCCCACCCACGAAGTTCCGCCGCCAGCGCGTCCGGCCCGGCATATTCCCAGGCGTGCAGTCCGGCCGCCCGAGCCCCGGCCACGTTGGCCGCGCTGTCATCGATGAACAGGGCGGCCGCTGGTTCCACGCCCAACCGACCCAGGCATCGCCGATAGACCTCCGGTTCGGGTTTGCGCGCCCCGAATTCCGCTGAGACAAACGCCCGCGTGCCCACAAGCGCGGCAATTTCGGGATAAAATGCGCCAAAATGCCGCCGCACCAGCATGTTGTTGTTGGTCAGCACGGCGCACGTCACATCCGTCCGAATTCGCGGCAGCAGCCCCAGAGACCCGCCGATCGGTGAGACCGCGACAGACTGCGCCGCCACCCAGTCCGCCTCCGCCAGGTCGCACCCGAGGCGCGCCCCGAAGCCGAGCAGATAGGCATCCGCGTCGAGCGCCCCGGCGTCGCCGGAGTCCTCGAACCCCGAGTCCCAGATCGCCGCGCGAACCGAATCCGGCGACTGCTTTGCGAAAACGCCGAGACAGGCGATCCGCACATTCCGCTCATAGCGGTACAGCACGCCGTTGAGGTCGAACAGGATCAGCGAGATGTCAGTCACGGCAGCCACCCTGCGGCTGGCCGATGTCACGCAAACCCTATGCCATGACTTGGCCAGCAGGATCGCGGGGCGTTCACTTGACGAGACACCCATTCGTACGTATGCAAACGACATGCAGCCACTGACTCACGGGGTGCCTTTCCTCCTCGAAAACCATGCCGGCTTTCTGCTGCGCAAGGCGCATCAGCGGCACGCCGCCCTGTTTTTGGATCTGGCCGCCGAACACGGCCTGACCCCGACCCAGTTCGCCGCGCTGTTCAAGACGGCGGAGCTGGGGAAGGTTACGCAGAATCTGCTGGGCCGGCTGGTGGCGATGGATCCCGCGACGATTCAGGGCGTGGTGCGCCGCCTCACCGCGCGCGGCCTGATCGCTCGGACGCACGATCCGATGGACCGGCGCACCGCGGTGCTGACGGCGACGCCGGCCGGGCTTGCGTTGATGGCCTCGGCTGTGGCAACCGCCCGCGGCTCGCACGCGGCGGCGCTCGCCACTTTGACCGCGGAGGAGCGAGCGACGTTCCTCACCCTGCTGCACAAGGTGGTCTGATCCTGTGACTGACGACGCGCTGGGCCTTGGCTTCACCTTCGCCGAACTGGCCGGCCGCGACGGGCTGATCCGGTTGGACCGTGTGTTCCTGGATCGTCTGGCCGGCCAGGATCCCGCACTGCACGCCGGCCTGCTGGCTGCGCGAGCGGCACCGGAGGGGGTATCGGCGAAGGACGAGAGCGCGTTGATCATTGGCCTGGGTCCGGCTCTCGACGGTTTCCTGGGCGAGCTGTTTGGCATCCAGGACGCGCTGGACGGGCTGATTCGGCAGACGATCGCGCTGGACCTGGTCCATGCCTGCAAGCGGTTGTTCGTGCAGCGCCAGGCGGTGAAAAAATATTCGGACCCATCCGCTTTCGACGGTCCTGCCCTGCGTGCCGCGCTGGAAGCGCGCATTGGTTCGGCTGTGACGGACCCCGGCTTTGCCGCCGCGGTCGCGCGGTGGGAAGCGGCCGGCGACGGCGCGGCTCTGGACGACGCGCTGCGCTATGCGGCCTGGGCAACCCTGACCGCGGCCGGACAGGCGGCGCATCACGGCGGCACCCTGTTCCATGTGCCGCGGCGCATCGATCCCGCGCATCTGGTTCCGGTTGAAACCATTGTCCGCGACGGCGTCACCATGCTGCGCCTGCCCGAACACGACTGGCGCCACCGGGACGGCTTCGCGCTGACGGATGCCGGCATGACCGTTGCGCAGGCGCTGGACCAGGTGAATTACTGCATCTGGTGCCACACCCAGGGCAAGGATTCGTGCCGCACCGGGCTGAAGGACCGCAAGACCGGTGCGTTCCAGAAATCACCCTTCGGCGTAACCTTGGCCGGCTGCCCCCTGGATGAGAAGATCAGCGAGATGCACACGTTGCGCGCCCAAGGCAGCGTGCTGGGGGCCTTCGCGACCATCGCCATCGACAACCCGATGATGGCGGCCACCGGTCATCGCATCTGCAACGACTGCATGAAGGCGTGCATCTACCAGAAGCAGGAGCCGGTCGATATCCCGCAGGCCGAGACCCGGGTGTTGAAGGACGTGCTGTCCCTGCCCTGGGGTTTTGAACTTTATGCGCTGCTGACCCGCTGGAATCCGCTTGACATCCGCCGGCCGCTGCCCCGGCCGGACAGCGGACGCAAGGTGCTGATCGTCGGCCTCGGCCCCGCCGGCTTTACGCTTGCGCATCATCTGATGAACGACGGCCACACCGTGGTCGCGATCGATGGGTTGAAGATCGAGCCTCTGGGTTTCGACCCCTGTGCACCCGTGCGTGAAACGGACACGTTGTTCGAGGACCTGGACGACCGGGTGATGGCCGGGTTCGGCGGTGTGGCCGAATACGGCATCACCGTGCGCTGGAACAAGAACTATCTGAAACTGGTGCGCCTGCTGCTGGAGCGGCGGCCGGAATTCGCCCATTTCGGCGGTGTCCGTTTCGGCGGCGGCGCGACCATGGGCATCGATGACGCCTGGGCGATGGGGTTCGACCACATCGCGCTGTGCATGGGTGCCGGCAAGCCGACGGTGCTGGATATCCCGAACGGGCTGGCGCGGGGCGTGCGGCAGGCGAGCGATTTCCTGATGGCGCTGCAACTGACGGGCGCGGCAAAATTCTCCTCGATCGCCAACCTGCAAATCCGGCTGCCGGTGGTGGTGATCGGCGGCGGGCTGACCGCGATCGATACGGCGACGGAGAGCCTCGCTTATTACGTGCGGCAGGTGGAGAAATTTGCCGCGCGTTACCGGGTTCTGGTGGCCGAACGAGGCGAGGCCGCGGTGCGGGCCCGCTGGAACGCGGAAGAAACGTCGATCGCGGACGAGTACCTGGTCCACGCGGCAGCCATCGCCACGGAACGCAATGCTGCCACGCCGCGTCTGGCGGCGCTGCTGGACTCCTGGGGCGGCGCCACCATCGCCTATCGCCGCAGGCTGACCGATGCACCGTCCTACACCCTGAACCACGAGGAAGTGGCCAAGGCGATGGAGGAGGGGGTCCGTTTTGCCGAAGGCCTGACCCCGGTCGCGGTGACCGTCGACGGCTACGGCCACGCGGCGGGGCTAAAGGTGAAGCACCGGGACGGAGCCGAATCAGTCCTGCCGGCACGCGCGATCCTGGTCGCCGCGGGCACTCAGCCCAATACCGTGCTGGCGCGCGAGGACGGGCGCATCAAGCTCGACGGTCGTTACTTCCAGGCAGTGGATGAGACTGGGGCGCCCGTTACGCCAGTGCGCGGGCTGGCCAAGCCCGACGTGACCCGGGTGCTGATGCATCGCGACGACAGCGGGCGTTTCATCAGTTTCTTCGGCGATCTGCATCCGAGCTTCTTTGGCAACGTCGTCAAGGCGATGGGCGGTGCCAAGCGCGGCTATCCCGTGGTGTCGCGCGCTCTGGCCTCCCGGCTGCCGTCAAACGTGACCGGCGCCGACCTGATCGCGCGCTGCCGCGACAGTCTGCAAGCGACGGTGCACGCGGTGCACCGGCTGACGCCCACGATCGTCGAGGTCGTGGTCCGCGCGCCCGCCGCCGCGCGCGGCTTCCGCCCCGGCCAGTTCTACCGCTTGCAAAACTACGAGGTCCTGGCCCCGCGGATCGCGGAACCCGGAACGGGCGCCACGATCCTGGGCATGGAGGGCCTCGCGATGACCGGCGCCTGGACCGATCCGGATCAAGGCCTGGTCAGCGTCATCGTGCTGGAGATGGGCGGCAGTTCCGATCTGTGCGCGATCCTGAAGCCGGGGGAGCGGGTCGTGCTGATGGGCCCGACCGGCTCGCCGACGGAAATCCACGCCAACACCACCTTAGCTCTGGTCGGCGGCGGGCTGGGCAATGCCGTGCTGTTTTCCATCGGCGCGGCGCTGCGGGCGGCCGGTTCGAAAGTGATCTATTTCGCCGGCTACAAGGCAGTGCGCGACCGTTACAAGATCGCCGAGATCGAGCGCGCCGCCGATGTCATCGTCTGGTGCTGCGACGAGGCCCCGGGCTTCACCCCGTCCCGCCCGCAGGACAAGGCGCTGGTCGGCAACATCGTGCAGGCGATGGCGGCGTACGGGTCAGGTGCGCTGGGCGCGCAAACCGTTCCGCTGCGCGATGCGGAACACATGATCGTGATCGGATCCGACCGGATGATGCAGGCCGTCGGCGCCGCGCGTCACAGTGTGCTGGCACCGTTGCTGCGGCCGGATCATACCGCGATCGGGTCGATCAACTCGCCGATGCAGTGCATGATGAAGGAAGTCTGTGCCCAGTGCCTGCAACCGCAGACCGACCCGGTGACGGGGGAGCGGACGGTCGTGTTCTCCTGCTTCAATCAGGACCAGGCGCTGGACCGGGTGGACTTCCCGGCATTACACGAGCGGCTGATGCAGCAGGGTGCGCAGGAGAAGCTCACCGCGCAATGGATCGACCGGACGCTGCACCAGTTGGAATTGCGCTAGCGCGCACCGCCCTGTTCCCCCTCCCCTTGTGGGAGGGGGCTCCGCATGACGAAGCTCCGCCGCCACAGGCAACCTCCAACCGCCCCCTCCCGCGAGGGGAGGGGGAGTTTCCGGGGTAATTCAGCCCTGCTTGGGCTTCGCCGCGGGCTTCGGCTTCGGCAGCGCGCCATGCAGCACGGTGCCGCGGATCTCGCCCGCCTTGTTCGCAGCGGTATGCACATTGGCGTACCACTTGCCGCCGCGCAGATCCTTGATCTGGTCATCGGTCAGGACCGCGCTGCCCGTCACCGGGCTGGTTGGACCCGGCGTGCCGATCACCACCGCCACCGGCGCATTGGCGCCCTTGTCGGCCGGACCATGGAAATGCGCCATCGTCGCCGGACCGGTCAGTCCATCGAAGGTCACCGTGTAGGTCAGCGTCTTGGTCGCGGTGTCCAGGCTCGCCGCCAGGGTGCCGGTGCCGGTGCTGGTCGTCGCCGGATTTTCCGACGCGCCGTTCAGTGTCGCGTGATACTTTTGTGTCGCCGCCGAGGCCGACGACAGGAAGCCGACGGCGAGTACTGCCGCCAGAACTGCGTTGCGAATCATGCCTATCCCCTCTGACCTGACTATGCCCCGAGTCGCCTCGAAGCCGCTTGCCGAAGCTCGGCGCGCGGGCCACCGTATGTCACGGATGAAAGGATGCCGCTATGCCCCCTCCGCTGGGTCCCGAGGTCGATGCAGCGCCACGCCCCCTGCCCGCCCGCATCCCCATCCGCGGCCAATACGCCGTGCTGGAGCCGCTGCACCGGCGTCACGCGGCGGAGCTATGGCAGGCGGCGCAGGGCGCCGATGATAGTTGGGCCTATCTCGGATACGGTCCGTTTGCCTCGGCCGACGCCATGGCGCGGCAGATCGGCGATCTGGCGAGCGTGCACGAACGCCTGGTCTGGGCGGTGCGTCCGGTGACCACGGGAGTCGCATCGGGCTGGCTGTCGTTGATGGATATCGAACCGCGGAATGCCTCGATCGAGATTGGCAATATCTGGTTCGCCCCCCGCATGCAGCGCACGCGGGCGGCCACCGAGGCGATGTTCCTGCTGCTGCGGATGGCCGCCGACGAGCTGGGCTACCGGCGTCTGGTGTGGAAGTGCAACGCGCTGAACGCGCCATCGATCAGAGCGGCGCGGCGGCTGGGCTTCGTGTATGAGGGGCGGCACCGCAAGCATATGGTGGTGAAGGGCCGGCAGCGTGACACGGACTGGTTCAGCATCACCGACGACGAATGGCCTTCCTGCCGCGACGCGTTGCTGGCCTGGCTGGACCCGGGGAATTTTGCGCCCGATGGCACCGCGAAACACGGGCTGGCGGCGTTGCGAGGCCCAGACAAGGAGACATCACAATGACCGACGAAGCCCCGGCCCTGGCCTGCCGCCGATTATTGCGCGCCGCGCGCGCCGGCACGCTGGCGACCGTGATCAACGGGCAGCCGTTCGCCTCCCTGGTGACACCGGCCTGCGCACCGGACCTCGCGGTGCTGCTGCTGCTGTCCAACCTGTCGGAGCACACGCGGCATTTGCGCGACGACCCGCGCTGTTCGTTACTGGTGTGCGGCACGCCCGAGGGGGCCAGCGCGCAGACCGCACCGCGCGTTACCATCACCGGCCTCGCTGAAATGGTGGCCGATCTGGCGTTGAAGTCTCGTTATTTGGCCGTGCACCCCTACGCGTCGCTGTACGCGGATTTCGGCGATTTCGCGATGTGGCGCATCCGCCCGCTGAACGCGCTTTATGTCGGCGGGTTCGCCAGGGCGGCTCGGGTGCGGTCGGAGGGGCTGACCCCTGATCCGGCGGCAGTCGCAGCGGTCGCGGCCGCCGAGGCCAGCATCATCATCCACTGCAACGAAGACCACCCGGCCGCGCTCACCGCGATCGCCGGTGAACCCGGCGACTGGCGGATGGTGACCGCGGACGTGGACGGCTGCGATCTGGCCCTGGGGGAGACCGTGGTGCGGACGCACTGGTCCGCCCCGGTTGCCGATGCCGGCGGCGTACGAGCCGAACTCGTGCGGCTGGCGCGGGAAGCGCGGGCGGCTACTGATCCACCATCGACCCATCCACGTGCGGGCGCATCTTGATCGGCCGCGGACGGTAGGGGAATTTGCGCTCCACGTCCGCCACCAGCTCCACCCCTATCCCCGCACCACCCGGGATCGCAATGAATCCGTCCACCTGCTCCGCCAGCCCGGTCGCCAGATCGTTGCCCAGCAGCGCGGTGCCGCCATCCAGTTCCGGCGTGCGGGACGGGTATTCCTGGATGGCGAAGTTCGGAATGCAGGCGGCGATTTGCAGGCAGGCCGCGGTGCTGACCGGTGACAACGGGTTGTGCGGGACGACCCAGGCGTCATGCGCCTCGGCCAGCGCGGCGATCTTCTTTGCACCGGTGATGCCGCCGCAGAGGCAGACATCGGGACGCAGATATTGCACGGCGTTGCGGGTCAATAATGTCTGGAACTGATACAGGCTGTGGAACCGTTCCCCAGTCGCGATCGGGATGTTGATATGCGCCGCCACCTCCGCCATCGCATCGAAGCTGTTCGGGCGCAGCGGGTCCTCGTAGAACATCGGTGTGTATTTCTCGATGCCGCGGCCGAGCGCGATCGCCTCGGGCGGGGTCAGTCGGCGGTGGATTTCGATGCACAGATCGACTTTCGGCCCCACCGCTTCGCGCAGCCGGCGGACATTGTCGATCGCTTCCTCGATCTTGGCCGCGTGCGGCTTATAATACGGCTGGTCCACGTCTTCATCGAGCAGCGGGTTCAAGTGTCCCAATGCGGTGAAGCCGGCTTCCTTCAGACGCACCGCTTCCTGCACCAGCGTTTCGATCGAGCGGCCCTTCACGTGCCCGTACAAGCGCGCCTTATGGCGGATCTTGCCGCCCAGCAGCTCGTAAACCGGTACGTTGAAGAACTTGCCCTTGATGTCCCACAGCGCAATGTCGATCGCCGACACCGCACCGGTGACCGCGGTGCCGGTGAAATGGTTGGCCCGCAGCATGACGTTCCAGTGATGCTCGATCGGGAACGGGTCGCGGCCAATGAGATATTCACCGTATTTGGTGATCGCCGCGGCCGAGGCCTCCAACTGGCCCCAGGTGCCGGATTCGCCCAGACCGGTGATGCCGGCATCGGTATGCACCCGCACATACAGGAACCGGTCCAGCAGCAGCGGTTCGACCTTGGTGATTTTCATGATGGCGCACTCCTCCGCGACAGGCGTGCAGGCTAATCCGGCACAAGTCCGAGCGCAAACTCAGCCGGCAATGAAGCGGCGGATCAGACGGTTGACCTCGCTCGCCTTTTCCATATGCGGCAGGTGGCCGGCCGCTTCCAGCCGGTGCGTGACCGTCCCCGCCGCATCGGACACCGGGATGATCTGGTCATTCTCCCCCCAGATCAACTGCACAGGCAGGCGCGGGGCCGCGACGGCGACACGTTGCTGTCGATCCGCGAACCAGGCCCGCGCGATCGTCCGCAGCGCGTCCGTCGCGCCATCCAGGCGCTTGTAGCGCAGAACGTCCTCCACCATTGCTTTGCTGATCAGGGACTTGTCGTGGACCAGAAGACCGAGGACCGCCTCCGCATCGCGACGGCGGGTCGCACGAATGAACCCCTCGATAAACGCGGTATTGATGGCCGGACCGAACCCGGCCGGCGCGATCAGGGTCAAAGAGGCGACGCGGTCCGGCCAGCGCGCTGCAACCAGCGCCGCGATCGCGCCACCCATCGAATGCCCGACCAGATGCACCCGATCCAACCCCAGCGCATCCAGCGCCTGCCCGACCGCATCGACGAAGGCGGCGGGGCTGCCATCGCCGACATCCTTGACCGACCCGCCATGGCCCGGAAGGTCCAGCGCGATGACGCGGCGGCCCTCGGCCAGTGCCGGCTGGGTGAACATCCAACTGTTCAAATCGGCGCCGAACCCGTGCAGCAGCAGCACCGGCACGCCTGCCCCACTGCCGAGGTCCAGATACCGCAGCCGCCCTGGCCCCGCTTCCAGGTACGCGGGAGCGACCGGTTCGGCGTCCGCCTCCGGCCGGTCGGACGGTTCCGGCGCAGCGTATTCCGTAACGAACGCGTCGATCGCCGCGTCCGGCGTCGCGGCTGGGGCGATCACCGCGAGCAGCGCACCGATCGGCAAGATCGCGCCCTCAGGTGCCACGATCCTCGCAAGAGTGCCGGTTGTTTCGGCCTCGAGGACATTGGCGATCTTGCTGGTCTCGATCTCCAGGATTTCATCGCCGGGGGCGAACGAGGCGCCTGGCGCGCGCAGCCATTTCACTACGGTGCCCTCGGTCATCGTCAGGCCCCATTTGGGCATGGTGAGCGCAACGATGCTCATCGCGCGTAGCCATGAACCGAGCGCACCGCCGCGGCGATCCGGTCCGCATCGGGAATGTAGAGCTTCTCCAATGACGGCGCGAAGGGCACCGGCGTGTGCGGCGCTGTGACCCGCCGGATCGGCGCCTTCAACGCCCCGAAGGCCTTGTCCGCGACCAGAGCCGCGATATCGGTGGCCATGCCGCAACGCGGGGTTGCCTCATCGACGACCACCAGCCGGCCGGTGCGTTCGACACTTTCAAGAATTGTATCTTCATCCAGCGGCGAGGTGGTGCGTGGATCGATGATCTCACAATCGATCCCTTCTTTGGCCAGCATGTCGGCCGCATCGATCGCATAGTGCACCATGCGGGCCAGCGCAACGATGGTGACGTCGTCGCCGTCGCGCACCACATTCGCCTCGCCGAACGGGATCGTATAGGCCTCGTCCGGGACTTCGCAACGCAGGTCGTACATCAGCTTGTGTTCGCAGAAGATCACCGGGTCGTCGTCGCGGATCGCCTGAATCAGCAGGCCCTTGGCATCATAGGCGTTCGACGGGATCACGACTTTCAATCCCGGCACGCTGGTGAAGATGCCGTACGGGCTTTGCGAGTGCTGCGCCGCCGCGCTTCGCCCCGCGCCGACCATGGTGCGGATGACCAGCGGGGTGCGCGCCTTGCCGCCGAACATGTAACGGAATTTCGCTGCCTGATTGAAGATCTGGTCGAAGCAGACACCGAGAAAGTCGGAGAACATCAACTCCGCCACCGGCCGCAACCCGGTTACCGCGGCGCCCGCGGCGGCCCCCATGATCGCCGATTCGGTGATCGGTGTGTCGATCACGCGGCCTTCGCCGAACTCACCGATCAGGCCCTTGGTGACACCCAGCACGCCGCCGGCGGCATCGCGGCCGCCTTGCGTGCCGGCACCGCCCGAGACGTCCTCGCCGATCACGATCACCCGCGGATCGCGGCGCATTTCGTGCACCAGCGCCTCATGCAGGGCCTGGCGGATGGTCTTCTGGCTCATGACGCGGCTCCCAGGTAGGAGACATAGACATCGGTCAGCAGCGAGGCGGGGTCCGGCGCTTCGCCGGCGCGCGCGGCGATGACGGCATCGTCGATCAGGCCCGCGACCTCGGTATCGATCGCGTCCAGGTCCGCGGCTTCCAGCAGCCCCGCTTCGGTCACCCGGCGGCGGAAGTGCTTCAGGCAGTCACGGTCCTCACGCAGCCGCCGCACTTCGTCCTTGCCACGATACAATTGCGCGTCGCCCGAGTGGTGGCCATAGAAGCGGCAGGTATCCACTTCGATCGCACTCGGGCCGCCGCCGTTGCGGGCGCGGTCGATCGCGTCCCGCGCCGCATCATGCACGGCGAAGAAATCATCGCCATCCACCTTCACCGCCGGCATCCCAAACCCCCCGGCTCGGCCTGCAATGTCGTGGCTGCCGACGGCGTAGGCGGCACCGGTGTATTCGCCGTAACCGTTATTTTCGAAGACGAAGATCGCCGGGAGTTGCAGCACAACCGCCATGTTGAGCGCCTCGAACGTGGTGCCCTGGTTCGACGCACCATCGCCGAGAAAGGCGATCGCCACGGTGCCGGTTTTCAAGGTCTTGGCGGTCAGCGCCGCGCCCACCACCAATGGCGGACCGCCGCCGACGATGCCGTTCGCACCGAGCATGCCCTGGTCGAGATCGGCGATGTGCATGGAGCCGCCCTTGCCGCCGCAGAGGCCGGAGCTTTTCGCGAACAGTTCCGCCATCATGCCGTGCACGTCACAGCCTTTGGCCAGGCAGTGGCCGTGGCCGCGATGGGTGCTGGCGATATAGTCCTTTGGCCCCAGATGCGAGCAGACGCCAACCGCCGAGGCCTCCTGTCCGGCATAAAGATGCACGAAGCCGGGGATGCCGCCTTTGGAGAATTCTTCCTGCACACGTTCCTCGAAGCGGCGGATCGTGCACATGGTCCGATAGGATTGCAGCAGCGTTTCGTGGCCCAGTTGCATGACGTTCCTCCTGTAACCGGTTCCGGTCATCTCAGGCCGTGTAGGCAGTCTGGATCGAAACGGCGTCGCGGGCAACCGGCCGGTCCGGGTTCAGGTCCGCCAGATCGCCAGAAGTTTCGTTACCAACCACCGCACCAGTGCGGCATTGACCGCGACCGGATTTTCCTGCGCCATCCAGTGGCCGGACTGCACCACGACTTCCGTCAGATCGGCACAGGCCGCCCGCATCGGTTCTGCGAGGCGGGAGTCGATCGTCTCGCAGGTGTAGTCATAGGCGCCGTGCAGGAACAGCACCGGCAATGACAGACGCCCGCTATCCGGCGCGGTTGCCGCATAGGCTGTGTTGGCCGCGTGGTTCATGTACCAGGAATCCGGGCCGAAGAATCCGTTCCGCTCCAAGGAGGCCACGTAACTTTCCAGATCCGTGTCCGTCACGACATCGGGATCGGCCGACACGTCGGGCGCCACCCCGGCGCCCCCGAACCAGCCATTGTCGCGCCGCACCAGCGCGGTGCGTGATGGCTTGCCTTTCGCCGCGGCGCTGCCCTTGCGGAACAGCGCTTTGACGGTGTTGCGCACGTTCGTTTCGCACGCCAACCGGGCCAGATCGAAATGTTCTTCATAGAACAGTTGATAGTCCCATTGGCCGGCAGGGAACTCATCTGCCGGGTAAACGCTGCGATCCACCAGTGGAATGACGTTGGCCGGCGCGAAACCCGCGGGCAGATAGGGCACGCACAGATTGGCCACACCAAAACAACGGTCCGGATGGTGGCTGGCGAGGCTCCAAACCACCGGGCTGCCCCAATCGTGACCGACCCACACGGCCTTGTCACAGCCGAGTGCGTCCAGCAGCTCGATCATGTCGCGCACGCTGTGTTCCAGGGCGTAGTCGGCGTGCGTCGCGTACACGCTGGACCGGCCATAGCCGCGCATGTCCGGCGCGATGCAGCGGAAACCCAGCGCCGCGAAGACCGGCAATTGATGGCGCCAACTGATCGACAATTCCGGCCACCCATGCACGAAGATAAGCAACGGCGCATTAGCCGAACCACAGGCCAGGTAGAACGTGGTGTGGCGCGCGGTGCGGACCACGTGTTCGGTGACGGTCATGCCTTACTCCTGCACGCGTTCCAGCTTGCCGACGACAAAGATATACGAAAACACGCCCATCATTTCGATCACCGCGATGAACACCAGCGGCAGGCGGAAGTCGCCCGCCTTCAGCAGGAATCCGATCACGATCGGCGACAGGATGCCGGCGAGGCCACCCATGAAATTGAACACCGAGCTGGTCAGTCCGATCAACCGTTCCGGTGCCGTCGCGGACACCAGCGACCAGTGGATCGAGGCCACGCCATTGCAGAAAAACGCGAAGGTCAAAAACAGGATGATCAGCGGCTCGCTGTCCACGTAGTTGGCGCCGACGATGCTGGTGGAGAACACCAGCCCGCCGATGATTGGTGCCTTGCGCGCGAACGTCAGACTGAAACCGCGGCGCACCAGAAGATCGGAAATGGTGCCGGAGACCAGCACGCCCAGGAACACCGCCAGGAACGGCAATGAAACGTAAAACCCGGCCTTGATGAAGGTGAAATGGCGATAGTTCACCAGATAGGTCGGGAACCACGACCGGAAGAAGGTGCCAACCGTACCCCAGACGAAATGGCCGAAATAAATCCCCCACAATTTGCGCCGCCCCAGCACGATGCCGAAGTCCCGCCACACCGTGGCACCCCCCGCGGCTCTGCGGTCGGCGGAACGTTGCGACAGGTCGGGAATGCCGCCGCTCGATTCGATCTGGCGGATCTCGGCCTCGTTCACGCCGGGAAAGTCGCGCGGATCGCGGTAGGTCCGATAAAACAGCAGCGACCACATCAGTCCAAGCGCGCCGGTGAAAAGGAAGACGGACGGCCAGCCGAATTCGACTTTCAGCCAGGCCAGCACGGGGGTCAGGAAGGCGAGGCCAACCGATTCGGCCGCGGTATAGACGGCGATGCAGGTGGCGCGTTCCTTCTCGCCGAACCAGGTGGTGGCGATGCGGTTGTTGATCAGGAACGTCGGCACCTCGAAAAAGCCCACGGCCATGCGCAGCAGGATCAACGCCATCATGCCATTGGCAAATCCAAACGAGAGCGTGGCGAGCGACCACAGCATGATGATCGCGGGATACAGGACGCGCGGATGCACCCGGTCCACCAGCCAGCCGCCGGGCAACTGGAACGGGGTATAGGTCCAACTGAACGCCGAAAACACAAGCCCAAGCTGCACCGGGTCCAACTGGAATTCGGCGGAAATGGCGGGTGCGGCGATCGACATGTTGCTGCGGTCGAGATAGTTGATCACAACCGTAATGAACAACAGTCCCATGATGCGGAACCGCCGACGGCTCGGTGCGTTAGGCTCTGACGAGTCGCGGGGCATGCGTTTCCTCGTATGGTTTTGCGGCAGCGTAGCCTGCGAGACGGGCCGGCGCAAACACGCGGCCGGATGTCAGTGCACCCAGCCGCGGCGCAGGGCTCGGCGCAGCAGGCGCGGGGCACCGAAATGCAGCAGCGCGGGCAGCCCGATCGCCACCCCCTGCCATAGCAGCACCGGCCAACCGATGGGCTGTGTCGCCCCGCCGACGGCTTCCAATCCGATCCAGCCGGTGACCGCGAGATCCCGAGCCCCGCGCGTGCAGCCGGCGATACGGGCGCCAAAATCCTTGTCCATAGCCGGTAGATGCGCCTGCAACGCCGCACTGTGCTGGGCAATCAAACCGGATAATGCGGCCGGGGAGCGACCTTCCGTGAAAGTCCGTGGATCGACGAACGTTACGAAATCGCCGTCAAGTTGCACCAGCGTGACGATGCGCGGATCATCCGGCGGAACCGCGATCGTGCTGCCGCCGTGGAGGCCCATGTCGAACAGCACCCGCAGGCTGTGCAGCACCCGCCGCAGGTTCGCAGCGACCCAGACCAGAGCAGCCAGATCGTCCCGCACCGCTTGGAGGCGGCCGGCCATGTCAGGGGCCTCGTTGAAACAGGATCTTCCCGACGCCGGTGATCAATCCGCCCACCAGATCGAACAGGCTGCTCCACTGACGGATACTCGTTTCGACTGTAGCTCGGTGCAGGCTGCTGTAGAAATCGCGCCTGGCCGTGTCCATGCCTTGCGCAACCCGCAGCAGCACGTCGCCATCCACCTGCATTGCAGTCTGAAACAGCACGGTTTCCAGACCGATGTCCCAGGCCTTGCGGATCAGCATCAGCACGTCGGTATCGATCTGCAACGCCGGGCGCGGGTGTTGGAACATCGCGCCCGTGACCTGCTCCACCGTGCCGTCAAACAGCGAGACACTGCCGGGCGGCGCGGGATATTGTTGCTTCAACAGCAACGTCACCTGGCGCAACTGCCGGCAGTTCGTGGTGATTCGTTGCAACATGGCGCGATCCGCCGCAGCGGCGAGCAACACCGGATCGGTGGACGCCGTCGCCACCGAGGGCATCTCATCCAGTTGCCGCCTGGCTGCAACCGCCGTCCAGGCCAGCGCCTCGAAGGTTTGCGGCCCGTTGGTCAGGATCGCCGATCCTTTGTCCTTCGGGCTGAACGACCACCCATCCAGCGCCGCGATCCGAGCGGGGTTGTCCGGGTTGGCCAGACGGGCGGACGCCGCGGCGAGCAAGGCGTCAGTGACGAAAAAGCCGCGGCTGTTGAGTTCCCCACCATACAGCCCGACGAGGTCGTGCAGCGCCAGCGGCACGTCGGGCATTTTCGAGGCCGACATGTTCGGTTTCTCGATCGTATTGACCTCCAGCGTCAGCAGGCCGCCGGCGATCGTCTTGATCCGCTCCTCCCAGTCGTCCGCCATCGCGCCCTCCCGGCCGGGTCAGGTGTGGCTCAGGAGCGTCTGAATCGCGCTGTGCAGCAGGTCCATCGAATCCTTGCGGATGGCACGCGAATCGGCAAGCGCCTGGGTGTGCAGCTTGTTCAGCGCGTCGTCGTCGATGAAACCCTTGCTCATCACGATGTCTGCATCGCCGAGTGCGGTGTTGATCGCGGTGTGGGCGACGAGTTGGTTGGCGGGATCGACGGTGATCTTGGTCTGCTGCGACGGGTCGCCCGCGTTCTCGACGGTGACCGTTCCGATTACGGTGGTGACGCGCAGGATCACGATTTCGTCGATGATCTTGCCGAGTGCGTCATAGGCCTTGGTCAGGATCGTGCTGGTCTGGTCGTTGTTGTCGGGCATGGGCTTTTCCCCGCGGCTGGAGCGTCGTTGTTATGCTCACACGAAGCGGCGGGGCGGTCAAATCCCCGTCACACGCCCAGGTACGCCGCCCGCACCGCCGGATTGGCTCTGATCGCTGCCGCATCACCCTCGGCGATCAGCTTGCCGCGGTCCATCACCAGGATCCGGTCGGCGGTGCCGAACACCACGTCCATGTCATGATCGGTGAACAGCACGGCGCAGCCG
>Ga0302319_10010681_pt1 | contig 17487 bp, 10 predicted proteins | sample Bog_T0_2_FD_203319 | JGI IMG/M metagenome (GOLD analysis project Ga0302319, IMG submission 203319) | Peat permafrost microbial communities from Stordalen Mire near Abisko, Sweden - Bog_T0_2 | ecosystem: Environmental > Terrestrial > Soil > Wetlands > Peat | place: Sweden: Abisko, Stordalen Mire...
CGCGGAGACGCCCTCGGCGTTTGAGCAGACGTTTTTGAGACCAAGTGTGTGGGGACAGTTGCCGCAGATGGTAGTGGACTCGCGCGATGGGTTCACGATCGGGAATCCGTCTAGGTTTGGCGCGGGGAGTTACCCGGACGAGCGGAGTTATGAAGGACAGGAGATGCTGGACTGGGTGCACGGCAAGCTGCTGGTGAAGGCGGGATTCGAGCTGAACCATAATGCCGACACGACCAGCCTGCTGCGCAACGAGACGGGAACGTATTCGTATGCGAGCGTGGAGAATTTTGCCTCGGACGCGCTGGCGTTTGCCGCGTTTGGAGTGGGAGGCGAGCTGAACAAGATGAACCAGCACAACTGCGATCAGACGGGCAAGGCGTGGCGGGACTCTGCCGGCGGATTGCGGGGGCTGGGGTATTTGCCGTGCTACGCGCACTACTCTCAGACGCTGGGGCCGACGAACTGGAACTTGAGCACGAATGATTGGGCTGGGTACGCGACCGCTCAATGGCAGCCGAAGCCGTTGTTTGTTGTGTCTGCAGGGCTGCGCTGGGAGTTTGAACAGATGCCGCCGCCGATGGCGGCGCTGGCCAACGTGCAACTTCCACAGACGGAAAAGATGCCGAACCTGGGAAGCGATTTGGGGCCGCGGATCAGCCTGGCGGTGGGAAATGCAAAGAGCCATTGGCCGGTGCTGCGGCTGGGTTACGGAATGTACTTTGGGCGGACGGAGAACTCGACGCTGGAGACGGTGCTGACGCAGACGGGCTCGGCTAAGGGGGATCTGAAGTTTTTCATGCGGCCGACGGATGATTTGAACGCTGGCGGTGCGCCGCCGTTTCCGTATGTGCCGGCTGGTTTGCCGGGGAATGTGGTGAAGCCGGGGGCAGCGCAGTTTGCGGCGAACTTCCGGAATCCTGAGGTGCACCAGGCTGTGGCCGCGGTGGAAGAGAGTCTGCCGGGGCATATCGAGATGACGGCGAGCGCGATGGTGAGCCTGGGACGACGGCTTCCGGTAACGATCGATGCCAATCTTATGACGCCAACGGCTGAGCATACGGTGACTTACAACGTGTGCGATGAGGTACCGACGGGAACGAACAACACGCAGTGCGGCCACACCGGTTTGGGGCCCATCAAAGCGGCTCAGATCACGGTACCGTTCTACGCCTCGTGGCCGACGACTGATGAGAATTGCCCTTATTACCAGCCCGCAGGTGCGGCGGCGCCGGGGTGGCTGTGCCCGGACTACCAGGGGATTGACCAACTCACCAGCAAGGCGAATTCTACGTACGAGGCGGTGATGGTGAGGCTGGTTCGTTACGGCCGGCGGGGAGTGAGTTTTCATGCGCACTATACCTACTCGCATGCGATGGACTGGAACCCGGGGGAGAGCCCGCTGTTCCCGGACAGCTTAAGCCAGGGCTCCGACTTCAGTGAGGAGTATGGGACGAGCAGCCTGGACATGCGGCACTCGGCTGGGGCGATGGTGAGCCTTGAGCCGCCCTGGAAGCTGCACAAACTTGCGGGCAGGCTTGGGAATGGCTGGAAGCTGTCGGGAACGGGGCAGTTCCATAGCGGATTGCCTTACACGATGCGGACGGGCGGGTCGATGGCTGAGATGTTTTCGATTGGGGGTACTGCGATTGTGGGACTTGCGCCGGGGATGAATGGATCGGGTGGCGACAGCCGGGTTTTCGGGGTGGGCAGCGACAACATTGTTTACAACATTGGCCGAAACACTTACCGGTATCCATCGACCTGGAAGGCGGACATGCGGTTGGGCAAGAGCTTCGACCTGGGAGAGATGCGGAAGCTGGAGTTTCTTTTGGAGAGCTTCAACCTGTTCAACCACCAGAACGTGACGGAGTTGGAGACGACGGGATACACGATTGAGCCCGGCGCCCTGCATAGTGCTCCGGGTTCGCCGGGAACGCTGCCGACGCTGAACTTCCTGACGGGGCTTAAGACCAGCCGGACGACCGGGATGACCACGCCCGCGTTTGGACAGCCGCTGAATGTGAATGCGACGGATTTTTTCCGCGAGCGGCAGTTGCAGGTGGGGATGCGGGTGCGGTTCTGAGATGGGTGTGGAGCTGTGGGATTCAAATTGAAAGTTAGATAGAAGGATGGAAACTTCATGAGGGCAATGGTTGTAATGGACGACGATCTGGTGCACATTGCCCAGGAGCTCACCGGCGTGGTTGAGAAATCCGAGCTGGTCCGCGAGGGATTGATGGCGCTGATCGAACGAGAGAGCGCCCGCAGACTGGCGGCGCGGGGAGGCGGCATGCCGAAGCCGGAAGATGTTCAGCGAAGATGAGCGCGGGAAGAGTGATTCTGATGGACGCGCGGGGTGTTCGAATTCGGACGTTGTATGCGGAACCGGACAGGCGAACGCCGACCAGATTGATCAGATTTAGTTGTATAAATTATTGGTTATGAAGGACTTGCTGTTTTTCGGGTCTTTGGCTCATGAACTGCAATAGACTTCTTAGACAAGCCCCAATCCGGCGAAATAGTCTGGAGGTGTCTTTATGACTGCACTACTCCGGGACGCACGATTCGCCTTGCGGCAACTTCGCAAGAGTCCCTGGTTTACGATGGCCGCGGTTTCGATGCTCGCTCTTGGCATCTGCGCGACCGGCACTGTTTTTAGTTGGATCAATGGCACGCTGTTGCATCCGGTTCCTGGCGCGCGCAATACCGGAGAGCTGGTCACGGTGATGCGGGGGGCGTGGAATAAGTCGCCATCGCCGCCGCTTTCGTATCCTGACTACCGCGATCTTCGGGACGGGAACCACACTTTCAGCGGCATTCTGGGCTACCACGCCGACTGGGTGACGCTGACGGGCGGCGACACGCCGCAGCGTATCAATGCGGCCAACGCGTCGGCGAACTACTTTGATGTGCTGGGAATCAAGCCTTACCTGGGCCGCTTTTTCCGGGGTGATGAAGAGGCGAGCGAAGGCGGATCTCCTTACCTGGTGATGGGGTACTCGCTTTGGAAGACGCGTTTCGGCGGGGACCCGGAGATTGTTGGAAAAACTGTCGAAATCAACCAGCACGCGCTGACCGTGATTGGCGTTGCGCCGGAGGGGTTCATCGGCTGCATGACCGGCGTTCGTACGGATGCGTGGGTGCCGCTTTCGCCGATTCGACAGGACGGCGTGAACTGGCAGATTGAGGGACGGGGCAGCCCGTGGCTCAACGTGACGGGGCGGTTGCGTCCTGGCGTAAGCAGAGCGCGGGCCACACAGGATCTGGAACTGCTGATGCAGCACCTGGTCGCGCAGTACCCGAACGACCACCCGGGAGTGAATTCGATCTCCCTGGACCCGCTTTGGCGCTCGCCGTTTGGCGCAAATATTTATATGGCACCCTCGTTGCCGATTCTTTTGGCCATTGCAGGGGTGGTGCTTCTGCTGACGTGCGCCAACGTGGCTACGCTGATGCTGGTGCGCTTTGTTGCAAGAAGGCGTGAGATTGCAATCCGGCAATCACTGGGGGCCAACCGGATTCAACTGATGCGGCAGATGGTGCTCGAGGGCCTGTTTCTCTCGCTCGGCGGGGGCGTTCTGGCGGTTCTGCTGACGATGTGGACATCAAAGACCATGGCGCGTTTTATCCCGCCGAGTAGCAGTCCGATTTTTATCAATGGGTATCTCGACGCGCGCGTCATTGTGGCGATGATGGTTCTTGCGGTTTTGGCCAGCGTGCTTTGTGGAGCGATGCCGGCATGGAGGTCGTCTGGAGTGTCCCCCGCGGAGGTGCTGAAGGACGAGGCGGGGAGCGTGACTTCCGGCCGGAGCAACCAGTTTTTGCTGAGCGGCCTGGTGGTGGCGCAGGTGGCGTTGTCGCTGACGTTGATGGTCACGGCGGGGCTGTTTCTGCGGACGCTGCGGAATACGAGCGAAGCCGATCCGGGCTTCGAGCGCAGCCATGTTCTGCTGGCTTCGGTTGACCTTCAATCAGCGAACTATTCGTGGGCTGAGACGAGGACATTCGATCGCAAGGTTCTGGCAAAACTTGCAGCGCTGCCCGGGGTGGACTCAGCGGCCGTGTCGGACTGGGTGCCGCTTAGTATGACGCGCGGATCAGTGGATGCCTTTCCCGAAGGATATGTGCCGAAGCCGCATGAGTCGACCGAGGTGCGCAACGCTTCCGTCAGCCCGGACTATTTCCAGACCATGAAGATTCCGCTGCTGCAGGGCCGGGAGTTCAAGCTGCAGGATCGTGAAGACTTTCCGCTGGTGGCCATTGTGGATGAGACGATGGCGAACCGCTTCTGGCCGGGGCAATCCGCTGTGGGAAAGCGGATGAGCCTTTACGGCAAAATGTTTACGGTTGTGGGCATTGCGAAGAACTCAAAACATCAGAGCATGAATGAGACACCGGAACCGGTTGTTTATCTTTCGTACTTTCAATTCTCCGGGCCACAGACGATCTTTCACGTGCACACCAAGGGCGATCCGCAACTGCTTGCATCCCAGGTTGAACGGGAGGTGCACGAAACGGACGGCAGGCTTGCGGTCTTCGATGTGCTCACGCTGGAGGAAAGCACGCGCATTGCGAATATGTTCCCGATGATTGAGGCGACATTTGCGGGCGCGTTTGGGTTTCTTGCACTGGTGCTTGCGGCCTCAGGCATTTATGGGGTGATGGCTTACCGAACGCAATTGCGGACACACGAGATTGGTATCCGGATCGCTCTGGGTGCTTCGACCACAAACGTGCGGAGGCTGGTTCTGTATCAGGGATTGAGGCTTGCGGCGATTGGACTTGCGCTGGGGCTTTCGATTTCGCTGATGCTGACACGCTTAGTCCGCGGGTTGCTCTATGGCGTTTCGGCTATGGACCCGTTGACTGTTGTATCGGTAACCGCAGTGTTGCTGCTGATTGCGGTTGGAGCGTGTTGGCTTCCGGCGGTGAAGGCGATGCGGACCGATCCGGTGACGGCTATTCGCGAGCACTGACGAGGAGGCGAGACCGCAGCTTAGTGAGCCGCGGTCTCGCTCAACTGCTTCAGCACGTTTTCCGTCGTATCGATTTCTCCGAGGCGCGGGAAGGTCTTTTCGACGCTGTAGCGATGGGCTTCGGGGTCCATGTCGGTCATGGCATCGACTACAAGGACGACGTGGTAGCCGTGATCGTAGGCGCTGCGTGCCGTGGCTTCGACGCCGGCGCTGGTGGCGACTCCCGCTAGAAATACCTGGGTGACTCCGCGTCGGCGAAGCTCCTCGTCGAGAGATGTGCCGATAAACGCACCGACACGCTGCTTGCTGATGAGGATGTCGCCCGGTTGCTGGTTGAGTTTGGGGACAAGCTCGGTCCAGTCCGGCGGGAGCGGGGGCATGGGCCGTGTGAAACTGGTGCGGCCGGGAGCCCTGCCGGTGACATTGACCAGAACGACCGGAAGGCCGCGCTCGCGGAATGTACGCGCAAGACGGGCGGAGCGCTCGACGATCTCGGAGGACGGGTGCGCGGTGGGAAGACCGACGATTCCTTTTTGCAGGTCGATGAGGACGAGGGCGGCGACGGGTTCGAGCTTGGTCAAGGGCATGGGTTTTCCTTTTTTGGGTGGAGTTCTATGAGGCTCGCTAGCGATTGCGGATCTGCGCGAGGGTGGCCTCTACAAGATGAAGTTGGCGACGAAAACGATGGGGAATCTGAAGACTCAGGGGTTGAATTCGCCTGATATGGAATGCGGCGCGATGGATTTGCCGTCGAGGTAGAAGGTGACTGCGCCGTTGAGGTCGGTGCTGAGGGTGTGGATGTGGGCGGATTGGAGTTCCTGCAGAACTTCCTGGCGGGGATGGCCGTAGCGGTTGCGGAGTCCGCAGGAGATGACGGCCCACTGGGGGGCGACGCGGGCGAGGAACGCGGGGCGGGTTGAAGAGATGCTGCCGTGATGGCCTACCTTGAGGAGCGTGCTTTGTAGGCCAGACTCGGAGAGCATGGCATTTTCGGTGGGAGATTCGGCATCGCCTTCGAGCATGACGGAGGTTGCTCCGTAGACCACGTGGAGGACGAGCGAGTCGTTGTTGCTGGGAGCGGGGCCGGGCTGGTAATTCGCGAAGGGTGCGAGGACGGCGACCTGGGTTGCGCCGAAGGAGAGCGCATCGCCGGCGTGGAAGGAGCGGACCCGGACGTGGAGGCTGGCGGCTTCTTTGAGCAGATCGTCGTAGGGCCCGTAGCGCGGATTGTGGCCGACCCATAGTTCGTCGGGATGGAAGTTGCGCAGGACCGCGGGGAGACCGCCCATGTGGTCGGAGTGGGCGTGGGTGAGGGCGACTGCGTCAAGATGACGGATGCCGTGCGACCAGAGGACTTCCGAGACGACCTCTTCGCCGATGTCGAATTCCTGCGGGGCTTGATGAGGACCGCCACCGTGGCCGCCGCCGTCGATGAGGAGCGTTTTGCCGTCGGGGGTGATGAGGAGGATGGAGTCGCCCTGGCCGACATCGATGGCTTCGACGAGGAGGGCGTCACGAGGGTGGTCGATGGGGCGGGGGAGAATTACAGCTATGGCGGCGAGGATGAGGGCGGTCCAGGTTAGTGGGAGGGGCTGGAGGATTTTTCCTATTTTGGAGAAGAGGAGATCTACTGCTTCCCACCTTTTCCGCAAAAAGCGCGAAATGGATGGGGCACCGGGTCTTGGAGGAGACTGGACCTCCCCGGTCCCAGAATCGGGACCGGGGGCACCCACGCGGTATCTGTGAGCAAAGACGATGGACGCTGCCAGCAGGAGGACGAAGGCGGCGGATTGGGCGAGAAGGGGGGCAGGGATGCGCACATCGCCCAATGCGAATGAGCCGAAGAGATGAACCAAGCCGACTCCGATATGGAGGAGGAAGGCCACGAGGGCGGCGGGGACGACGGCTGCTGCGGGCCACATGAGCAGCGCCAGCAACGTGACCAGCGCGAAAGGCATGAGGATGAGGAGCAGGGGAAAGATGCAGAGGTTGACGGGAAGCGCCAGGAGGGTGATGCGGTGGAAGTAGAGGGCCATGGGCAGCGTCATTGCGAGCTCGACTACGACGGAGACGACGAGCAATTCGACAAGATGGAGAAAGAAGCGGATTGAGGCGGGAAAAACGCGCCAACCGACGGGGGCTCCCGCTGCGCGCTGGATGGATGCTGCGAAGAGACGCAAAATGACGCGGAACTGGGCCAGGGGCGGGGCTAGTTTGGTGTCGATGGCGATAAGGCGGAGATCGCGCGTTGCGTTGAGATAAGGATGGATGGTGGATTTGAGCAGCGGAGCGGCTACGCCGGCGATGGCAACGACAGCGAGAAGGGTCATTTGGAAACTTCCGTCGAAGAGGCTGCGGGGGCTGACGGCGAGCAGGCAGAGGGAGGCAAAACCGATGGTGTTGAGGGGGCTGCGGTCGCGGTAAAGCAGGCGGCCGAGGAGGTAGAGGGTGACCATCCAGAGAGAGCGCTGGACGGGGGTGGCAAAGCCGGTGAACAGCGCGTAGGCGAAGGAGGCAAGGATGGTGAGGAGCGTGGCTGGGACGCGGGGGAGGCGAAGGCGGCGGGCGATCCAGAAGATGCATCCGGCGACGATGGCGAGGTGAAAGCCGGAGACGACCAGCATGTGAAAGGAGCCGGTGCGCTCAAAGCCGGCGCGGAGGGAGTGGGTGAGGTAGGTGCGGTCGCCGGTGACCATGGCGGCAAGCATGATTGCGTCGTCGGGCGTGAGGCGGAGGGGTGCGGGTAGGCCGCGCATGGCGGCGGGAAGGGCGAGGATGCGGGCGCTGGCGGCGTGCTGGAGGGAACCGATGCGGCAGGAGAGGAGTTGGGGATCGCGGAGGGTTGGTGAGACTGCTTCCCACTCATTCCACAAAAAGCTTGGAATGAATGGGGCACCCCGGCTCAAATCCGTGATGGGCGCTTCACTGATTTTTTCTACACGGTCGATGTTGAGGGTTGCGGTGGAGGTGATGCCCTGGCTGAGGAGAAAGTCCTCACGGCTCCAGACGCCGGGGTCGCGGTAGACCTCCGGCTGGAGCAGTCGGGCGACAGCGCGGATGCTCGAGCCGCATTGGAAAGGCTGTGGGGCGGGTTGGGTTGGATTGGCTGCAGGCCAGCGGACGATGAGACGGACATTGCCGGAGACGGGTGTCTGGGAATCGGCGGTGTCGGTGATGGTTTCAATGTTGGAGAGGCGCAAGTCGAATCGCTGCGAGGGGCGCTGGTCTTGTTCCGATTCGGTGGATTGGGATTGATCCGAGTCGGACAGGTTCTGCTCGATTTCAGATCGAACAGGACCGGCATCGACAATAGTTCCTTCGACGGTGCGGAGAAGACCGTTGGAAAGCGCGGAGAGGGTGGGTGCGGGGGCCGGATGGGGCTCGATGCAGGCACACCAGGCGCCCAGGAGAAGCCAGAGGACAGATACCGGAAGCCAGGCCATGCGCTGAGCGCGGTAGGCGGCGAGGACGCAGAGCGGGGCTATGAGCGCCAGTGCAATGAGAACGAGGCTGGGGCGGAGCCAGATCCAGTTGGTGGCGGCGACGCCTGCGGCAAATAGCCAGGCGGCATGGAAGAGGGGGACGGAGGCGAGACCGGCGCTCGGACCCGCGCTCGGACCGGCGACGGAAGGAGTGGCTGGAACTGGGCCGGAGGTTGTGGATTGAAGTTGCATCGCACCGCGAGGCGGATGGCCTGCAATTTGGAAAGATTGTGTTGATGCAAGCGTATCAGGAGCGGCGGAGGTGGACGATTGTCTCGAGGTGGAAGGTCTGGGGGAAGAGATCGGCGAGAGTAAGGGATTGGATCTGGTATCCGCCAGCGAGGAGAGATTTCAGATCGCGGGCGAGGGTTGCGGGGTCGCAGGAGACATAAACGAGGGCCGGCGCTGCGACGCGGACAAGCAGGGCGGTGATGTCGGGGCCGAGGCCGATACGGGGAGGGTCGACAACAATCAGATCGGGCCGGCCGCCTTTGGGATTGCTGCGGAGAAAGTCGAGAGTGGTGGCGCGGACGGAGGAGCCTGAGGAGCGAGCGAGGTTTTCTTCAAGGGCGTTGACGGCGGTGGGCGCGGACTCGACGGCGACGACGCGCGCGAAGGTGGAGGTGAGGCGTCGGGCGAAGAGGCCGACGCCGGCGAAGAGATCCCAGGCGAGCGAACCGGAATGGCCGGCGGTCACAGATTCGACCAGGGAATCGATGAGCCAGCGGTTGACCTGAAAGAAGGCGCCGTGATCGACGCGGTAATCGAAACCGGCGGCGTGGTAGGAGAGTGAGGGCGCACCCCAGCGGGCGATGGTTTGTGGCGGTGCGTCGACGCGGGTTTCGGCAAGGAGTTCAGCGCCGGTGAGGGCAGGAATGCGCTCGTTTACGGCTTTCGCCAGTTGGTCAAAGCGGACTTTCGCGGGGGAGGCGGCGAGAAGGCTGGCAAGGAGGGCGGTTTCACCGGCATCGCAGAAGAGGGAAAGCTCAGTGGGGCGCAAGGTGGGAGCCAATTGCCGGAGTACGTCTGTGAAGGCCTGCGCGGCGGTGAGGAGCAGCGGGGCGGCGATGGGGCACTCCAGATCCGGGGGTTGCAGGATGGGCACGATGGCGTGGGAGCGGCGGCCGCGGTAGCCGGGATTTCCGGCGGGGTCGAAAGCTAGGCGGATGCGGTTGCGGTAAGCCCAGGCTTGGTGAGGGAGCGGGGCGGCAAGGACTTGAATCTCGTCGGGCGGGGGAACGGCGGCGCGGAGCAGGGTTTCGCGGAGAATGGCCTGTTTGAAGGCAAGCTGCGAGTTGTAGTCGGCGTGCTGATAGTGGCATCCACCGCAGAGGCCGAAGTGCGAGCATTGGGGCGCGATGCGCTCGGGGGCGATGGTAACGATCTGATCGGCTTCTGCGGTGGAGTAGCCACGGCGGTCTTCAACGATGCGGACGCTGGCCTGCTCGCCGGGAAGGGTGAGAGGCACGAAGATGGCTTTGCCGTCGAGGCGGGCGAGGAATGCGCCGCCATAGATGGGCTTTTGGATTTCGACCAACTGGGGCGCTACGGGCCGGGGCGGGACGGGTTGGGATGGGACGCGGCTCTGTTTTCCCGCTGGAGGGGATTTGGGGCCTTTCTTTGCGGGTTTTGGCTTGCGCGGGGTCATTGCTGGCTCATGTAGAAGAGGCTGAGGCGCGGAAGTCCGTAGTGTACGAGAAGTTGCTTTTGCGTGAATTGGCGTTCGACCTGGCGGAGTTGGACGGCACCCATTTTGCTGCGGTAGGGGGCCAGTTCGCGTGCGGCGTGCTCCTTGAGGCCGACAAGCAGATCCTCCGGGGCGGCGGCGGTGAGGGCGGCAAAGAGCTTTTCTTCAAGGACGGTCAAAGTTCGCTCGAGTGCTTCCAGATCCTGAGATGCGTGAGCCTCCGGGGGGGCTGCGATGAGCTCGGTGGCGAGTTGGCGAAGGCGGTTTGCGGTGGCGGTGCAGGCTTCAGGGGCGACTGCTGATGCGTCAAGGGCGGTGGCGGCGGCTTCAAGGTGGGCGGCGACGCGCTGATGCTCGAAGCCGGACTCCGGGCGTTCGGCTGCGGGGTTGGCGGTTCCGGCAGCGGATTCGCGGAGTTCTTCGGCGGCTTCCATGACAGCTTGGGCGCACCAGGCGAGGCCGTTGACGCGGCGCATGCGGGCCTTTTTCTGGCGGGCTTCGTATTTGTCGAATGCGGCGTCGATGCCGCGCAGGGCGGCTTCGAGGGGAATGCCGGCGTCGCGCCAGGTTTCGATGAGCGCCCAGTCGAGGGTGGAGAGCAGCAGGATGGAGCCCCGGCGCTGCTGGAAGCGGTCTTCGATTTCGGTGAAGTAGTTGAAGTAATTCAGCACGGCGCGCCTTAGTGGGCGCGGTTGCGCGGGCGGGGGGTGCGGTTGCGCTCGAAGAGGATGCGTAGGCCGTCGAGGGTGAGCATGTCGTCGATGTCGACGATGTAGCGGGAGTCGGGCGCGATCATGTGTGCGAGGCCTCCGGAGGCGATGACACGCGGCTTGGAGCCCAGTTCGCCGACGATGCGGTCGAGGATACCATCGACCAGGCCGATGTAGCCGTAGTAGAGGCCGCTTTGCAAGTGCCCTACCGTGTTGGTGCCGATGACCTTGGCGGGACGCCTGATGTCGACGCGTGCCAGTTTGGCAGCGCGCGAGAAGAGCGCCTCTGCGCTGAGGCCGAGGCCTGGCGCGATGATGCCGCCCAGATATTCACCGCGCTCGGAGATGACTTCAAACTTGGTGGCGGTGCCGAAGTCGACGACGATGCAGGGGCCGCCGTATTTTTCGAATGCGGCGATGGAGTCGCAGAGGCGGTCAGCGCCCAGTTCAGTGGGATTGTCGACCAGGACAGGCATGCCTGTCTTGATGCCGGGTTCGATGAACAGCGGTTCGATGTGGAAGGCCGTTTCACATACCTGGCGCAATGTGGAATCGAGCGGCGGGACGACCGACGAGATGATGATGTGCTGGACCTGTGCCGGGTCAATGCCTTTCATGTGGAAGAGATTGATGAACAGAGCGCTGTACTCATCCACAGTCTGGGTGCGGTGGGTGGTGAGGCGCCAGTTGGCGGCCAGCTCAGGGGCGGCCGTTTCAAGGCGATAGAGGCCGAGCTTGGTATTGGTATTGCCGACGTCGAGTGCGAGGAGCATGGTGTTCTTAGCTTATATCCGCCGGTTCGTCTTCAGCGGCGCGCAGGCCGCCGGTGTGCACGGTGACGAGGCCGGTTTCGGTTTGTACGCGGAGGAAACCGTACCAGTCCAAGCCTGCTGTGAGGCCGGTGCAGGCTTGCGGGCCGTGGACATGCACGCGTTTGCCGCGAATCCAGGTTGAGGCTTCTTCAACCGCGCTCGGAATCATCTCGAATGCATGCGCGACATAGTAAGAGCGCATCTCCAACTCCAGCGATTTCAGAAGGGCGACGAGAAGGTCCTGGCGCGAGATACTCTTCTTCGATTCGAGATCGAGAGAAGTTGCGGGAGTGTCTAATCCAGCGGCAAACTCTCGCTGATGCACGTTGATGCCGATGCCGACGACGGCGTAGGCAACCTTGTCCGCTTCGGTACGTGCCTCGACCAGAATTCCGCCGGTTTTGCGCGGACCGATGAGCAAATCGTTGGGCCAGCGCAGGTCTACAGTCAGGCCGGATATTTGTTTGATCGCACTGGCTGCGGCTAGACCGGCAATCAATGGCAGCATCGGCAGAGTCGTTGCAGGCGTGTTTGGCCGGAGCAGGATGCTGACGTAGAGGCCTTCGCCTGCGGGAGATTGCCACTTGTGATCGCTGCGGCCTCGGCCAGCGAGTTGCTCATCGGCGAAGTAGACGGACCAGTTCGGCGCGCCGGCGCGTGCGGCTTCAAGAGCGTCGGTGTTGGTGGAGTTGGTGACGGGGGCGTAGTGCAGCTTGCCCGCGCATCGGGCGTCGGCGAGGGAGGTTTCAAGGGCGGCGAGATCGAACATTTGCTATTGCTGCTCCGCGGTGATGGTCATGCAGATGTCGGCGGCTTTGGCGGAGTGGGTAAGCGCGCCAACGCTGATGAAGTCGACGCCGGTTTCGGCGTAGGCGCGGATGTTGGAGAGGACGATGCCGCCGGAGGCTTCGGTGGGAATCCACTCGCCAGGACGGTCTTGGGTGTTGGCACCGGTTGTTTTCTCGCGGATGCGTTCCACGGATCGTTTGACCTGCTCGGGGCTCATGTTGTCGAGGAGGATGGCTTCCGCGCCGTGGGCGAGGGCTTGCTCAAGCTCTTCCGGAGTGCGGACTTCGACCTGAATGCGCTGGCCTTTCCTGCGGTGTTCGAGAGCGCGGGTGAGGACGGTGGTCAGGCCGCCGCCGAGGGAGATGTGGTTGTTCTTGATGAGGATGCCGGAGGCGAGATCGATGCGGTGGTTGGTGCCCCCGCCGCACTGGACGGCGTACTTGTCGAGGATGCGGAGGCCGGGGACGGTTTTGCGGGTGTCGAGTACCCGGACGGGGGTTCCCTGAATGGCGTCGACGTAATGGCGGGTGAGGGTGGCGATGCCGCTGAGGTGCTGCATGAGGTTGAGGATGACGCGCTCGCAACTGAGCAGGACGCGGGCGTTGTGCCGGATGACGGCGAGCGTCTGGCCGGGATGAGCGCGGACCCCGTCGAACATTTCGGGGTGGCTGACCACCTCGAAGCGGGTTTGCGCGGGGGGACGGGGGTCGAGGCGGGCGAAGATTTCAAGGAAGCGCGGGATGGCTCCCAGGCCGGAGACGAGCATTTCCTGGCGGGCGAGGATGTGGGCCGTGGCGCGCAGATCGGGGTCGATGATGAGGTTGGTGGTGGCGTCGCTGGCGGCCTTGTCTTCAACCAGGGCCTGCTCAAGCAATGCGTCGATGCGGCTGCTTTTCCAATCCATGGCTGTTCCCTTTGGGAACAGCAGCTTCTAGCCTTTAGCTTCTAGCTTTTAGCTGCTGGTTCTCTGTGCTCCAAGGCTTTGCTGGTTCTGGCCCACAAAAAGGCTAAATATGGTGAGTTTTCGGTTGTTTTGGACCGAAAAACGGGCGTTTTGACACCAAAAAGAGGCCAAATTCCGCTAGTTCGTGTTACCAGTTGGTTAATGGGTGTATGTGGAAAGTCGCTTATTATGAATGAATTAAAGGAATGGCGGGACGGAGAATAGCTCCCTGGGAGGAGGGGGTGGGGTGGGGTATTTAATTTTGAAACGGAATTTGCGGCTTGCGTACGCGCTCTCCGGCTCTCTTTGCATGGTTTCCGCATGAGACTATTGTCCCGCATTGCCGCCTAATTCTCCGCAATCCGCCGGTTTAAAAACGAGCTTGTGATTTCATTTGCAATAGAAAGCTATACATGACTTTCTTGACGCTGTCATCTACCTCGCTGCAGATGTTGCAAAAGGGAGTTCCGTCTCGGCGGGAAATTTGAAGCGCATACTTCTGCTCGATGCCAGTGATGCGCTCGACGGTGCTTTGCCAGAAGCCGAGCTTACCGTGCTTGCGCTGATCGACGAGGCTGATTTGGCCGAGGTGGTGGTACCAGAGGAGTGAAATGATGTTGCGCGCATCCCGGACGAAGATTCCATCCCGGGTGAAGAGGATGAACTGGTTGAAGGTTCCGGCCTTCGACCAAGCTCCCGAGAGGTCGACGATGGCGAGGGCGTTCTCCGGGTTGGCGATGTGGCGGGCCACGATGCGGTCCGCGTGGTAAGAAAAATTGGGTGCGACGAAGCAGCCGGGCGCGCCGCCGAATGAGATGCGCGGGAAATCGGGTTCGGGCCTTTTTTTCGGGAATACCTCTTCTTCCTGAGGCAATTCGACCGGGTTTTCGTAGTGTTCCCAGAGTTCCCGATAGGCGATCTGGATTTGCTTGAAGTGTTCTTCGGCTTCGAGGCGTTTGGGTTCGTCGTTCTCGAATCGGTCGGGATGCCAGAGCTTGGCCTGGGCGCGGAAGGCCTTGCGGATGGTGGTCTTTGTGACTTGTTTTTCGGACAGGCGAAGTGTGCCGGCGTGCTGGAGACAGGTTGCGCAGGCGCAGGGCATTGGCTATCTTTACTCGGGCGGTAGGGCGTCGAGATCGCCGCGCGCCTTGTCGAGGAGAGCTCGATTCTCGGCAAGTTGCTTCTTCAGGCCCTCGACGACGTGCGGCGGAGCCTTCGAAACGAAACCCTCATTGCCTAGTTGACGCTCGGCGTTTGCGATGGCCTTTTCCAGTTGTGCGATTTCCTTGGTGAAACGCGCGCGGTCGGCGGCTACGTCGATGGTGCGCTCGTAGACTACGGCAACGTCGAAAGTGGGCGTAGAGTGCTTGGACAGGCCGACGGAGATTTCATCGACGAAGCGGATTTCGCTTACGCGGGCGAGGCGCTCGACGATGGCGCTGTTCGCGCTGATGATGGCCTGCGTTGCGGCGTCGGTACGGACTTCGATGGGCGTGATGGCTTTCTCTTCAACTCCAATTTCCTTGCGGAGTGTGCGGACTTCCACGATCAGGCTCTGCACGAGGGCCATGTCGGCTTCGGACCGATCGTTCGTGTGCTGACTCGCATTTGGATAGCCGGTAAGCGCGATGGATTTTGCGGGTGGGTTTTCGTCGTAGAGAGCCTGCCAGATTTCTTCAGTGATGAAGGGCATGAATGGGGAGAGCAGGCGTAGGGAGGCTTCAAAGACGGAAACGAAGGTGGTGAGTGCATCCTTTGTTTCGGCTTTGTCGGCGGTCTCTGAGAAGTCGAGACGGAGTTTGACGATTTCGAGGTACCAATCGCAGAAGCTGCCCCAGAAGAACTGGTAGATGGTGTTGGCTGCGTCGTCGTAGCGGTAATTCTCCAGCGACTGATTCACTTCCGCGGCGGTCCTGTTGAGTTCGGCGACGATCCAGCGAGCTTCGAGTGGCGCATCGGGTGCGGCAGTGGGCATGTGGCCGAGCGCGGCCGGGTCGACGGTGATGCCGAGTTCGGCGGCGCGGTCGACGTTCATAAAGAGGAAGCGGGCGGCGTTCCAGATTTTATTGGCGAAGGCGCGGTAGCCTTCGGTTCTGGCTATGTTGAAGGCGATGTCGGTGCCGGGCGAGGCCATGGAGGCTAGCGTGAAGCGGACGGCGTCTGTGCCGTATTGCTTGACGATTTCGATGGGGTCGACGACGTTGCCCTTGGTCTTGGACATTTTTTCGCGGTTGGCATCGCGGACCAGGGCGTGGATGTAGACCTCACGGAAGGGGACCGAGTCGGCTAGAGAGCGCGGGGAGCCGTCGGGCATGGGGATTTCCTGGGCGAACCAGATGCCGAGCATGGCCATGCGGGCGACCCAGAAGAAGAGGATGTCGAAGCCGGTGACCAGGAGACTGGTGGGGTAGAAGGCGTTGAAGTCGGAACGGTCTTGTCCACCTTCCCCGGTCCCCAAGGGCGAGGGACCGGGGGCACCCAGTGGATTGCAAGAAGCAGGTCCTTCGACTCCCTCCGGTCGCTCAGGATGACAAGCCGATCGATTGAAGTTTGGCCAGCCGAAGACGGAGACGGGTAGGAGGCCGGAAGAGAACCAGGTGTCGAGGACGTCGGTTTCCTGGGTGATTTTTTCTGATCCGCAATGGGTGCAGGAGGTGGGGTCACCGGTGGCGCCGGGCTTGGGAACGGTGATCTTGTTGCAGGTTGTGCAGTGCCAGGCAGGGATGCGATGGCCCCACCAGAGTTGGCGGGAGATGCACCAGTCGTGGATGTTCTCCATCCAGTTGAGGTAGGTCTTCTCGTACTGTTCGGGGGTAAATTGAATGGCCTTTTTGCCATTGGCGTCGGGCTTGACGGCGGCAATCGCTTTTTCGGCGAGTGGCTGAATTTTGACGAACCATTGCTTGGAGAGGCGCGGCTCAACGACGGTTTTGCAGCGGTCGCAGTGGCCAATGTTGTTGGTGTGGTCCTTTACGCTGGCGAGGAGGCCTTGCTCTTCAAGGTCGGCGACGATGCGCTTGCGGGCTACGTGGCGGTCGAGGCCATGGTATGCGCCGGCTTCGGCCCCGTCTCTCAAATCGATGATGTGCGCGGTCTCGTCCATGATGTTGATGGAGGGGAGATTGTGGCGCTCGCCGAGAGCGAAGTCGTTGGGATCGTGGGCGGGCGTGACTTTGACGGCACCGGTGCCGAACTCGCGGCTGACCCACTCATCGAGGACGATGGGGATTTCGCGGTTTGTGAGCGGCAAGCCGAGCTTTTTGCCGTGGAGATGGAGATAGCGCTCGTCTTCAGGATGAATGGCGACGGCGGTGTCGCCGAGCATGGTTTCAGGGCGCGTAGTGGCGACGGTAAGATACTCGCCGGTTTCGCGGCCGTCATCGCCATGGACGGGGTAACGAATCTCCCAGAGGTGGCCCTTGTGCTCTTCGTAGACGACTTCGAGGTCGCTGATGGCGGTTTGGCAGCGGGGGCACCAGTTGACAATGTACGCGCCGCGGTAGATGAGGCCCTGGTCATAGAGGCGGGTGAAGGCTTCGCGGACGGCGACGGAGAGGTTGTCGTCCATGGTGAAGTATTCGCGCTGCCAATCGACGGAGGTGCCGAGACGCTTCATCTGGCCGAGGATGGCTCCGCCGTAGTGGCGACGCCACTGCCAGACGCGTTCGACGAAGGCCTCGCGGCCGAGTTGCTGACGGGTGGTGCCTTCGGCGACGACCTGGCGCTCGACGAGCATTTGCGTGGCGATGCCGGCGTGATCGGTGCCCGGAACCCATAGAACGCGGTCGCCGCGCATCCGATGCCAGCGGATGAGGATGTCGCTCTCCGCGTGCTCGAACATGTGGCCCATGTGCAGATTGCCGGTGACGTTGGGCGGGGGCAGGAGGATGGTGAAGGCGGGCTGGCCGACGGATTGGTCTTTGGGGCGGGCGCTCGCGTTGCTCGCAGAAGCTGAATCGGCATCGGGCGCCGCGGACAGCGTGGGCTGGGCGAAGAGGTTTTCGCGGACCCAGTATTCGGCCCAGTGATCTTCAATGGCGGTGGGGTCGTAGGCTTTGGGCAGGTCGTGGGGCATGAGGGTCTTCAAG
>Ga0302319_10010684_pt1 | contig 17484 bp, 15 predicted proteins | sample Bog_T0_2_FD_203319 | JGI IMG/M metagenome (GOLD analysis project Ga0302319, IMG submission 203319) | Peat permafrost microbial communities from Stordalen Mire near Abisko, Sweden - Bog_T0_2 | ecosystem: Environmental > Terrestrial > Soil > Wetlands > Peat | place: Sweden: Abisko, Stordalen Mire...
GGGATATCGTCCGATCTCCGCGGCCCACTGACTTTCGCAGCAACGAAACTCCGGGTGCCCCACATCTCGATTCTGAGATGTGGGATAGCACGAAACAAAACCCAACTTCCCTCTCTCAACTCAGCACAAACTTCGGGTGCCCCACATCTCGATTCTGAGATGTGGGATAGCACGAACTCCAATCGCGCGAATTCGCACCATGATAAAACCAGGCGGCGATCACACCGCCGCCGCCACCGCGCTCAGCTCGTGCTCTTTTTCAGCCACCGTCAGCGCCTCTTCCAGAATGTCGAGCGCCACAGTTGCCTCTTCCTCGCTCACGATCAGCGGAGGCGAAAGCCGCAGCGAAGTCTCGCCGCAACCCAGCACGATGAGCCCGCGCTCAAACGCCAGCGTCTCAATTCGATTTCTCAGTTCCACCGCCGGTTCGCGCGTCGCCTTGTCCTTCACAATCTCGATGCCGATCATCAAACCGCGCCCGCGCACATCGCCGACAGAAGGATGGCTCTGCTTCCATCCGCGCACACGCTCCAGCATGAATTCGCCCACGCGCGCTGCGTTGGCGATTCCCTCGCGCTCCAGGATGTTCATAGTCGCCAGCGCCGCCGCGATCGAAACCGGGTTGCCGCCAAAGGTCGAGGCATGCGAGCCGGGCTTCCAGTCCATGATCTCCGCGCGCGTCATGCAGACGCCCAGCGGCATGCCGCTGGCAATGCCCTTGGCGATGCAGAGAATGTCCGGCTCCACGCCCGAGTCCTGAATCGCCCACCACTGGCCGGTGCGTCCGCATCCACTCTGCACTTCATCCGCGACCAGTAAAATTCCATGGCGGTCGCAGATGTTGCGCAGCTCGCGCAGGAAATTCGTGGGCGCGGGGACAAACCCGCCCTCGCCCTGGATGGGTTCGACAAAAATCGCAGCCACCTCTTCCGGCGGAAGGATGGTCTTGAACAGCTTCTCCTCGATATACCGCGCGCACTCCAGGCTGAAGGCCTCCTGCTCTTTCGCGCCCCCGGTGCAGCCGCGATAGACATAGGGGTAGCGCACGTGCGTCACGCCGGGAACCAGCGGCGCAAAGCGGCGCTTCTGCTGCGGCTTGGAGCCGGTGAGCGAAAGCGCTCCCATGGTGCGGCCGTGAAACGCGCCGAAGAACGAGATGATTTGCTGGCGGCCGGTGTGATAGCGGGCAATCTTGAGCGCGCACTCAATGGCCTCGGCGCCGGAGTTGCCGTAGAAGAAGCGATGCGGACCGCGCATGGGCGCCACGGCCGACAGTCGATCTGCCAGATCGGTCATCAGCTCGTGATAAAAATCGGTGCCCGAGATGTGGATCAGCTCCGCGGCCTGCTTCTGAATTGCCGCCACAACTTCGGGATGGCAATGGCCGGTGGAAACCACCGCGATGCCGGCGGCGAAGTCGAGAAACTCGTTGCCGTCGGAATCCTCAATGCGAACGCCGCGCCCGCGTTTCGCCACCAATGGATACGACCGCGTGTAGCTGGGCGAGATCAGGCGGTGGTCGGCTTCAACAGCCGCGCGGGCCTTGGGGCCCGGCAATGCGGAAATAAGTTTGGGTCCATAGCGCGTGTACAGCTCTTGCTTGGTCATCGGTCTTCTCCTCGTCAAATTCGTTGGTCTCGGCCGGCGCGCCCTGAAATCTATAAGCGAATGCGGCACGGCCCAGGATCCCTAATGTAGGGATCGTTCAATTCCGAGGGCTCATAAGAACCCAGTTCGGGCGAGGTTCTTCGGCGGAGGGGCTGCTAATCACCGCCGAAGAGGCTAGGTCGCGTGCGAGTGGGCAACACGTGCCGGTGCCGCCTGAGGGGTCGCGGCGGCGACCCACACGCGCGCGAACGCGACCAGCTCGGGGTGGCTGGCGGGTGTAGCGATTCTAAATTGGCGCGCGTTTTCATGCGATTTCCGCTCTTTTCAGAGGATAGCACGCACCCTGTTTCCATGCCACGCGTGCGCCCTCGGACGCGGCCGCTGCATGACTGGCATCGCTACTCCGAATAAACCGGCTTACTTCGGTCCGGGAACGAAGGAATTCCGGGGAACCAGCGCGGCGAAACTCTCGCCGTCCAGCGTTACCGGCGCTCGCTCGAAGGCGCGCAGGCTGTGCCAATCGGCGGCCATCGTCATCCAGCAGACGGCCCCTTTGGTCAGCAGGGTGCATGCGGTTTCAAAGGTGAAGGCGTCGCCTGAATAGGCATGTCCCTTGGGAGTTCCCCTGGAGCGCTCGATCCAGATCGCGTGGCTGCCCAGCATGTAGTTGCCTTGCACCGGATCGGTGACTTCGAATGTTTGCTTCAGGCCCTCCGCGGCGCCGATGCCCCAGTTTGCCAGATCGCCCGGCTTCATGGTTTGCCCATAGCAGGCAAAGGGCAGCGCAGTCACCACCACCACGGAAGCGGGCGCGCCGCGCTTGGCAGTAAAGACAACTTCCACGCAGGCATCGCCCTTCTTGATCATCAGTTCGGGATAAGGCACTGCCACAGTGCGCGCGTTGGGCGATGCTATATTCTCCCAATCCGAAGGCAGGCTGTAGCTGAAGCCCACATCGTTATTTTCAACCTGGGCCGGCTGCGCGGCAGACGGCGCAGGCGTGGCGGCCGGCGCAGGAGTAGCGGCCGGCGCAGGAGTGGCGGCCGGCGTTTGCCCAACCAGCGGCAACGATCCGAGGAGAAAAACGGACGCGGCGAGGGCAACTCTCATCGATCCACCTCTGCTTCGCCGTCAGTCTACAGCAGGTCTCACAAAGGCGACAATAGTTTTTCGCGCGACGACCCCTACTTCAGCAGAAAAGCCGATGCCGCCAATGCAACACCGCCCGCGGAGAACAGAAGACCCAGGTACCAGTAGACCCGGCTGTGCGTAAGCAGCGTAACCGACGTGATCACAAGCCCAATTTCGAGCAGCGCCTCAGCCAGATCGAAGCGGTCAGCGCGCGCTTCAGCTTCCTCCACTTTCTGCTGGAGTCCCTCGGCCTGCTTCTGCTCCTCGTCCAATTCTTCGGCCCACTTCTTCTGATGGCTTGCATAATCATCGGCCAGCTTCGTTGCTTTGGCCTTGTCGGAGACGGCCGTCACCGTCAAAAGATCCTGGCTCAACGTCGTGTTATACGAGCGGATCTTATGCGCCTGATACTGATTCCATATGTCCGTGGCCTGATTCTGATACAGAATCACATCCGTGCTCGTGCGATGCCCTAACAGCGTCGTCACCGCTACCAGCACTGCCAGCACACTCATCGTGAAGGCTACCGGACGCAGCGTCGCTTCGTGCGCGCCGTGCTCCGCGTGTTCCTGCAATTCGTGGGCTTCGTTCGCTTCCATAGAGTGCCCCCTTGCCTAGGTCTTTGTTGATCGCTCTGCAAGTACCTCTGTTGCCAAAGCATGAGCCTTTGCCTGCGCTTCTTCCCGTGTCGCGCCGTAGGCCAGCACGCCAGGAAGGTCAACGGCCTCTGCAATCCAACGGCCGTCTTCTTCGCGATCGAAACTGATCTCAGATTGCACGGGAGCCTCCGACATGATCGGACAATTCATGAGTCGACGCGATCCCTACAAAAGCCGACTCCAACACGATCAAGCTGAGCGCTAGAAGCTTGCAGCTATCTCCGCTTCCAGCGCACGCCATCCTTCGAATCCTCCAGAATCACGCCCTTTTCCGCCAGCTCCGCACGTATCGCATCGGCCCGCGCAAAGTTGCGCGCCTTCTTGGCCGCCGTGCGCTCGGCCACCAGCGCCTCAATCGCCGCATCGGTCAGCGACTGCGCCGCAATCAGCTCGGGAGCCACTTCACTCATGCGTCCCGACTGCTCGGCCCATGCCAGCGCCCGCCGCGTAGGCTCGGCGTCGCGATCCTCCAGCACATCGAAGACCGCATCGAAATCCTTGAGCACCGGCAACATCGCGTCGCGGTCGGCCGCGAAGAGCTGCTCGTCATCCATGGCTGTATTCGCCGCGCGCACCAATTCAAAAATCGGCGCCAGCGCGTCGGCAGTATTCAAATCGTTCGCCAGCGCTTCAAAATACGCGACATGCGCTTTCTTCGCGGCCTCCTGCAAAACGGGATTCTCACCCGCCAGGAATTTCCCCGCATGCAGCCGCGCCTTGAACGTGCGCAGCCGGTCGATGGCATTCGTCGCGTCCGCAAGGCTGTCGAAGGTAAAGTTGAGCTGCCTCCGGTACGGCACCGAAATCAGCGCCAGCCGGATCGCCGAAGCCTTGAATCCCTTCAGCAGCAGATCGCGCAACGTGTAGAAGTTGCCTTCGCTCTTCGACATCTTCTTGCCGTCCACGAGCAGAAAGCGCACGTGCATCCAATGCCGCGCGAACTGCTTGTGCGTCGCGGTTTCGCTCTGCGCAATCTCGTTTTCGTGGTGCGGAAACATCAGGTCTTCGCCGCCGCAGTGCAGGTCGAAGCTCTCCCCCAGATACTCCATCGCCATGGCCGAGCACTCAATGTGCCAGCCCGGCCGCCCCGGCCCGATCGCCGTCTCCCAGGATGTTTCGCCGGGCTTCGGCGCCTTCCACAGCGCAAAGTCGCGCGCCGAGTCCTTCTCGTACTCGTCCACGTCCACGCGCGCGCCGTCTTCCATGCCGCTCAGGTCTTTCTTGCTCAGCTTGCCGTACTCCGGAAACGCCGCCAGCTTGAAGTACCACGAACCGTCTTCCACCTTGTACGCCGCGCCCGCCGCCGCCAGCTTTTCAATCAGCGTCACCATCTGCGGAATGTGTTCGGTGGCGCGGGCAATCTGCTCCGGCCGCTCCACGCGCAGCGATTCCAGATCCTCAAAAAACGCGTCGACATAGGGCGCCGTGTACTCGCCGATCGCCACTCCCGCCTCACCCGCGTTGCGGATAATCTTGTCGTCCACGTCGGTAATGTTCATCACGTGGCGCACGGCCACGCCGCTCAACCGCAGAAAGCGCCGCAGAATGTCGATTTGCAAAAAGGTGCGGAAGTTGCCGATGTGGCCGTAGTCGTAGACGGTCGGCCCGCACGCATACATGCGCAGCGCCTTGCCGTCGGCCGGCTCAAGCGCATCCAGTTGTCCCGTAAGGGTGTTAAACAGGCGGAGGGTCATCGCTTCCAAAAATTACGGCTCGCTCATGGCGGATACGATCCTCCACGTCGCGATCTACTCGATTCTAACAAGCGCACGGCAGGGTCGCTTCGAAGATCCTCCAACGCGCACCCCTCTCAACACATCGCGAGGCAAGCCGATGGCTGACAGTTGATCGCTGTTTCCTACCCTCCCATTGCGCCCGCCAGTACCGCCGCGCCAACGCTGAACAGCACAATGATCGCCCACCATCCAAATACAGCAATGTAGCCGGAACTCCGCTTCAGTCCCGCAACAGTTGCCACGCCGATACCCATCAGCACCGCAGTCCAGATGGTCACCGCATCCAGCGAAGTCGCCAGCGCATAGAGCCACTTGGCCGTATCGGTAGGATCGAGAAATGCGCCCAGGTTCGTAGGTGCGAAATTCCGAATATTAAACGACTCCGGCGCCACTCCCGCATAGATCACCGCGGTTCCCAGCAATATCTTCACCAGCCCCGGCAGCCATGCGTAGTACACCACGGTGAATACTTCACTGAATTTCGCCCTGCCTCCGAATCCGAAATTGATGGTGCCCATCAGCACCGCTGCAAAGATCACCGCCATCGCCATGCCGAACACCGGCCCGGCGATGAAGATCCCTTCGGTAATAGCGCCGGAGATTTTGTATCGTTGCTCCCTCTGTTCCGGAGTCAATGACGCCATTTGTTCCTGTTGCTGGGGACTCATGCGGATCTGGTTCTCGGAGACTTGCCGGATCCCTACTTTCTGCACCATGGCTCCAAAGAACAAATAGCTCACCAGCCCCAGAACAATCAGCGGCAGCCACCAGCTCCGGTTGCCGCGCTTGATGTCTTCAAATGTCTTCGACGGCGCGGTAAACGTGTACAACACCCGTTGCCATTGCGTAAGACCGCCGGCAACCGCGGCTTGTGCCTCAGGTTCGCTCATGATTTCCGTCCTCCAAAATGTCGGTAACTATTTGCCCGCGATTGTACTTGAAGTCCCGGCTGGCAATCGAATAAATTTTTCCGTCGCCGAGGGCAGGTCTCTGCCGGCCGCGTCCGGCGCCTTCGCCCCCCAACAAACCCGATTTGCATTGCGCGTCCGCCACTTTGGCGTATATTCTCATGCCTCCGGGAAAGCATAAGGTCAATTCCGGTCTCGATCGTCAAGTAAGCAAACGGCGCAAAACGCAGGTCGGCTCCGGCGCCTCCACTGCGCGTAGATACCATCGCAAAATACCGTGCCCGGCTTCATAGCTTCCAACAGACTTCAACCATCAAGGAGGATTGCGATGCGTATTCGAACAACGATGTTTGCGCTTTGTGGCGTGCTCGGCGCGCTGCTCACCGCGGTGCCGGCCATGGCCGCGTTCGATGCATACATGACCATCAAGGGCGCCAAACAAGGAACCTTCAAAGGCAACGCCGGATCGGAAAGCATGCATGTCATCAGCGTCGTCCGCGACACCCCAATGGCAACCGCGGCGCCCACCGGTAGACGGATCCACTCCACCATCACCATCGTCAGAGAGGTTGATAAGGCGTCGCCCATGCTGCACATGGCGTTGGTTTCAAATGAGACATTGAGCCAAGTGGCGATTATCTTCGTGGGCGGCTCTGGAGAAGCCAAGACAGCGCAAAAGATCGTGCTCACCAACGCGACCATCCTGAGCGTGCGCAAGGCGGGTAACAACGAGTCCATTACTTTCGATTACCAGGCCATCGAGGTTACGTACATCCACGGCGGTAAATCCGCGACAGACGACTGGGAAACTCCAAAATAGAGCTTGCCGGGAGCGGATCTGCGTCTCTGCCTTTTCGCTCCCGTCGCTCCCCTCGCTCCCGCGCGACCCTGCCGTTCGCCCACTTACCCCCTTTGTGCTAGTACAAATCCGGTCCAAACGTGGCACACTCAAGCTTCGCGCCATGTCAAAGAGACGCGCCTTGGGAGGGCAAGACGATGCCAGAAGTGGATAAGGAACAGTTAGAAGCATTGCGGGATCGCGTGGAAGAGGATTACCGCCGAGTGGAAGAGGACTACCGCCGCGCGGAAGAAGACTATCGCCGCGCGCAAGAGAACTTCCGCCTCGATATCGCAGCCATTGAACATCTTCATCGCCGGTTCTTCGGCGCCTTGAGCGGCATTCCCTTGAGCGCCTCGAGCAGCATTCCCAACAGCGCCTTGAGCAGCCTTGCCTCCGGCATCTTGAGCGGCATTCCTTCCAGCGCCTCGAACGGCATTCCCGCCAGCGAATTTTCTGCCAGCAACGGGTTAAACATTAAACCTCCCGCCACCTCCGGCAACGGGCTAAACGGTAAGCCCGCCGCCTCCATGCAGCCTCCGCCGCCTCCAACGGTAGCGAGGGCCAATGAGGAGTGGGAGATCTTCAAGTCCATCCACAAATAGGACAGTTCTACTCGGGTCCTTCATCTTGCTCTTCCGGCAACGACGACGGCGCGCCAATTGCACGAACCTTGACTCGCCTCACTCAACCCCGCACGAACAGGGCTGCACCGCAGCCCCGACTCCTGGACCCAGGGGCCACCGCCATCCACCGCAAATCCGGCTGTCTATAAGCCGGTATCTGCCTTCCGATACACTCTCGACCCCAAACTGCCGGCTTATGAGCCCGTAAATCTCCGCTCTTTTACCCGCTTATTCACAGCCAAAACTTCGCGACTCGCTGACCTGCCGACCCGCCGGCCCGCTAGACTGATTGCAACGACCATTTTTCCCGCGAAGGAACCTGCTCCCTTGAAAAAGATCACCTTCCTCATCCCCGCCGCTGCCGCGCTGCTGGCTTTGCTTCCTGCGCTTCGCGCGCAGAAGCCGCAACAACTCGCACTCGTGGCGCAAACCCCGGCCCCGGCCCCGGTTTCGCTCGAAGACCGCCGCAAGGCGCTCAACGACCTCTTCCACGAGGTGTGGGAGGACCGGCTGCGGCACGATCCGGAGTTTGCTTCGTCCATTGGCGACAAGCGCTACAACGACCAAACCACGGACTACTCCGTCGCGGCAGTGAACGACCAGTTGGCGCGGGAGCAGAAGTTCCTGATGCGGTTGGCGACCATCGATGCAACAGGATTTACGGATCAGGAAAAGATCAGCCAGGACCTGCTGATTCGCCGTTTTGAGATGGACGAAGAGGGCGCGGAGTTCAAGGACTGGGAGATGCCGCTGGACCAGATGGGCGGCATCTATAGCGACTATCCGCGGCTGGCGGCGCAACTGAGTTTTGAAACCGTGAAGGACTACGACGATTGGATTGCGCGGCTGCATGCGTTGCCCGCGGCCTTTGCGCAGGTCGAAGGGAATATGGCGATTGGCATGCAGGACGGGCGCGTGCCGCCGAAATATTTGCTCGAAAAAGCGCTCGAGCAGGTGAAGCATCTGGCCAATCAGAAGCCGGAAGACTCGCCGCTCGCGCTGCCGCTCAAAAAGTTTCCCGCGGCCATCTCCGCGGCCGAGCAGGAGCGGATCAAGACCGACATGCTCGATGCCATTGCGAAAGAGGCTCTGCCGGCCTACCTGCGCCTGGCGCGTTTTCTTGAGGTCAGCTACGTTCCGGCGGGCCGCACGAAGCCCGGTGTCGATTCCCTGCCCGACGGCAGGAAGTACTACCAGTTTCTGATCAACCAGACCACGACCACCAACCTGACGGCGGACCAGATTCACCAGATCGGGCTGGATGAGGTGAAGAAGGACGAAGCCGACATGCTGGCCATCGCGCAAAAGCTCGACTTCCAGGATCTGAAGAGCTTCCGCGAAAGCCTGAAGTCGAATCCCAAGCTGCACCCGGCTTCGGCCGATGCCCTGCTCGACGCCTATCGCGCTTATCTGAAGCCCATGCAGGCCAAGCTGCCGGAGCTTTTTGGCACGCTGCCCAAGGCGAAGTTTGAAGTGGTGGCAGTGCCCGACTTTCTGGCCAAGACCTCAGCGCCCGCCTACTACCAGGGCGGCACGGTGGACGGCAGCCGGCCGGGACGCTTGTTTATCGATACGTACAACGCCACGGAGCGCAATCTGTACGGTGTGGAGGACATCGCGTATCACGAGGGCATTCCGGGCCATCACCTGCAAATTTCCATCGCGCACGAGCTGACCGGCTTGCCGGAGTTCCGCAAATACAGCGGCTACACGGCCTACTCCGAGGGCTGGGGACTCTACGCCGAGCGGCTGGGCAAAGACGTGGGCTTCTACCAGGATCCGTACTCCGACTACGGCCGCCTGGAGGGAGACATCTGGCGCGCCATCCGGCTGGTGGTTGATACCGGCGTGCACTCAGAAGGCTGGTCCCGCGACCAGATGGTGCAGTACTTCCACGACCACTCGAATGTGGACGAGCCCAGCGTGCAGTCCGAGGTGGATCGCTACATTGCGTGGCCCAGCCAGGCGCTGGCCTACAAGATCGGGCAGTTGAAGATTCTGGAGCTGCGCGCCCGCGCGCAAAAGGCGCTGGGGCCGAAGTTTGACATTCGCGCCTTCCACGACCAGGTGCTGGATGCGGGCGCACTGCCGCTGGACGTGCTGGAGCAGCGGATTGACGCGTGGATCGCGGCTCAAAAGCCCGTGGCGCAGTGACAGCCGATGAAGAAAAATTGTCTCCAGGCGTGATATTCTTTCGAGTTCCCATTCAGGGCGGCTGATGCCGCCTATCTATATGTTGCCGGTGCGGATGACGCAGCGGCTCGAGAGGGTTTTTATGAAGCGTTCTTTGGTTTTGATTGGGCTGATTTTTGCCTGTGGATGCGGCATGCGCGCCCAGGCGCCGGCGCCTGCCGCGGGTCCGGTGGATGTAAACGTGTGCGACGTGGTGAAGAGCCCGGCGTCGTTCGATGGCAAGATGGTGCGCATCAAGGGCACGGTGGTGGCCGGGTTCGACGAATTCCTGATCAAGGATTCGACCGACCCCAACTGCGGATTCCCCGTGAACGGAATCTGGCTTTCTTATCCGCAGGGATCGAAGGCCAAGTCCGGTCCGGTGGCGATTGTGACCGCGCAGCCGGCGCACAACTATGCCGGCACTTTGAAGACTCCCACGCGCACGCCGGTAACGCTCGACAAGAGCAAGGAGTTCAAGCAGTTTGATTCGCTGCTCTCGCAGCCGCACCAGAAGGGCGCCGACATGTGCCTGGGATGCGCGCGCTACGAGGTGACGGCGACGCTCACAGGGCGCCTGGACACGGTGGCCGACCCATCGATCAAGCGCGACGCGCAAGGCAAGATCGTGAGCTTTGGCGGATTCGGCAACATGAACGCGTATCCGGCGCGGCTGGTGCTTGCGTCAGTGTCGGACGTGACGCCGAAGGAAATCGACTACTCCAAGACCGACGCGATTACCAAAGGCGATTCGGCACTGACTCCGCCTCCTGGCGCGGGCGGCGGCCCCAGCGCGTTTGACGACCCCTTTGCCATGGTCGAACGTCTGGCCGCGCACTTTGCCGCCAACCCGCTGGGCGACCAGGGCAGAAAGGCCATTTCGTCATTCCCCAAGGGGAAGGAGCAAAACGGCGTGAGCGTTGTGTTCGGCGGAAGCGGCAACGAGGTGCTCTCCGACGGGCTGGGCGCCAAGGATTCTCCCGACGGCGTTCTGTACACCTGCATTCTCAACCGCGACCACTTGCAGGGTCCCTCGATGGTGGTGGCGCTGTTCCACGTGGGCCAGCACGTGCAGGATCTGCGCAGCCCGGCGCCGAACAGCGCGGACACCCCGTTCATCGTGAGCGAGAACGATGCCTGGGTGGTTACGTCGATCGCGGCCATCGTCGGCGGGCAGAAATATTTGACTCTGCCGGGCGGGTACCTGTTCTGGAATATCGCCTGGACCGGGGATGAGCGCCAGGACAAGATGGAAGCGGCGCTGAAGGATTTCCTGAGCGGTGAAGCGCTGTTGAGCCACTAGAGCCATTTGCATTCTGCGGTTTTGATCGAGGCGCCGGCCCGCTAAAGACCGGCGCCTTCTTGCATGCGGCCAGCACATGAAGCCCGCGCCAAAAGGCCATTGGTCGCGTATTCTTGAACCTGCACCACAATTCATGTCGAGAACTTATGTCGAGAATTCGTTTCCAGGAAGAGAGAAAAAATGGCTGAGATCGCCGTTGAGGCGCCGGAGGTTCCGGCGCAATTGCCGAAGGTGCGCATCGCCGTGCTGGGCGCCGGCAAGATGGGCGGCATTCTGCTGCAGGCGTTTTTGAAAGAGAATTTGTTTGCCGCCGATAAGATTCACGCCACCGTGGGCCACGCCGAGCGGGCGCTGGCGCTGAGCACGCAGTGGGGCGTGGACGTGAGCACGAACAACGTGGAGGCCGCGCGCCAGGCGGACCTGATCCTGATCGGCGTAAAACCCTTCCAGGTTCCGGACCTGATTGCGGAGATTAAGCCCGCGCTCACGCCGGCCAAGCTGCTGGTGTCGTTTGCCGCGTCGGTAAAGACGCGGGCGATTGAAGAGGCGGCGGGGATGGAGATCGCCGTGGTGCGCGCCATGCCCAACACGCCTTCCGCGCTGGGCGCGGGCGTGGCGGCGCTGTGCCGCGGGCGCTTCGTGAAGGACGATCAGATGGCGCTGGCCGAGCGCTTGTTCGCGACGGTGGGCCGGACGGTTCTTGTCGACGAGAAGCATATGGACGCGGTGACCGGGCTTTCCGGCTCGGGACCGGCGTATATCTACATCATTATTGAAGCGCTGGCCGAAGCCGGCGTGAAGGTAGGTCTGCCGCGCGACATCGCCACGCAACTGGCCGCGCAAACCGCTTACGGCGCGGCGAAGATGGTGCTTGAGACGGGCTACCATCCGGCGCTGCTCAAGGACGCTGTGACCACTCCCGCGGGATGCACCATCGACGGCATTCTGGAACTTGAAGAAGGTGGATTGCGCGTGACGCTGATCAAGGCTGTGATGCGGGCTACGGAGCGCGCACGGCAACTGGCGGCGGGGTAGTTTGGATCCGAACTCGAATTCGTGTACGCCTATGCAACGCCCAAACTGGCTTCCCAATTACCTGCCCGAGCTTGACGGCCTGCGCGGGCTGGCGATTCTGGCCGTCGTTCTCTATCACTGCCAACCACGCCTCGTGGGAACGTGGATCTACGGCGCCTCGCTCTGGGGCTGGGCCGGAGTGATTCTCTTCTTCACTCTCTCGGGCTTTCTCATCACGTCAATTCTGATTACCACCCGCGACAAGCCGCGCTACTTCCACAACTTTCACGCGCGCCGGGCGCTGCGCATCTGGCCGGTGTATATTCTGCTGCTGATCGTGGTGTATCTCAACGCGCCGTGGTTCATCGGCCCCAGCGTGTGGGACGCCATCAAGACCGCGCCCTGGCTGGCTTACATCTTCTGCGTACAGAACCTGTTTCATCTCTCGCTGCCGCCGGCCATCGGGCCCACGTGGGCGCTGGCGATTGAGGAGCAGTACTACTTTGTATGGGCTCCGCTGGTGCGCGCGCTGCGGCGGCCGTGGATGCTCGCCGCGGCTCTGGCCGCAACGCTCATCGCTTCGCCGGTGCTGCGCCACGCGGACTTGCACTGGATGACATCGACCAACACGCTCATCCACCTGGACGGAATTGCATGGGGCAGTTTGCTGGCAATCGGTTTGCACACGCTACCGCTCAGTCGGCGCGCATGGCTGTGGATGGGCCTGAGTGGATTCGTGCTGGGATTTCTGGCGGCGGGCACCATTGCCGGCGGCACCGCGTATCTTGATTCCGCCCTGGCCGTGGGCTTTGCCGGAATGGTGCTGGCACTGATCGCATCCACCGGCGCGCGCAACCCTATCAACGCGGTGCTGCACTCCGGACCGCTGGCCTTTTACGGCCGCATCAGTTACGGCCTCTATATGATGCACATCTCGGTCTTCGTCTTCATCGGATCATTCGACGCGGCGATGGATCGGCACGGCTACGGCATGGCGGGCAACCTCGCCGTGGTTGCCATGCGATTGCTGGTGAGCACGCTGGTGGCCGCGGCGCTTTGGTACGGCTTCGAATCGCAGATTCTCAAGCTGAAGAAGCATTTCTGACGCGGGCCCGCGCGGCGATGCACAATAGTAAGGATCGGCAACGAATGATCCTGCCCGGCTGCGCCGGTTATGAGGGACTTTTCTATGCGACTGATTCACGCCGGCACGGCGATGGCTGTTCTTTCTCTCTTCGTTTTCGCTTCAAGTGGCGCGGGCCAGGCCGCAACTCCGCAGGCTGCTCCGGCGACTGCTCCCACGACCGCTGCGCCTTCGCAAAACGCCACCGCCGGTGCAACGCCGCTACCGACAGCTCCCGTCATTCACGCCAATGCCAACCTGGTTCTGCTGGATGTGGTGGTCACCGATCGCGGCAACGCTGTCCACGGCATCGATCGCAGCCGCTTCCGCGTCTTCGAAGACGGAAAAGAGCAGACCATCGCCTCGTTCGAGGAGCATCAGCCCGCACCGGCTCCCCCGCAGGGCTACAAGCCCGCTGCTCTGCCGCCGCACACGTATAGCAATGCGCCAGTGTATCCGCCGGCCACCGCGGTGAACGTGCTGCTTCTCGACGGCCTCAACACTCCCGTGGATAAGCAGACCGATGTGCGCCGCCAAATGATCGAGTACATGGCCAAGATTGCGCCCGGCACCACGATGGCGGTATTTACGCTGACTTCGCGGCTGCGCATGATTACGGGCTTTACGACGGATGTTTCGCAGCTGGCCAAGGCACTCGAAAGCACGAAGGCCACGCCGCGTCCCTCGGACGTGACCGGGGCTGGATTGACGATGGATGAACCCACGCCCCCCGACTTTTCTGGAGCTGGCGACGGTACCGACGGGGGAAGCATGGCGCAGCAGTGGCAAGCCGACATTGGCGCCGTTCAGACTGACGAGCGGGTCAAAATCACGCTGGACGCATTCCGGCAACTGGCGCTTTACTTGAGCGGCATTCCGGGACGCAAGAATGTGATCTGGTTTTCCGGCTCGTTTCCCATCGGACTCGGCCCTGACAATTCGGAGCGCAATGGCTTCGACGCTGCGCGCATGTACGCGGACGCGGTGCGCGAAACCAGCGAGGCGATTGCGGCAGCGCGGATGTCTGTGTATCCGGTTGACGGACGAGGGCTGATGAATCTCAGTAGCGCCGATGCCTCATATATTCCCGCAGGCGCCATCGGTGGCGCTCCCCCGCGCCGCAGCGGCGTGGGGCTTGCTATTGCCAACGACATGCACCAGGCGCTGCAGACGCGCGCGCAGGAAGATAGCTCGTTGGATTTGATTGCAAAGGAAACCGGCGGCAAGGCCTACCTGAATGCCAATGACCTGGAAAAAACCGTCGCCGACGCCGTGGCCAACGGCTCCAGCTACTACACCGTCGCCTACGTGCCGGAGAACAAGAAATTCGATGGACGCTTCCGCAAGCTCCAGGTGCGCGTCGAGGGCAGCGGCTTGAATCTTGCCTACCGCGACGGCTACTATGCCGACTCCGCCACAAAGAGCCCCGCGCACGACGCGGCGCAGATCACTCCGATTCTGGCCTCCACGCTGCATGGCGCGCCGCCCTCGACACAGATCATCTTCAATACGCGCGTGCTGCCCTCCACCGATGCGCATTTTCGCGACACGAAGTTTTCCGCAACCCCGGCGGGCGACGATGCGGCCGAGCTCAAAGGTCCTCTGCATCGCACGGTGGTCGACTTGCTCGTGGACCCGCGCGGCCTGAACTTCGCGACTACGGCGGATGGATCGCGGCAGGTCAACGTTGAGTTTGTCCTGTTGGCCTACGATGGCGACGGCAAGCGCGTGAATTACGTGGACCGCACGATGCCACTCTCGATCCCAGCGGAGCAGTATGCCAGGATCAGGGCCTCGGGCTTTCCGCTGCGCATGGAACTCGATTTGCCTGCGGGCAACTTCTCCCTGCGGCTTGCGGTTTACGACCTGAGCACCGGCCACCTCGGATCTCTGGAGGTTCCGCTGGCGGTCGCCGCCAAGTGAGCAGGGGTTCTTGCACGCGACGGGGTGTCGGGTCAGTTTGAGTAACCGTGCCTCAGGGGCTAAAGCCCTCGATCATTTGATTGCGCTTACGGCGCGAGTAAACTCGCGCCCTGATACAAAACATGTCGCCTGAGAAGCTTTTCAGCAGGCTTTGAACTCGTGCCCTTTCAAAACAGTTTCAAGCTGACTGCCCGCAATGGCGCGGGAAGCGGGGATGCGTTATTCTCTTCTGTTCTCGAGAAGGAGATTCGGTGATGTCTCGTATCGGTCTATTTTCATTTTTCTGCGCAATGCTCTGCCTTCCTTTGTGGGGAAGTGGGAGCGGACAATCGACGCCGGCCGCGGGTACGCCAGCGACTACCATCCGCACCAGCTCCGATCTTGTTGTCGTGGATGTTGTGGCGAGCGATTCTAAGCAGAATCCCGTGCATCAGCTCACCGCCGCGGACTTCACGGTGCTGGAAGACGGCAAGCCGCAGACGGTCTCCGTCTTTGAAGAACATCAGACGCAGCCATCGGCCCCGCTGCCGCAGGCTCCCAAACTCGATCCCGGCGTCTTTACGAATTACTCCGTTGCGCCTGCCAACGGCGCCCTCAACATCCTGCTCCTCGACAAGTTGAACACGCCCTTGGACGCGCAAACCGTGGTGCGCGACCAGGTGCTGAAGTACCTGAAGGATGTGCCGCCGGGCACGCGTATGGCGATCTTCTCGCTCACCACCGAGCTGAAACTGCTGCAGGGATTCACGACGAACCCCGAACTGTTGCGCGCGCTGGTGGCAGGCAAGAAAGGCAATCAGGGCGCATCGCCGCTGATGAACAATGCGACGGAAGGCGACGCGCCGGGCCAGGACGACCCGATGCTGGACATGATGATCGACAACCTGGGGAATGATCCGGACGCGGCGACGCTGATTGCCAACTTCCAGCAGTTCGAGGCCGAGCAGCAGTCGTTTCAGTTGCAGCTCCGCGCGCGCTATACACTGGACGCGCTGAATCAGCTGGCGCGCTACATGAGCGCGCTGCCCGGCCGCAAAAATCTCATCTGGTTTTCCGGCTCCTTTCCCATCAGCATTCTGCCCGATCCGGACCTGCAGAATCCCTTCGCGGTTGTGGCTTCGTCGGAAGCGGAGTTCCGGGAGACCGTCGATCTGCTATCGCGCAGCCAGGTTTCCGTTTATCCCATCGACGCGCGCGGCCTGATGGTGAACCCGGCGTTGAGCGCGACGCAGACCGGCTCAACGATGAACAAGAAGCCCAATGGCTTTGCCAACGCCAACACAAAGTGGTTCGAGCAAACCAGCGCGGAGCACGGCACGATGCAGCAGATGGCCGAGGCCACGGGCGGAAAGGCCTTTTTGAACACCAACGGCCTGAAAGAAGCGGTGCAAAAGGCCGTCGAATCGGGATCGAATTACTACACGATTGCCTACACGCCTTCGAATAAGAAATGGAACGGCGATTACCGCAAGATTCAAGTCAAGCTCGATCGTCCCGGGGTGACGCTTGCCTACAGAAGGGGTTACTTTGCCGACGATCCAAATAATCACAATCAGGCGCAAAATGCCAAAACCGATCCCGGCCAGTACAGCGCTCTGCGCGCCGCCATGCTTCATGGCGGCCCGGATCCCACCGAACTGATCTTCGACGCCAGCGTGCGGCCCACCTCAACGGATACTGAGGCGGCGCTGGTGCCGGGGAACCTGGTCGCCAAGAAAACTTCCGGGCCCTATCGCCGGTACGCGGTCACGTTCGCTGCAAATCCGAAAGTGTTCGCGTGGACCACGACTCCCGACGGCGTGCATCGTTGCGCGCTGGAGTTCAGGACCTATGTGTACGATGCCGATGGATCGCTCATCAACGCGCAGGTGAACGGCATTGGCGCAGCCATTCCCGATGCGCGATTTGCCGCGCTTGAGAGCGGTGCGATCAAGTATGTGCAGCAGATCAGCGTTCCCGCGAAGGGTGACTACTACCTGCGCATTGGCATGAGCGACGACGGAAACGATCATGTGGGCGCGGTGGAGCTGCCGGTGGCGGCGGTGGCCAAGCTGCCGCCGGTTGCTATGGCGCTGCCAGCGCCTGCGCCGCAAGCAAAGTAGTTATAGCGTGTTTCATAAATGGCCTCGTGAAAGGGCACTACTTCAAAGCCTGCCCTGAGCGGAGTCGAAGGAGGCCGAAAAGGCCAGGAAAGCTGGGGGGGTTTACAGGCTGCGGAAAAACTCGATTCGCGGGGCCTTGTAACAAGGGCACGGCTTTAGCCGGGCCAATAAAGTCCGCAGAATGAATTGGGCTTTAGCCCCTGCCGATCCATCCTTTGCCGAATTCGCATTTCATGCGGACTTTTTCCGCAGCCTGTCTAGAGCGGTTTCGATTCACATGTTGACACCGGAAGATCGTACGAGGTGGCATTTTCTTGAGGAAAATGCCACTTGGCATTCAG
>Ga0302319_10010685_pt1 | contig 17482 bp, 17 predicted proteins | sample Bog_T0_2_FD_203319 | JGI IMG/M metagenome (GOLD analysis project Ga0302319, IMG submission 203319) | Peat permafrost microbial communities from Stordalen Mire near Abisko, Sweden - Bog_T0_2 | ecosystem: Environmental > Terrestrial > Soil > Wetlands > Peat | place: Sweden: Abisko, Stordalen Mire...
CCTTGCATTGGGTTCGTGCCGCTGCTGTTGATGGGCCAAGACAGAATTGGCCCCCGCCAGATGCGAAACGCGTTCGCATTGGCGAGAGATCAAGGCTTGCAAGAGCGAGTGAAGAGGTTTACCGGCCTGAAGTTGATGGCCCTCCTGCCTCCAGCCGCATAACCGAACGCAAAATGGAGAAGAACCGATGCCCCGCGTAAAACGCAGTACCAAGCGGCATGACCGCCGCAAGAAGATTCTTGAGAGAGCAAGCGGTTATTTCCTTACCAAATCGAAGCTCTATCAGGCAGCCCAGGAAGCCGTCGAGCGCGGCCTCAAGTTCGCCTACACCGGCCGCAAGCAGAAGAAGCGGCAGTTCCGCTCCCTGTGGATCGTGCGCATCTCGGCCGCCGCCAAGCTCAACCACACCAGCTACTCGCAGTTCATCAACGGCCTGAAGAAAGCCGGCATCGAGCTCGACCGCAAGATCCTGGCCGACATCGCCGTGAAGGACGCCGCTGGCTTCACCAAATTGGTCGAACAGGCCAATGCGGCCCTTGCTGCGGAGAAGAAGGCAGCGTAAGCCGATTGTTGCCGGAAGACAAGAACGGCCCGGAGCCTGGCTCCGGGCCGTTCTGTGTTTAGAATAAAGGGGCAAAATAGGCTATAGTCGCATTATTAACATTATTGCGTTGAATATTGAGGTATAGGAGGATAAATTTCGGCTATAGATGTTCTTTGTCCTAATCGCAGGGGATCCAAGCGGGTGATCTACGCGTCGGCTGGAACGCCGCGGATGAGGACACGATAGACAAGCGAAAATTATCTATACTCGAATTATTGACACAATACTGCCGACAGTGAGAGTATAGTGGACATGTTTTGGGCTATAGGCGGCAATTCATGATCCATCGCTTGGAGATCGAGAACTTCTATTCCATCCGCGAGACGCAGGTGATCGACTTGCGCATCGGCGCGAAGGTACCAGACGATGAGGGCCGGTTTGCCCAGATCAACGACGGCAGCGGTGAGCGGGTGCCGAAGACGGTAGCCTTCTTTGGAGCCAATGCATCGGGAAAATCGAATGTTCTCAAAGCGCTGACATTTCTGCGCTGGTTCCTGGTTGACAGTGTGAATGCAGCGCCAGATGCGATGCTAGAATTTGTTTCATTTGCAGACACTACGGGCACGGCGTCGCCTACCCGAATCAAAATTTATTTTGACTGGTTCGAAGACTTGTCGAACACGAATCTGCGTGAGATGGAAGGCCGGCCTTTTGCGCTATACAGTTACGAACTTCGTGTCATCAATAATCTTCGCATCTTAGATAATCCTGAGCGCGGTGGGATAGTCCTTTCTGAGCAACTCAGGATGCATCCACCGTCGGGGAAATCAAGGCGGGTCTTTGAGCGGAGTGCGGACGGGGAGGTGAAGTCCGACACCGGATTCTCACTGAAACGCTTCAGTCACATTTTGGCAAAGCTTCGGAAGAATGCGAGCTTGACTTCCACTGTCGCGCAGTTCATTGAGGAATCCCCAGTGTCGGTCTTCTTGGCGTGGGCAAAGCGAATTCCCTCAAACCTCCATGGTCACAAATTTGATCTGCAAGAGAACGCGATGGTGCAGTATTATGCTTCACACCCTGAAATGCTCGCCAGTCTGAACGAGGTCATCCATCGCGTCGACTTCGGTCTGAGCTCCGCTTCCTTTATGCAATTGCCTTCTGGCGACCTTGGGGTGACTTTCGCGCACAAAGGACTGGATTTCCCTCTCATATTCCAGGCGGAGAGTGAAGGCACCAAAAACTTCGTCAAGATGTTCCCCATTATTAAAGAGGCACTCATCGTTGGGGGGACCGCAGTGGTGGATGGGCTGGACTCAACGATCCATCCAAACCTTTTGCCCGTGATACTGCACTGGTTTTATGACAAGGAAACCAATCCGCACAATGCCCAACTCTGGATAAGCGGGCACAGCGTCTCACTTCTCGAAGAGTTGCGCAAGGAAGAGATTTTCTTTACCGAGAAGGATGAAAACGGGCATACGCGGGTTTACGGCCTTAAGGACATCGAGGGCGTACGTCGTGTAGATAACTTCTATCAGAAGTATCTGGGAGGCGTGTACGGCGCTGTACCGCGGATCGGATGAGCCGGCTGCGCATTAAGCAGCGTACTCGCATCTATCTGGGATGTGAGGGGCAAAGCGAGCAGAGTTACGGGGCGCGATTGGGCCAGATTGCCGAAGCTGCCGGGCTGCAACTTCATTTCGATAACGACGTTCTGCAACCGGGCGGCGGCGATCCTCTGGCCCTTGTTCAGTTGGCTATCCGACGAATAAGAGAGAAAGAAGCCAGGCGCGGCATTTTTGCTTTTCGGTCAATCTTGCTAGACCGGGATAAGGTTGGGTTAAAGCCGGAGCGGGATGCGCAAATTGGACAACTTTCATGTAGGAATCGGTTGCATCTGATCTGGCAAGAACCCTGCCACGAGGGTTTTCTGCTACGGCATCTGGATGGACACCAGACCGCGCGGCCCATCACGAGCGATCTGGCCGAGCAGGCTTTGAAAAGCGTATGGGCTGAATACCAAAAGGCGATGCCAGCCATTCGGCTCGCTACAAGAATCGATTTGCAGGCGGTTCGGTGTGCGTGTTCGGTTGAAGCAGCACTGGCCGCCTTTCTGGATCAAATTGGATTTACGCCGAATTTGTAGAACACCGTTCGCACACCCATTCACTCGGCGCCAAATTCCCGTGGCGCGCAGTGCCCCCTACGCAACGGGGCCGGTGGTTTATCCTGCTGTTTACGCATGATGAACGAAGAGATACCCAATTTAACGGCATTTGACGAGGCCGCGCTGGACGAGGCGTTTGCCTTGGTGGAGCGGCAGGCGCGCGGCGATGCAGCGGCGCTCGACGGCGACGCGGCTGTAGAGGCCTTTCGGCTGAAATGGCTGGGGACCAAGCAGGGGCGGCTGAAAGAGGTGTCGGCCCGGTGGCTGAAGGCTGCTCCTCCTGAGGCCAAAAAGGCGCTGGGGATGCGCTTCAACGCGCTCAAGCCGGTGGTGGAGGGCCTGCTGGATGCGGCTCTTGGCGCCGGCCCGAGCGAAGCGGCTTTGGCGGCCGAGGCCATCGACATTACGCTGCCCGGAACGCGGCGGCTGACTGGGGCCGAGCATCCAATTACGCGCACGCTGAACGAGATTACGAGCGTGTTTGCGGCGCTGGGCTACTCGGTGGGTGTGGGGCCTGAGGTCGAGACCGACTACTACAACTTCGAGTGCATGAACTTTCCGCCGGGGCATCCGGCGCGCGATACACAGGATACGCTGGTGGTGGCCGGGCAAGAGCGGCGCTCGCAGCGCGACCGGCTGCTGCTGCGCACACATACCTCGCCGGTGCAGATGCGGACCATGGAATCGCAGCCGCCGCCGGTGCGCATCGTGATTCCAGGCAAGGTGCACCGCAACGACGCGGCCGATGCGACGCACTCGCCGATCTTTCATCAGGTCGAAGGGCTGTGCGTGGACACCAACATCACCTTCAGCGACCTGAAGGGCACGCTGGATCACGCCATGAAGGCGCTGTTTGGCTCGGCGGTGAAGACGCGCTTCTTCCCGTCCTTCTTTCCTTTCACGGAGCCCAGCGCCGATGTGCAGATCAGCTGTATCTTCTGCGGTGGCAAGGGCTGCCGCAAGTGCAAGAACTCGGGTTGGATCGAGTTGCTGGGCTGCGGCATGGTTGACCCGGCTGTCTTCGCGTTCGCGGCGGAAAAGCAGCCCGGATACGACCCGAAGAAGATTTCCGGCTTTGCTTTTGGCATGGGCGTCGAGCGCATTGCCATGATGAAGTATGGTGTGAGCGAGATAGGGCAGTTTTATGCGGGGGATATGAGGTTCCTGGGGCAGTTTGTTTAGCGAGTTGGCGCGCTTAGCGCGATGGCAAGATGGCAGGTTGGCAATATGAGCAGGACCCGGCATTATCGCGATTTGATTGCATGGCAGAAGTCCATGGAACTGGCGCGGATGATTTATATGCGGACGGAGGAATTTCCAAAATCAGAGACGTTTGGGTTGCGGATGCAGTTGCGCCGGTCTGCCGTGAGCGTGGCGAGTCATATCGCCGAGGCACATGGACGTTTGAACGATGCCGAGATGCGGAAGGGACTCGGAGCAGCTCGCGCAGCTATCAATGAATTGCAGACTCAAACCGAATTGGCGGCAAGCCTGGCCTTTTTCGAAAACCCTACAAGTGAAGAGCTACTGGACCTTGGTACTCGCGTGGCGAAGTTGATCAATGGTCTCCTGGGAGTGTTGGAATCAGACTCGGAACCATCTGTGCGCGAACCCGCCAACTTGCGACGCGAGCAGCGCGCCAACTTGCGAAGAGAGAACCTTGATCAATGAAGATACTGACCAAATGGCTTAGAGCATACCTGCCCGCACTGCCGGTGGGCGACGCGCGGCTGGCTGATGACTTGACCCTGCGCGGGATTGCTGCCGAGGGGATTCACGACCTGGGCGAAGGCAACGGCTCGCTGTTCGAGATGGACATTACCACCAACCGCGTCGACGCGATGAACCACTACGGCGTTGCGCGCGAGGCGGCGGCAATCTATGGCTTGCAGTTACCGGCGCTCGATTTCGTTTTGCCTGAGGCACGCGCGACCGCCAAAGCTTTTCCCGTGCGCATCGAGGCCGAGGATGCTTGCGGGCGCTTTACGGCGCGGGTATTGCGCGGCATCTCCATCGGCGATTCGCGAGACTGGTTTGCGGGCGCGGAGGTGGCCACGTATTTTGGACTGCTGGAGCAGAAGCGCATCTCCAATGCCGTCGACGCGACGAACTTTGCCTGGCTGGCAATGGGCCAGCCCACGCACGCCTTCGATCTGGACAAAATCGAGGGCGGAATTGTGGTGCGTCGGGCGCGCAAGGGCGAGCGGCTCAAGACGCTGGACGGCGTGGAGCGCACGCTCGATCCGGAGGACCTGATCGTTGCCGACCATGCCAAGCCACTGGGGCTGGCTGGGGTAATGGGCGGCTGGGACACGATGATTACGCCGGGGACCACGAATGTGCTGGTGGAGGCGGCGTGGTTTGATCCAGTTGCAGTGCGGCGAACGGCACGGCGGCATGGGCTGCATACCGACGCCAGTCATCGCTTCGAGCGCGGTGCGGACTTCAATGCCGGGCCAGTCGCCTCGGCGCTGGTGAGCAGCATATTGCTGGCCAACGGCGGCTGGATCGAGGGCGAGCTGGTGGATGCGCGGGTTGCGGCAATCGAGGCGCGGACCGCCAGCCGCAGGCCGGTGGCGCTAGCGCTCAGCGAAGTGCGGCGCATCCTGGGCACGACATTGGCCGCGGAAGGCATTGGCGCGGAGACTGTCGAGGGCGTGCTCATGGCGCTTGGATGTGGGTTGACCACCTGCGGTGGGGCGGCTGGTGATGAATCGTCCTGGATGGTGAAGCTGCCCAGTTGGCGGCTGGATTTGGAGCGCGAGATCGATCTGATCGAAGAGGTTGCTCGTGTTTACGGCTACAACCGCTTTGCCAACACGCTGCCGGCTTTCGGCGAAGGGGTGCGCGCGCTGCCCTGGGCAGAGAAAGAATCGGAAGTCAGGCAGACGCTGCTGTCGGCGGGCTTCCATGAGGCCATCGCCAGCACCTTCTGCTCGGCAGCCGAGGCAGCCTTGACGGCGCCGCAGCCGGGGCTTGTGGTCCCGCTCGGCAATCCGCTCAGCGACGAGGCGGGTGTGCTGCGTCCGTCGCTGGTGCCGGGAATGCTGGCGATGATCGCTGGAAACCTGCACCGCGACGTGAGCGATGTGCGCCTTTTCGAAGTTGGCACGGCCTTCAGCGGAACCACAGACAAAGTGGAAGAACGGCCAGCCCTGGCCTTCGGCGCAGTGGGCAGCTTGCCAGAGCAGGGAGCGTTGCATGCGGCGCGACCTATTGAGTTTCACGATGTAAAGGGAGTGGTCGAGCAGGTACTGGAGAGGTTTCAGGCGCGAGCCGCCTATTTCGATCGCTTTCCGGCCGAGTCTGGGCTTACTCCTGAGTGGCTTCATCCCTACCGCGCCGCGCGGGTGGCCGTGGACGGCGCCACTGTGGGCTGGTTCGGCCAACTGCATCCGCGCGAGGCCGAGGCCCGCAAGCTGAAGGCGCCTGTACTTGTGGGTGAGTTGTATCTTGACCGGCTCTACAAGCTGTCGCTGCGCAAGCCGGTTGCGCGCGAGATTTCGCGCTTCCAGCCCGTCCGGCGCGATTTCTCGCTGGTTTTGGATGAGACCATCGTCTGGGAGAAGATTGACCGGGCGCTGGCTGGATTGCAGATTCCCGAGCTTGTGGAGTGGCGGGCGCGCGAGGTTTTTCGCGACGCAAAGTTGGGCAAGGGCGAATACTCGCTGCTGCTTGGCGCGACCTTTCAAGCCCAGGGCCGCACCCTGCGCGAGGAGGAGTTGCAGAGCTTTCAGGCACTGGTGGTGGATGCGGTTGGCAAGGCGGGCGCGCGGTTGCGGACGTAGACACGGAAGGGCGCATGATCGGCGCTATACTTGCACGGGTGCAGAGCATTTGAGCGGAGGGGTTAATTATGTCGGAGTTTTCGTGGAATACCGAGGTGGTGGACGAGCGGGAACAGCAACAGCGCGAGGCGGAAGCGAAGCAGCCGGATGAATTGGCAGTGGCGCCGGAGACGGTGGCCTTGAACGCAAACGACTTTTCGGCGTTGGAAGAGCGGATTCTGCGCGCCGTGAACATGGTGAAGCGGGAACGGCAGGCGCGCGCTGAGGTCGAGGAGCGGCTGGCAAAGGCCGAGGCGCAACTGCGCGAACAGGCCCCGCTGGCAGAGCAGTTGCAGAATGAAGTGAACGCATTGCGCGCCGAGCGCGACCAGGTGAAGGGCCGCGTGGAGCGGTTGCTCGGTCAACTCGATGCGCTGGAACTTTAACGAAAGGTTTGGGAGGTAGGAGATGGCTGAGAGACAAGGCGGCAATGCAGCCTGCTACGTGACCGTCGAGATCTACGACCAGATCTATCACCTCTCGGGCCAGGACGCGGGGCACATCCGCGAACTCGCGGCGCGGGTTGACGCCAAGATGCGCGCCGTCGCCGCGCAGGGCCGCACCGTGGACTCGCTGCGGGTGGCCGTGCTGGCGGCGTTGAACATGGCTGATGAATTGTCTCTGGCCGGCGGCGCCGATGCGCAGGTGGGCCATGCGCGAGCAGCCAGCTTGAGCGGGCTGCTGGACGAGGTGCTCGAGGAAGACTGGAAGACAGGCTCGTAGGCTCCGCGGCCTTCCCGCCAGCCATAGACATTCTTGATAGAAACATTCCAACCGGGCGGCACGATCAAGAGCTGGGGAGGAGACGCATGTTCCGAGTCCATCTTTTTGAACACAAGAAGCTGATTGGTATTTTGGCGCTGGCGCTGGGAATTGGACTTCCAGCAGCCGGCTTGGGCCAGACCGGTGCGCCTGTGCCTGATGCAACCAAGACGGAAGCGGCAAAACCAAATTCGATTGGAACTGATTCGCTTCACCCGGGCGAACCTACCGATCCCAAGGCCCGCAAAACGTTTGCTTCGGCAATCGATTGGGAGAAGCGCCACGACGACGGCGCCGCGGAGAGCGACTATCGCAAAGCCAACAAGCAGGACGGCGGCCATTGCTGGGAGTGCCTGTGGCACGCGTATCGGCTGGCGATGAATCTTGGCGCGTATAAGGATGCAGTGGACATAGCGCGCGATTGGCTTCCGGTGGCCCTAAGGGATGCGGACAAAGCCACTGTCCATTACCGGCTGGGGATAGCCTTGCAGACTCAGGGCGTCAGGGAGAAGAAGGACAAGTTTCTGGCAGAGAGCGGCGACGAGTTCAAGGCTGCCCTCGCGCTGGATCCGAAGTTTACACAGGTGCGTTTCAATCTGGGGGTCTCACGGGCGCGGCTTCATCAGGATGAGGCGGCACGGGAGGAGTTTTCCGAGTTCCTGAGTGAGGAACGGAGCAATCAAAGCTTGCGCGATCGCGCGCTGCGTTACATGAATCGCATTGACCTGGCGCGCGCCACCATGGCGCCGCCCTTTTCAGTGACCACGTTGGACGGGCAACGGGTCTCAATGGACGCTCTTGCGGGCAAGGTGGTGCTGATCGACTTTTGGGCTACCTGGTGCGGTCCCTGCCGCGAGGCTCTGCCGCACATTCGTCAGATCGCCAAGAGGTTTGACGGGCAGCCGCTGGTGGTGCTCAGCATCAGCCTGGATTCGGACGAAGCCAAGTGGAAAGACTTTGTCGGGAAGAACGGAATGACCTGGTTGCAGTATCGCGACGGAGGATTCACAGGCCAGATCGCGACGCAGTTTGGCGTGACGGCAATTCCAGCTACATTCACCATCGACGCCGATGGCGTTCTGGAGGACCAGCACGTCGGCGATGCGGACATCGAGGGAAAGCTGAAAAAACTGGTTGCACGAGCAGTTGAGATGGGCAATCGCGCACCTGCGCCTGCGGCAGCGGACAAATCCCCGGGTGGCGGGCAATAGCAGAGAGCCGTCAGTTCCCGATTTCGCCGCATGGTTCACAAAATCGGGGACAAAAACGTAGCACAACGCGGCCTGCTCGCACAAGACTTGTAATTCCCGGCGCGGACCCGTACTATCCGCAATAGAAACCGGCCTGCAAAGCAGGTGGGTGGTCAACGCTGGTTGAACCAATAATCATGAACAGGGGCTCAACTCGACAATCGGTTCTGTGTGCCGTGTCCGCCAGTCCGGAATGCCTAATGAACCGCGGAGAGCTCCACCGTCTTAGGGCGGGTTCACCAGCACATCATCCACGGCCCAGCGGGCCGGATTCTACCCTCCTCGTGCCTGAGGGGCTATTCTTGCTCAGGTGCATCCTGTCCTCTTTCACATCGGTTCGATTCTCATTCCGGCCTACGGCGCACTGGCCGCGCTGGGTGTGTTGCTGGCGCTGTTTCTGGCGCAGCGAACGGCGCGGATCGTGGGCATCGATGCCGGGCAGGTGTGGAATCTCTGCGTGATCGCGTTGTTCGCGGCATTGATCGGCCAGCGATTGCTGCTGGTGGCGCTGAACTGGAACGATCTGCTCAAGCATCCTTCCTGGGTATTCGGGTTGGGGATGGTTCATCATCCGTTGCTGGGGCTGGCGGGAGCGCTGACTGGTTTGGTATCCGCTGTGCTCTATGCGCGCTCGAAGCGGATGGACCTGTGGACTACGGCGGATGCGCTGGCCGCGCCGATGGCGCTCGGGCTGGCGTTCGAGCAACTGGGCGCTTTGCTGGCCGGATCTGGTTATGGGACGGAAGCTGCTGTTCGCTGGGCCGTCACGTATACCGACCCGCTGGCCGCGCGCTGGAGCGGCACGCCACTGGGTATTCCGCTGCATCCAGTGCAAGCCTATGCCGCGCTGGCTTTTTTGACGCTCTTCATTTTGCTGCTGTTCTGGATGCCGGTCAGGCGGCAGCAGGGCGATCTTGCCGGGCTGTTTCTGCTGGGAGCCGGCGTGAGTGTCTTCCTCACGGAGCTTTGGCGCGATCCTGAGGGCAGGGGCACATTGCTGGGCGGCGCGCTGGATGGGCCGCAGGCTGCGGCCGTGTTGTTGGTGCTGGCCGGAGGGCTGGTATTGCGGGAGAGGAAAACGAAGGGTCAAGGGTCGAGGTCTCCCACCCTTTCGCCAGAAAGACGGCGAAAGGATGGGGCACCCACGGTTGAAGAGTCGCAAGCAAAAAACGAGGCTGTAAATGACTGAACTGCGCACCATCGAAGTACCCGCTGAGGCAGCAGGGCAGCGGCTCGACCAGTTTCTCGCTGCGCAGCTTGAGGGCGTGAGCCGCTCGCGCGTGCAAATGCTCATGGACCAGGGCGATGTGCTGGTCAACGGCGAACGGGAAAAGGCTTCGTTGAAGCTGCGCGGCGGCGAGCGCATCGCCATTACCGGCGAGCCCCATCCCGCGCCGCTGAAGGCGACGGCAGAAGACATTCCCCTGGACGTGGTCTATGAGGACGCGGACCTGGCGGTGGTGAACAAACCGGCGGGCATGATGGTTCACGCCGGGTCGGGGCAAAATGAGGACGCGCGCAGCCGGGGCACGCTGGTGAATGCGTTGCTGTACCGGTTCAAGGCGCTTTCTTCCACGGGCGGCGACCTGCGCCCCGGAATTGTTCACCGGCTCGATAAAGATACGAGCGGCCTGATCGTGGTGGCCAAAAACGACCGCACCCATGCGGCGCTGGGAGAGATGTTTGCCAGCCGCCAGATGAAAAAGACCTACATTGCGCTGGTTCAGGGAAAGGTGGAGCGGCAGAAGGGTACGATCAATGCCGGGGTGGGACGCGATCCCATGCGGCGGACGCGCATGACCGCAAAGCCGCAGGATAATGCTCGGTCGGCGGTTTCGCACTACGATGTGGCGCGCCGGTTCGAGAACCGCTTTGGCAAGTTCACGCTGGTGCGGGTACGCATTGAGACTGGCCGCACCCATCAGATTCGAGTACACATGGCGTCCATTGGGCATCCGGTGGTGGGCGACTTGCTCTACGGTGGCGCGGGGCAACTGACCGATCAGGTGGCCTCGCAAGCCGCCACATCCAAAGCCGCGCGGCGCAAGTCGGAGCCGGAAAGGCTGAGGCTGGGAAGGAACTTTCTGCACGCGGCGCAGCTTGAGTTTGTACACCCCACGACCGGCAAGCTGCTGCAGCTTGAAGCGCCGCTGCCGGAGGAGCTGGAGAGCTTCCTCGCCAAGATGGAAGGCGCCGCGGAACCGCCAGCCAGAAGAGCAAAAGCTTAGGCCGTTCAGCGCTGCTGCAAAGAATGCAGAAGACAGTCTCGAATACTACACGAAATTCGTGTACACTATTCTCGTATGAAAAACATTACTCTTAGCGCCGACGAAGACCTGATTGAGCGGGCGCGCCTGATTGCGCGCGGACAGCGCAGAACCGTGAACGAAGCGTTCCGGGAATGGCTTGTGCAGTTTGTTCAGAGCGCGGGGGATGCCCAGGGTTTCGATGGGCTGATGAAACGCTTGCAGCATGTCGATGCCGGCCGGCGCTTCAGCAGGGACGAATTGAATGAGCGATAGGTACTTCCTGGATACGAACATCTTCGTCTATTCGTTCGATCAAAGCTCCCCCGCGAAGGCCCAGGTGGCCGCGCAACTCATCCGCGAGGCTCTGACGACGCAGAAGGGCATCGTCAGCTATCAAGTCGTTCAGGAGTTCTTCAATGTTGCCCTGAGACGGTTCTCCCAACCGATGAAGGCGACCGATTGCGAGCAATATTTGAGTACCGTCTTCCGCCCGTTGCTTGGCGTGCATTCCTCACAAGCGCTCTATGTGGAGGCATTGCATCTCCAAGCCCAAAGCGGGCTTTCGTGGTACGACTCATTGATCGTCTCATCGGCGATCCAGGCACGGTGCGATCTTCTTTTTACCGAGGATCTCCAGCACGGGCAGCGGTTTGGAACTCTCCAGGTCAGGAATCCATTCCTCTGATTTTTCAAGATCGCATAGAGGAGTGTGGACCGCTCAGATCAGCCAACAATGTCGCAGACAGAGCGGCTATTCGCGAGGTCGCCAAAGCGCGATGATGCCGGGGCAACTGATAAAATGAGGAAGTTATGATCAGACAAGCGTTCGTTTTCGTGCTTTCGGCGGCGTTTTCGTGCGCCATTTTGCCCGCGCAGACACCCGCGGCTTCCCCCGCCGCGCCACAGGCTGCCCAGCCCGCCCAGACACCGGCCGTCCAGCAGCCAGCGCCTGCTGACCAAGGCGCCGATGCGGGCGTGCCTACGATCAAGCTGGGCGTCAACGAGGTCAACCTCATCTTCACCGTCACCGACAGGCACGGGCAGTACAAGCCCGACCTAAAGCAGAGCGATTTTGCGTTGCTTGACGACCAAAAGGCGCCGGCGAAGGTCAACTCCTTCCACCAGCAGATCAATCTGCCGATTCGGGTGGGAATCGTCATTGACGCCAGCACCTCGATTCGTTCCCGCTTTCAATTCGAGCAGCAGTCGGCCACCGAGTTCCTTCTGCAGATTCTCAAGGCCCGCAGCGACCGCGCATTTGTCATGGGATTCGATGTAACTCCCACCGTGACCCAGGACTGGACCAACAATATCGACGCCCTCGAGGTCGGCGTGAACCGGATGCGGCCAGGCGGCGGAACGGCGCTGTTCGACGCGGTATACACCGCTTGCCGCGACAAATTGCTGGAAGGCGCGCGCGACCGCGAGCCGGTGCGCAAGGCCATGGTGCTGATCTCGGACGGCGACGACAACCAGAGCCGCGTCCATCCCGACGAAGCCATCAAGGAGTGCGAGCGGGCGGAGACAATCATCTATGCCATCAGCACCAACTGGACGCCAAGCCGCGGCAGGGGAGACAAGGTCCTGACCGATATGGCCGAAGCCACCGGCGGCCAGGTCTTCTTTCCGCCTTCGGTGGAACAGATGTCGGAGAGCTTCAAGCAGATTGAAGAGGAACTGCGCAGCCAGTACGCCCTCTCTTACACTCCAGCCGACTTCAAAGCGGATGGCTCTTTCCGTCCCATCTATCTCTATTGCAATGACCGGCATTACCAGGTGCGCGCTCGCAAAGGGTATTTCGCGCCGAAGCAATAAGGTCAACGGATTTCCGGATCAAGTTCGGATGGCCGCTCCATCCTTTTCGTGTTCGCTGCGAAGAGGGTGGGACTCGCCGTTGCTTGCGCTGCTCTTACTTAAACTCTTGCTTTCAATCTTGCCGCCGGTATGTTCCGTTTCAGGACGATTCCGGAGCCTTCTGTGCAGGTTTGACCCGCCTTAATCTATCTTTTCTTCTTCTCTCGCACATTCTCGCGGTTACGCGATGAAATAGAGCATGGCGATGCCGGAATCTCTCACAATGAGATTCCGGTGCGGCTTGCGGCGAACTGAGTTGCAACTTCACTGAGAAGTTAAAGACTGTTCGGAGTATATCGAGCAGCGGAAAACTGAGCGGGCTGGGGGAAATCGGGTGATCCGGCAGGCGATATCGTGCGACATCTGCGGAACGGAGAAGAAGCAGACGAACCACTGGTTTGTGGCTCAAGACCAGGGCGGGGAGCTGCGCCTGAGCGGATTGAACCTGCGCAATCGCCTTCGCCCTGGGACCAAGCATCTCTGCGGGCATACATGCCTGCACAAACTGGTGGACGATTTCATTTCCAGGGCCTTGGCGGTGCGGCCTCAGGCGGACGCCGCCGAAGATGCCGATGCTTTGGCGCCCGCGACAGCTACCGATACGAGCCTGACCTCTAGTGCGGCGTATGCGAACACGGCGCTGCCTTCGCGGCTGGCTACCCCTCCGACCCCGCAATTGCCTGACAGTCCACCGCTCCGCGCGCTGCCGGCGCTGGTTGCCATGACGGGCAAACTTCAAGCTGAAGCGCCCTCGCTGGTGCCTGACGAGCCACTCCGCTTTGCGTCGCGCAACTGGCGTTCGGAGGCTTGGGAACGGGAGCGCGAGCGAGAATTGCGCGCCATCGAGCAGACTCCGAACAAGATCGCTCGACGCCGCACCGGTTCTTAGTCTGGACCCAAAACTGGTTCTTCGAGCCGCCCCCTAATCTGCCGTGCGCTGGGATTGAAGCAGCGAGAGCAGTCCTGCCTCGTCAAGGACAGGGACTTTCAGTTCACGGGCCTTGTCGAGTTTCGAGCCCGCTTCTTCGCCGGCCACTACGTAGCTTGTCTTCTTGCTGACGGAGCCGGCGGTCTTGCCGCCCGCGGCTTCGATCCGGGCCTTGGCTTCGTCGCGGGTGAGGGTGGGCAGCGTGCCCGTGAGCACAAACGTGAGTCCAGCGAGCTGCGCCGAGCGCTGCTTCCTCTCCGCCGTCATATCCACGCCAGCGTATTTGAGGCTTTGAATCAGCGCCAGGTTGGCGGGCTGGGCAAAGAACTCGAGAATCGCCTGGGAGATGCGCGGGCCTACCTCTTCAACGCGCTCCAGTTCTTCAGTGGACGCCGCAGCCAGCGCGTCCATGGAGCCAAACTCCTGTGCCAGCAGCTCGGCGGTGCGTTCGCCGACAAAGCGAATACCCAGGCCCATCAGCACACGGGCCAGGCCGGCGCGTTTTGAGCCTTCGATCTCTGCGATCAGCGCGCGTGCGGATTTTTCCGCAAAGCGGTCGAGTCTAGCCAACTGTTCTTCGGTCAGAGTGTAGAGATCGGCCACGCTGCACACGAGCGCGCGATCGAGCAATTGCTGCACCACTGCATCGCCGAGGCCTTCGATGTTCATGACCGAGCGCTTGCCAAAGTGAAGCAGGCTTTCGCGGAGCTTGGCAGGGCAATCGGCGTTGACGCAGCGGTAGTCCACTTCGCCTTCGACGCGGACGACCGCGCTTTTGCACTCTGGGCACTCCGTTGGAAACTGAAACTCCTGCGTACCCCTGGGATGCTCGCTGTCTGTAATCACTTCAACAACTTTTGGAATTACGTCGCCGCCGCGTTCCACCTTTGCCCAGTCGCCGAGTTTAAGGCCCAGGCGCTCAATGAAGTCGGCGTTGTGCAGCGTGGCGCGGCTGACCGTGGTGCCGCCGATGAAGACGGGCGTCAGTTCGGCAACTGGCGTGAGCTTGCCCGTGCGGCCCACCTGCACGGTGATGGCGTTGACCTGCGTAATTCCCGACTTGGCGGTGAACTTGTAGGCGATGGCCCAGCGCGGGGCGCGGCCTGTGTAGCCGAGCCGCAGCTGCGTCGCGTGCGAATCGACCTTTAGGACCACTCCGTCAATTTCGTAGCCCAGGGTCGGGCGAACAGCTTCGGCCTGGTCAATGAACTGGATCATCTCTTCAACTGACGTGACCAACCTCCGCTGGGTATTGACGCGGAAACCGAGCGCAGCCAAGGCATCGAGGGTTGCGCTTTGGCCTTGCGGCCAGTAGTCGCCATCGACGAGCAGGAAGTAGGCGTAGAAGTCGAGGCGCCGATTGGCGACGATGCTCGGTTCGAGCGTGCGCAGCGTGCCGGCGGCGGCGTTGCGGGGATTCACGGCAGGAGCAAGGCCCTGCTGCTCGCGCTCCTCGTTGAGGCGCATAAAGGCTGCCTCGGGCATGACCGCCTCGCCGCGAACCTCAAAGGCGGGTGGTAAGCCGACAGATGCGAGTTGGGCGGCGGAGATGGTGAGGGGAACGCTGCGAATGGTGCGGATGTTCGAAGTTACATCTTCGCCGGTTTGGCCGTCGCCGCGAGTAAGTCCTGTCGCCAGGCGCGAACCGCCGCCGTCAGCCGGCTCATAGCGCAGCGCCACGCTGAGGCCATCCATCTTGAACTCGGCTACATACTCGACGGGGAGAGGCCCGGCCAGATCGCGGACGCGGCGGTCCCAGTCGGCCAGCTCTTCGGCGGAGTAGGCGTTGTCCAGGCTGAGCATGGGGCGCGAGTGGGGGGCCTTCTTGAATCCCTCGGCGGGCTTGCCGCCCACGCGCTGGGTGGGCGAGTCGGCGGTGAGCAGTTCAGGGTGCGCGGCCTCGATGTGCTTCAGCTCGTTCATGAGCGCGTCGTAAGCGGCGTCGGAGATCTCCGGCGCGTCGAGAACGTAGTAGAGGTGCTCGTGGCGGCGCAGTTCGGCGCGGAGTTCCTTGGCGCGCCGGGCCGGGGAGGGCATCTCGGGTGAATCTTCGCTCATTCCGGGAATTATAGGGGAACGGAACCCGGTGTGAAACTTACGCCTGTCCGTTGGCTGTGTTACGTTTTCGATAGGCAGATGAAAACCCCGAAAAACAAGCTCTTCTACGGCGATAACCTTGACGTGCTCCGGCGCTATGTGCCCGCCGAGTCTGTCGATCTGGTCTACCTCGATCCGCCGTTCAATTCGCGGCAGGACTATAACGTACTATTCGCAGAGAAGGACAGTACAAAATCCGGCTCGCAAATCCGCGCTTTTAAAGATACTTGGGAGTGGAACATCGATGCCGAGCGCGCCTACAAAGAGATGGTCGAGAAGGGTGGCCGCGTAGCAGACGCCCTGCGCGCGTTCCGGACATTTCTGGGCGGCTCCGATATGTTGGCCTACTTGGCCATGATGGCTCCGCGGCTTGTGGAATTGCGCAGGGTGATGAAGGAGACCGGGTCCATTTATCTGCATTGCGATCCAACGGCTAGCCACTATCTAAAAATCCTGATGGATGCGGTCTTTGGGCCGCAATCCTTCCTTACCGAAATCGTCTGGAAGCGCAGCAGCGCCCACAATGACGGCAAGCAAGGAAGGAAACAGCACGGACGCATTCACGACGTTATCCTCTTCTATTCCAAAGGGGCTGAGTGGAAATGGATTCCGCAATTTACTAGTTATGACCAAGGTTATGTTGAAAAATCTTATAGACACATCGAGGAGGGCACGGGAAGGTGGTATCGGCTTGGCGATCTGACTGGACCCGGCGGGGAGATGAAGGGCAATCCCAGTTATGAAGTTATGGGAGTGACAAGACATTGGCGGTACTCCAAAGAAAAGATGGAGAAGTTGATCGCCGAGGGACGTATTGTCCAGACGAAGCCCGGCGGGGTTCCAGCTTATAAGCGATATTTCGACGAAATGGGAGGGGTTTCTCTCCAGGACATTTGGGACGACATTGGACCGATCGGCGCACAGGCTCGGGAGCGGCTTGGCTATCCTACGCAGAAGCCAGAAGCATTGCTGGAACGTATCCTAATGTCTAGCTCAGAGAAGGGCGATGTGGTCCTCGATCCCTTTTGCGGATGCGGCACGACAGTGCAAGTGGCGCAAAAATTGAAACGGAATTGGATTGGGATCGACATCACCCACCTTGCCATCAGCCTTATCAAGCAGAGGCTCTCCGACTCCTTTGGGCCAGAGGTCAAGAAGTCTTACGCCGTGCTTGGTGAGCCGACGGATTATGCCGGGGCAGCACAGTTGGCGGCTGAGGACAAGTACCAGTTCCAATGGTGGGCGCTTGGATTGGTGGGTGCGCGGCCGGCAGAACAAAGGAAGGGCGCCGATCGCGGCATCGATGGCCATATCTACTTCCACGACGATAATTCCGGCGACTCAAAGCAAATCGTCTTCTCGGTCAAAGCGGGCGGCGTGACAGTTTCGCAGATTCGCGATTTACGTGGGACCATCGAACGCGAAGAGGCGGAGATTGGCGTGTTTATCTGTTTTGAGGAGCCGACGAAGCCCATGATTCGCGAGGCTGCCGAAGCTGGGTTGTACCAATCGACCGATGAAACCACCTACCCCAGGATTCAGATTCTAACTATCCAAGAGATTTTGGGCGGAAAGCAGCCGGAATATCCGCGCTTTGCGCGCGACGCAACCTTCAAGAAAGCCCCCAAAGCCCGCGTATCCACGCGGCAGACGAATCTTTCCCTGTTCACCAATCCCGGCGACTAGGAAGGAATTCGCAATGGAACCGGTCACTCATTTTCTCTTCGGCGCGTGCATTGGCAGGGCGGGGCTGAACCGCAAGACGGCGTACGCCACGCTGGCCGCCGTGCTGGCTGCGGAGGCT
>Ga0302319_10010687_pt1 | contig 17479 bp, 19 predicted proteins | sample Bog_T0_2_FD_203319 | JGI IMG/M metagenome (GOLD analysis project Ga0302319, IMG submission 203319) | Peat permafrost microbial communities from Stordalen Mire near Abisko, Sweden - Bog_T0_2 | ecosystem: Environmental > Terrestrial > Soil > Wetlands > Peat | place: Sweden: Abisko, Stordalen Mire...
GCCACATAATCGGCCGCGGGCGCGCGGTCGTTGGCATGCGCAACTCCGACTGCGTACAGACTCTCGCCCAGGCCGCCGAAAATGCCGAACAGCAACGCCAACAAGGCCAGCGGCATGCGCTGATCGGCCCACATCAATGCCGCGGCCACCGCCAAGATGCCCAAGCCTAAGCCAATGAGCGCGTACAGCCGATCGATCTTGTCCGAGAGGTAGCCGATCGGCCATTGCAGGAACAACCCGCCCAAGGAGACACAGGCCATGAGCAGTACGATCCGTTGCTGATCGAAGCCGATGCGCACGCCGAACAGCGGTCCAACGGTCGTGAATGCGGTCAAAATAAGTCCGTTCAACAGACAGGCGGTGACGCTCACGGGAGAGGTGCGCATCGCCTTGAGAATTTCCAGTTTCACGCGGTGCGGCAGCATCGGCGCGCGCACATCGATCGCGACCATGGGCACCAGCGACAACGTCGTCGACATACCGGCGATGATCAGCAGCTCCGGCCCGCGGACATCGAAGCTCTGACTGAACAACTGACCGACACCGAAGAACAGGCCATACACCAGCACATAGATGGTGAGCACACGGCCGCGCTGTTCGTTCGGCACCAACGCGTTCAGCCAGCTTTCGACGATCACGGCAAGTCCCGCGGCATTGACGCCGATCATGAACCGGAGCAGCACCAACACCGGGACGCTGTGTGCGAAGCACAGGCCCAAGATCGCGACCGACTTGAAGCTCGCAAACGTGGCATAGGCGCGGTCGAGGCCCACCGGTGCGATCACCCGGTGCGCGTACAAGCATCCGGTGAGAAATCCCAACGCCTCGGCGGTTCCTATCAGTCCGATCATGCCATCGGACATGCCCATCGCCGCAAAGCGCAACGGCAGCAGCGAGCCTAGGAAACCCGAGCCGAACATGAGCAGCGCGGTACTGACGAGCGGCGGCACGACCCGCCATGGGATGGCGCTCCCGGGTTGTCGCAGCGCTGCGGTCGGCGTGAAGCTCATGGAAGATTTTATCCGATACGAACTTGCTTCTTTTCGGTATTTTGCCACGCCGCGCGCCGACCGTTAGGCTTGCGCGATGACAATGCACCGCCTTTTCCCAACCTTGGTGTACGCGAGTTCCTTGCAGCGGCGCGGCACCCGCGAATTCAACCGGCAACTGCTCACAGAATGCCGGCAGCTGCGCCACGACGACTCGGCCGGGCGCCGCTGGTCGGCTGCGAATTATCCGGGCGGTTACACATCCTACGGTTCGGTGCATTGGCTGCAGCGCATTTCGCCGACCTTCAAGGCGCTCGAGAGCAAGCTCGAGCGGCACGTCGCGGCGTTCGCTCGAGCGGCGGCCTGGGATCTTGAGGGCCGCGAACTCAAAATGACCGATTGCTGGATCAATATCATGGCGCAACACGTCGTGCATGGCCTGCATCTGCACCCGCTGTCGACCGTGAGCGGCACTTATTACGTGCGCACACCGGCAGGCTCTCCCGGAATCAAATTTGAAGATCCGCGCCTGGATCGATTCATGGCCGCGCCGCCGCGCAAGTCGAACGCGAAGCGCGAAACCCGGCCGTGGGGAACATTTCCCGCAGAAGCCGGCAGATTGCTGCTGTTCGAGAGTTGGCTGCGGCACGAAGTCGTGCCGAACCGCATCGCCGCGGAGCGCGTCAGCATCAGCTTCAATTACAACTGGTTCTAACTCGCGTAGACTCGCCGGCCATGACAACCCGAACGTCCGAAGCCACGATGGCCGTATTTCTCGACCTTGAGAACATCGCCTTGGGTGCGCGCGATGCCAAGTACCCGAGCTTCGATATCGAGAAGGTGCTTGCGCGCCTTTTGCTGAAAGGCCACATCGTGGTGAAAAAAGCCTATTGCGATTTCGACCGCTACAAGGACTTCAAACGCGGCCTGCATGAGGCGGCGTTCGAGCTCATCGAAATCCCCCACGTGCGCCAGTCCGGCAAGAACTCCGCCGACATCCGCATGGTCGTCGATGCGCTCGACCTTTGCTACACCAAAGGCCACGTCGATAGCTTTGTCATCATCAGCGGCGATTCGGATTTCTCGCCGCTGGTCAGCAAATTGCGCGAAAACGCCAAAACCGTCATCGGTGTCGGCGTCAAGAATTCGACCTCGGATCTTTTCATCAACAATTGCGACGAATTCATTTACTACGACGACCTGGTCCGCAAGGAACCTTCCAAGGCACGGCGCCGTGCCCCGGCGGCACGCGCACCGGCGGCCCCGGCGGAGGCGGCCGCGGGCGAGAACAAGGGCCCCGACCTGCATGATGCGCTCGAGCTGATCGTCGACACCTTGGATGCGCTCGGCGAGGAGCGCGGCGGCAGTGAACCCATTTGGGGCTCGATGATTAAACAGGCCATCAAGCGCCGCCATCCGGGTTTCAACGAGCGCGCCTACGGGTTCAAATCTTTCAACGATCTGTTGGCGGACGCCGAGAAGCGCGGCTTGCTGGCGCTGCAGGCGGACGAGAAATCAGGCGGTTATACGGTACGGGTTCTCGACCGGCCGGCGGCGCGGGTGGCCGGCGAGTAGCCTGACCGCTTAAGCGCGGCGGCAGCCCTTGAACTTGCCGGCCTGCGGCCGCATTTCGAGTCCATGAACACCAACCGCAGACGGTCGTGGATGTGGGCGGAAGCCTGCGCTCTGCTCGACCAAGCCGAACGCAAACATCGGCACTTCTTCGAACTGCTTGCCGCGCCCACGGCCGCTCCTGCATGGGAGCCGCCGGCGGACATATTTGCGCAAGGTTCGGAACTTCAAGTCGTGGTCGCGCTACCCGGCGCCCGCACGGAGGAGGTCATCGTGCAGATCACCCCGAGCGGCCTGCAGATCGAGACCGTCGTGCCGCCGCCCGTCCTCGATGCGCACGCCAACGTGGTGCGCCTGGAAATTCCCTATGGCCGGATGCGGCGGCGCATCGATCTGCCGTCCGGGCACTATGTGTTGACCGAGCGCCGGCTTGACCGGGGCTGTTTGTTTTTGCGGCTCACGAGGCAGGCAGCATGAACGCCGAAGACGTGCTCATTATTCTTCCGGTCGCCAACTCGGTGCTGTTCCCCGGCGTAGTGCTGCCGATCGCCGTCACCGGCGATGCGGCGCTCGCGGCGGCTCAAGAAGCGGTCCGCACCCAGCGGCGGGTCGGCTTGGTACTACAAACCGATGCGGTCGCGGCACCCGGCCCGGACAGTCTGCATCGCGTCGGCACGGCGGCCACCATCGTGCGCTTCATTACTGCGCCGGACGGCACTCACCATTTGATTGCGCAGGGCGAAGAGCGCTTCACTGTGCTCGACTACGTCAGCCGCGAACCGTTTCTGGTGGCGCGCATCGAGGCGCACCACGAGGCGAGCGTCTTCGATAGCGAAATCGAAGCACGCGGGCTCAATCTGCGAGAAAGGGCGCTGGAGGCCGTGCAGCTGCTGCCGCAGGCGCCCGGCGAGCTCATGAATGCCATCCGCAGCATCGAGTCGATTCCGGCGTTGGCCGACATGGTCGCGAGCTTCATGGATCTCAAAGCCGCCGACAAGCAGGAGCTGCTCGCGACCTTCGATTTGCAGGAGCGGCTCGATCGCGTGCTGACGCTGCTCGGGCGCCGTATCGAGGTTCTCAAGGTGTCGCGGCAGATCGACGAACGCACGCGCGAGGCATTCGACGAACGGCAAAAAGAAGCCGTGTTGCGCGAGCGCCTGCGGCAAATCCAAAAAGAGCTGGGCGATTCCGACAATTCTCCTGCCGAACTCGAGGAGCTGAAGCAATCGATCAAGGATGCCGGCATGCCGCCGGACGCTGAGGAGCAGGCGCTGCGCGAATGGAAGCGTTTGGAGCGCATGCCGGACTCGGCTGCCGAATATTCGATGACCCGGACCTATCTCGATTGGCTGCTCGCCATGCCGTGGTCGAAGATCGATCCGGAAACCGTCGACATCGAGCAGGCGCGCAAGATTCTCGACCAGGATCACTACGGGCTCGACAAGGTCAAGCGCCGCATCTTGGAGTTTCTCGCGGTGCGCAAGCTCAATCCCGAGGGCCGCAGTCCGATCCTTTGTTTCGTCGGTCCGCCGGGCGTCGGCAAGACTTCGCTCGGCCAAAGCATTGCCAAGGCGATCGGTCTTAGGTTCGGCCGCGTGAGCTTGGGCGGCGTACACGATGAAGCCGAGATCCGCGGCCATCGGCGCACCTACATCGGCTCGCTGCCGGGCAACATCGCGCAAGCCGTACGCAAGGCCGGCCGCCGCAATCCGGTGCTGATGCTCGATGAGGTCGACAAGCTGTCGGCGAGCCACCAGGGCGATCCGTTTTCGGCGTTGCTCGAAGTACTCGATCCGGAGCAGAACAACTCGTTCCGCGACAACTACCTGGCGGTGCCTTTCGATTTGTCGAAGGTGTTGTTCATCGGCACGGCGAATGTGCTCGACGCGATACCCGCGCCGTTGCGCGACCGCATGGAGATCATTGAGCTCACGGGCTATAGCGAAGAGGAGAAGCTGCAGATCGCCACCCGCTATCTGCTGCCGCGGCAACTGCAGGCGAATGGCCTGACGGTGGACCAGGTCGAGATTTCAGCGGACGCACTGCGACGGCTGATCGTCGATTACACGCGCGAAGCCGGCGTGCGCAGTTTGGAACGCCAGATCGGCGCCGTGTTGCGCAACGCCGCCGTGACCATCGCGTCGGGCGGTGGGCCGAAGATCGCCATCGGCAGCGAAGACGTGCCGCGCATTTTGGGCGCTGCGCGTTTCGAAAGCGACGTGGCCTTGCGCACCAGCGTCCCCGGCGTTGCCACCGGACTCGCCTGGACGCCGGCGGGCGGCGATATCCTGTTTATCGAGTCGAGCCGCGTGCGCGGTCGCGGCAAACTCATTCTCACCGGCCAACTCGGTGAGGTGATGAAGGAGAGCGCCCAAGCCGCCGTCACGTGGGTAAAATCCCAGGCCGAGCGCTTGGGGATCGACCCCAAGCTCTTGGACGGCAGCGACTTGCACATCCACGTGCCAGCCGGTGCCATCCCGAAGGATGGTCCGAGTGCGGGAGTCGCGATCGCAACCTCGTTGGCGTCGCTCCTGTCCCAGCGCACGGTTCGCGCCGATGTTGCCATGACCGGCGAGATCAGCTTGCGTGGGGTGGTGATGCCGGTGGGCGGCATCAAGGAGAAGTGCGTGGCCGCCGCTCGTGCCGGCATTCGCACCGTGATCCTGCCGGCGCGAAATCGGCGCGACCTCGAGGACATTCCTGAGAGTGTGCGCACGAAAATCGAGTTCGTTTGGGCGGAAAAGATCGACGATGTTCTCGCGCGTGCGCTGGAAGATCCGGCCGAGCAGCGCGCGGCGGCTTAAGCGCCGAAAACCCGGCCTTCGCTCGCCAGGCGCTGATCCACTTCGCTCTCTGCCGCCAACCAGTCCTCGAGCTCGTGGCCAGGTTCGAATCCGCGGCGCTCGGCGATGAGATAGGCGGCCTGAGCGATCAAGGCCTGCCTGTCCTCGGGAGCTCGCGGCGCGATGTACGCCGCCAAATTGTCGACCACGCGATTAATCGTCATTGAAGACTCCGCAGTTGTCGGCGTCCATAATCTGAAGGCAATCCGTGCCCGATTATAGGCACGGATTGCGACAATTTGGCTGCTTAGGTTGCGGCCAGGGCGTGCAGTCGCGAGATACGCTCGAGTGCCGGCGGATGGGAATCGAAGAACGCCGAATGGATCCGATCGGGCGTGAGGGTCGCTGCGTTGTCGCGAAACAGTTTCACGAGGGCGCCGGCCAATTGACCGGCGTCGGCATTGCGGGCCGCGAAGTCGTCGGCTTCGCGTTCGTGTCGGCGCGACCACCATGACGTCAGTGGTGTCGCGAAGAAGGTAAATACCGGCACCGTGACCGTGAACAGCAGCAGTGCCATGGCAGCGGAGGGCACCGGCACCCCCAGGGCGTGGTAGAAGGCCGGCTGCGACGCGAGCCACGCGAGCAGCGCCAAACCGATGAACACCAGCAACACCGATGCCGCGAGGCGCTGCCGCACGTGGTGCAAACGGAAGTGGCCGAGTTCGTGCGCCAACACCGCTTCGATTTCGGGCGGCTCGATGCGCGCCAGCAGCGTGTCGAAGAACACGATGCGTTTATTGCGGCCGATTCCCGTAAAATACGCATTGCCGTGCGCCGAGCGCAACGACCCATCCATCACGAATACGCCGCCGCGCGCCGCGAACCCGCAGCGGGCGAGCAATGCCTCGACCCGTGTCTTCAGCGCCTCGTCGGTCAGCGGCGAGAAGCGGTTGAAGAACGGCGCGATGAACTTGGGCGCGGCCCAAGTCAGCGCCAACGTCCAGCAGAGCCAAATCGCAAACACCCACAGCCACCACCACGCGCCGGCCTTGTCCATGAGCGCCAGCGTCGCCAACAGTAACGGACCGCCGAGCAGCACGGAGAGGAGCAGCTGCTTTGCAAAATCCACCGCATACAGGCGCGGCGACACGCGATTGAATCCGAAGTGCGCCTCGATTTTGAATGTTCGCCAGAGCGAGAACGGCAGACCGACCAGCTGCAACAACAACATCACGGAGGCGATAACCAAGGCGCCGCGCCACGGCTCGCCCACGGCTGTGTGGCGCCATGCCGCGTCGACCGCCGCGAGTCCGCCGCCCAATGTGAGTGTCAGCTTTACCGCCGCTTCGACCAGGGTCGCAAAGCGCCCCAGCCGCACCCGCGCGGTGGTGTAATCGGCCGCCTTTTGCTGGTCGGCCAGCGAAATCTGCGCGCGGAACAGTTCCGGAACGGCGTTGCGATTGGCCTGCACCGCCGCAATCTGGCGCGTCCCCAACCAGAGTCGCGTCAGGGTCTCGGCCACCAGGACGAGGACGAAGATCGAGGCAATAAGTTGCATCTTTGAAGATTCCGATTACTTGACGAACAGCGTAGTCGAATTGCGCTCGCTGCGAAATACCAGCGGCTTATCTTCGGGCCCGAGCTGCGGCGCAGCCGTCGGGCGGTCGGCCCGCTCGACGGCCTCGGTCACCAAATGATGGTACGGCGATAGGTCGCACACGGGATCCGCGTTCGCAGCATCGCCCGTAAGCAAGTACGCCTGACAGCGGCAGCCGCCAAAATCGCGGGTCTTTTCCGGGCAGCTGCGGCAGGGTTCCTTCATCCAGGCATCGCCGCGAAACTGATTGAAGGCGCCCGATTCGTACCAGATTTCGCGAATGCCGGCGCTTCGCACATTGGGAAACTCAAGCCCCGGCAGCATGCGGGCGGCGTGACAGGGAAGCGCAGTTCCGTCCGGGGTAATGGTGAGGAAAATCGACCCCAATCCATTCATGCAGGGTTTCGGACGGCGCTCGAAATAATCGGGCACCACGAAGTAGATTTTCATCTGCTGGCCGACCCGTTCGCGGAAGCGCTGCATGACCGCTTCCGCCCGTTCGACTTGATCGCGGCTCGGCAGCAGCTGGTCGCGATTGTGGAACGCCCAGCCGTAATATTGCGTGTTCGCCAATTCCACATAATCGGCGCCCAGCCGCAGCGCCATCTCGAGGATTTCTTCGACATGGTCGATGTTGAGCCGGTGCAACACCACATTCAGCACCATGGGATAGTCGTATTTCTTGATGAGCGCGGCCACCGTCGATTTCAAATCGAAGGTGCGGGTGCTGCTCAGAAAATCGTTCATTTGCCGGGTGCTGTCCTGGAACGACAATTGAATGTGGTCCAATCCGGCTTTTTTCAAAGCCTGCAGCCGTGCATCGCTCAAGCCCACGCCGGAGGTGATCAGATTCGTATAGAACCCAAGCGCATGCGCTTCGGCGACGATCGGCTCAAGGTCGTCGCGCGATAAAGGCTCGCCGCCGGACAGTCCCAATTGCACCGCGCCGAGCGCGCGCGCCTCGCGCAGCACGCGCAACCAGTCCTCCGTGGCAAGTTCGGCCGAGGTGCGAGCGAAGTCGGTCGGGTTGTAGCAAAACGCGCAGTGCAAGGGGCAGCGGTACGTCAGCTCCGCGAGCAGCCACAGCGGCGGTCCGGGCTGAGGGTGCGGTGTCACGGGAGAATTCGCAGCCATCTCTTGTCCACTGCCATGGTGACGAATCGAATGACATCGGCGGACAGATTGGCCGCCGCAAAGGCGCGCTCCAGATCGGCCGTGATCTCGGCAAGGGTCGCGACGCCGTCGCAGCGCTTCATGATCTCTCCGGCGCTGGTGTTGAGCTTGATCATGCCTTCGGGGTAGAGCAGCACATGGGCATTCTGCGCGGGCTCCCATTGCAGCCTGAAGCCGCGCTCGACGGCGGCCCGCGAAGTCGTGTCGATAACGGCTTGAGTCATGCCGGCACCCCATAGCGCAAGGCCATGGCATCGCTCATCTGCCACAGCACATCCAATTTGAACTTCAGGATCTCGAGCGCGCGCTCTTGCAGCTCGCGCGTCTTGAAATGCTCCAAGGTGAATGCCAGCCCGAATTCCACATCGCGGCGCGCGAGACTCACCCGGCTCTGGAAATACTGCAGTCCGCCAAGCTCGATCCAGGGATAATGCTGCGGCCAATTCGCCAGCCGTTGCTTATGGATCTCCGGCGCGAACAGTTCGGTGAGCGATGAGCACACGGCCTCCGGCCAGGGAGCGCGGCGCGCGAAGTTCACGTAGGCATCGACGGCGAATCGAACCCCCGGCACGACTTCCGTCAGGCTCTCCACCGACTCGCGCGACAGGCCCACCGCCTCCGCCAATCGCAGCCAAGACTCGATCCCGCCGGCATCATCCCCATAGCCATCGTGATCGAGAATGCGCTGCACCCATGCGCGGCGCACCGCACGATCGGCGCAGTTCGAGAGAATTGCCGCATCCTTGATCGGGATGCAGATTTGGTAGTAGAAGCGGTTGGCGACCCAGCCGCGGATTTGCGCGGGCGAGGCGCCTCCCGAATTCAACAGCACATTGAAGGGATGATGAATGTGATAGGCGCGGCCCTGGGTTCTTAGCTGGGCTTCGAATTCCTCGCGGCTCCACGCGGTGCCGTTCACAGCACCACCTCCATACCGTCCCATGCGACCTCGACGCCGCGGCGCGCGAGCTCGGCGGATTCCGCGGACGCTTCATTGAGAATGGGGTTGGTGTTGTTGATATGAATCAAGATCCGGCGCGTGGCGAGCGGCAGGCGGTCGAGCCATTCCAGCATTCCGCCCGCCCCGCTCTGCGGCAAGTGCCCGATATCGCGGGCGCGCTTTTTGGAAATTCCCAGTCGAATCATCTCATCGTCGGTCCAAAACGTGCCGTCCACCATCACGCACGCTGCCGATTGCATCGCACTCCAGACCGCGGGGTCGATCGCGCTCAAGCCGGGCGCATAGACCACGGTTTTGCCGCTAACCTCGTCCTCGATCACCAACGCCAGGTTGTCGCCGGCGATCGGCGAATCGCGGTTGGGCGAATAGGGAGCCGGTTTGCTCGCCACCGGCAATGCCCGAAAGCGCACGCCGGGCACGGTGTCGACGCCGAAGCTGTCGCCGAGATCGATGCGGTGCCGGTCCACGCCGCAGAAGTAGCCGAGCACTCCGAACACCGGATTGCCGCGCGTCAGATCGGCGAAGGTGCTGTCGGTGCACCATATAGGCCAGGGGCGTACCGATTCGCGCAGCATATAGAGTCCCGTCGTATGGTCCACTTGTCCGTCCACCAGGATGATGGCGCCAAGCGCGGTATCGCGCATCGCGCGACCCGGTTGCAAATCGGCATTTGCGTGTAGCTGCGCCAATATGTCGGGCGATGCGTTCACGAGGACCCATGAAGCGCCGCCGCTGACCGCGATGGAGGACTGTGTCCGCGCGCGACCTTGCAAGCTTCCCGCGCGCAGAGCGCTGCAGTTGGGGCAGTTGCAATTCCACTGGGGAAATCCGCCCCCGGCGGCCGACCCCAGTACCCGGACTTTCACGAAGAAGTAGGCGCCGCCCGCCGCTGCGGGCGCGCACCCTCGCTAGCTAGCGATTCGACACATACATTGTGATTTCCATTCCGAAGCGCAATTCCACTGCCGTTGGGGTTTCCCAGGTCATTTTCAATGCTCCTTAATGAGTTGCAGCCCCATCCTGCTCCTAAGCCGTCAGGCGTCCCATCGGCGGCATCATGATTGTGGACTCATGATTTTCATGAGCCCGGGCGAATTATGTCCCGACGGCCGGGCCGCCGGCGCGGCCGGCCCTGCTACCATGCCGCCGATGCGGCTGCGGACTCGCTTAAATCTCGTGGTTGCGGCCTTGAGCGCCGCGTTCGTGCTGCTGTTGATCGCCTCCGAGGTTCAAAGACTGCGGACCTCCGTCCGAGAGGAGGTCGAGGCGGCGAACCGGGTGGCATCGCAGCTGCTCGGGCGGCTGGGGGCGGTCTACTCCCAAGTCGGGGGCTCAGACTTGGTGTTGCAGTTTTTGGAACAGCTCGGCCGGGTCCGGGCCAATGAGGTGTCCTTACAGGCACCGACGGGCGAAATTCTCTACCAATCGCCGCAAGTCACCTACAAGGCGGGACGCGAGGCACCGGCCTGGTTCGCACGTCTTCTGGCGCCGCAACCCGCGCGTTATACCTATCTGCTGCGCGGCGGCGTGTTGTTGGTGGTGCAATCGCAGCCCTCGCGCGCGGTGCTCGATGCATGGGACGACCTCACCCGGCTGTCGGCCATCGCCGCCGCGATGTTCGTGGTGGTGAATGCGCTGGCGTTCTGGTCGGTGCAGCGCACTCTGAAGCCCTTTCCTGTGATCGCCGAAGGTCTCGACCGCATTCAGCGCGGCGACCTGGGCTACCGGCTGCCGGATCTCGGCGGCACCGAAGCACACAGCATCGGCGCCGCGTTCAACCGCATGGCAGAGGCCGTGCAGGATAAAGTTCTGGCCGAACGCAAGGCACAAGCTGCCGAAGCGCGGCTCGACGAGCGCCGCGAAATGGCGTCGTTGGCGGATCAACGCGTCGAGGAAGAGCGGCGTTTGATCGCCCACGAACTGCACGATGAATTCGGCCAATCGGTGACCGCGATTCGCAGCTTGGCGCTCGCCATTGCCACGCAACTCGGCGGACGTGATCCCGCGATCGGCGATGTGGCACGCTTGATCTCGGAGGAAGCCGCGCGGCTGTACGACGCCATGCATGGCTTGATTCCACGGCTGACGCCGCTGTCCTTGGACACGCTCGGGCTCGCGGCAACGCTCGAGAGCCTGGTCCGCGATTGGCAGCGGCGCAACCCCTCGGTTGCCCTGTCGCTGCACCAGGAATTGTCGATCGAACTCGGGCCGAGCATCACTCTCACGATTTATCGAGTGGTCCAGGAAGGCTTGATCAACGCATTGCGACACGCGCAGGCCTCGCGAGTGGACATCGCTGTGATTTGCGATGCCGACCATATCATCGCCAGCGTCACCGACGATGGTGTCGGGTTGGCGAGCGAATGGGCGCGGCCCGGGCATTTCGGCTTGCGCGGTTTGGCCGACCGCGTGCAGCAGTTGGGCGGTACTTTCAGCATCGGCAATCGCGAAGAGCGTGGCGTGCGGCTCGCCGCGGACATCCCTTTGGGAGTTGCCGCATGATCCGCGTGTTGCTGGTCGACGATCACGCCGTGGTGCGCATGGGATTTCGGTTGCTGCTGCAATCCGTGCCCGATATATCGGTGATCGCCGAAGCTGATTCCGGCGAGGCCGCATGCCAGCTGTATGTCGAACACAATCCGGACGTCGTGGTCATGGACCTCGCCATGCCGGGAATGGGGGGTCTCGAGGCGCTGCGCCGCATCCGCGCGCGCCAACCGCAGGCACAGGTGTTGACGCTATCGGCGCAGGATGACCCGATGCACGCGCGCCGCGCGCTGCAAGAAGGCGCGCTCGGATTTTTATCGAAACGCAGCGCTCCCGAGGCCTTGCTCGAAGCGGTGACGATCGTCGCCGCCGGGCGCCGCTATCTGGATCCTTCGCTCGCCCAGAAGCTCGCGCTGGCGGAATTCGATGGCGGCACGAAGTCGCCGGTCGAGCGGCTATCGGAGCGCGAATTCGAGGTATTCGTGCGACTCGCGGGAGGCGCGACGGTGCAGCGGATCGCAGCGGATTTGAATCTTTCCGCATCGACCATCGGCACACATCTATACAATATCAAGCAGAAATTAAACGTCGCGAATCAATCGGAGCTGACGCTGATTGCGATTCGCCATGGTCTGATCAACGCTTGAATTCATTGGACGGTTCCATGACTGAAAGCCTACAGATTCGCCCGCTGTCCGCCGATCAGCACGCCGCGTGGCTGCCGCTGTGGCGCGGCTACCAGACCTTCTATAAAACGGATATTGCGCCCGACGTATCGGCCGTCACCTGGTCGCGATTGCTGGATCCGGAAGAACCCATGGGAGCGGCACTGGCATGGAAAGGCTCAACCGCCGTCGGCTTGGTGCACCATATCCGCCACCGATCCTGTTGGACCACCGGCGACTATGTGTATTTGCAAGATTTGTTCGTGAGTCCGGATGCACGCGGCGGCGGCATCGGTCGAAAGCTCATCGAGTATGTATATGAATTTGCACGCGCGGCAGGCTGCGCGCGCGTGCATTGGCTGACGCACGAGTCCAATACCCATGCCATGTTGCTGTACGATCGGATCGCCGAGCGTTCGGGTTTCGTGCAGTATCGGCGCGCCATCAAATAGCGCTGCGCCCGTTTGGCCCCGCTGACTCGGTCGGTTCTGGCGGAGTGCGCGGCGGGCAGATTTCAGACGACGCGCAGTGAGTCGACTCGGTTGGCGTAGAACGCAAGATGTCCCTGAATCTGCGCCACGGCCGGATAGGGCTTCTCGTAGGTCCACACGGCATTCACCGACTTCTCGCCGCCCAAGGGAACGCTGTAGTAGGAACACTCGCCCTTGTAAGGGCAGTACGTCGTATGCTCGGTGCGTACCAGCAACGACATGTCGGCATCCTCGCGCGGTATGTAGATGACGGCCGGATATGTCGCTTCGCGAAGCATGAGCGCGTGTGCGCTATTCGCGATTTCAGTCGAGGCGACTGTAACGATGACGCGCGCGGGACTCGTTTCGATAGTGATCGGGTGATCGGGGCCTGGGAGCCTCATGTTTCTGGCGTTCAAACTGGATCTCCTCGGAGGACTCTTGGCAAGCGCTATTACGGCTCAATCGGCCGGTGTTTTCAAGATTGGCGAGCACAGCGTTCATCGGCTGGGATTCGGCGCCATGCGCATCACCGGCCGCGGCATCTGGGGCGAGCCCGGCGATCGAGCGGCGGCGTTGCGCACCCTGCGGCGCCTGCGCGATCTTCAGGTCAATCTCGTGGATACCGCCGACTCCTATGGGCCGGATGTTTCGGAGCTTCTGATCCGCGAGGCGCTGCACCCGTATGGCGATATTTGCGTCGCCACCAAGGCGGGTCTTGCGCGCACCGGACCGGATCACTGGGTGCCGCTGGGACGGCCGGAATACTTGATTCAGCAAGCGTACAGGAGTTGCCGCAACCTGGGTGTCGATCAGATTGAACTCTGGCAATTGCACCGTATCGATCCAAAAGTGCCGCGCGATGAACAGTTCGGTGCGGTCAAAGAACTTCTCGACAGCGGCGTCATTCGTCACGCCGGCCTAAGCGAAGTGTCGGTGCGCGAGATCAAGGCCGCATCGAAGATATTCAAGGTTGCGACCGTGCAGAATCGCTACAACCTGGTCGATCGCGAGCACGAGGATGTGCTCGATTTCTGCGCAGCCCAAGCTATCGGCTTCATCCCCTGGTTCCCGCTCGCTTCCGGAAATCTCGCCAAGCCGGGATCGCTTCTCGATCGCATCGCAAAACGGCATGCAGCCGTTCCCAGCCAGATTGCGTTGGCGTGGATGCTACAGCGCAGTCCCGTCATGTTGCCCATCCCCGGAACGGCCCAGGTTTCCCACCTCGAAGAAAATGTTGCCGCCGTGAACATCGCGCTGAGCGTCGAAGAATTTGCCGAATTGGAGTCAGCCGGGAAGGCACAATCGCGGCGCGCCTAGACGACAGCGGCGCGCCGCAATCGATTCGCATCGCTCACACCTGAGCCTGTCCACCGTCGACAAACAATTCGATGCCGGTGACGTAGCTCGAGTCGTCCGAAGCCAGGAATACAGCAGCCTTGGCGATTTCATCCGAGGTCCCCACGCGGCCCATGGGAACGCTGGCGACGATCTGAGCGATAGCCTCTTTCGGGAGTCCGGCGATGATCGGCGTATCGATCGGGCCCGGACTGATGACGTTGGCGCGGATCTTGCGGTCCTTCAGTTCCAGCGTCCAGGTTCGCACGAAAGAACGAAGCGCCGCCTTGGTCGCGCTGTAAACCCCGAAGGCCGGAATTCCTTTTACGCTGGCGATTGAGCCCGTCAGTATGATCGAGCCGCCGTCGGCGAGCAGCGGCAATGCCTTTTGAACGGTGAAGACACTGCCCTTGACGTTGACGTCAAAGGTCTCGACGAAATGTTCTTCGGTCAGCTCGCTGGTGGCGACAAATTCGCCGACGCCCGCGTTGGCGTAAACGATATCGACGTGACCCTGGGCAGCCTTGACCGTCTGGTACAGCCGATCGAGGTCGGCGAGATTCGCGACGTCGCCTTGAACGCCGGTGACGCTGGCACCGATCTCTTTGACCGCTGCGTCGAGCTCTTTGCGGCGCCGGCCCATGATGAAAACTGTGGCACCTTCTGCGACGAATCGTTTCGCGGTGGCAAGACCAATCCCTGAGCTTCCGCCGGTGATGACCGCTACTTTGTTACTCAGCTTGCCCATGACCTACTCCGGTGATTGTTGATTGCCTGACTGCAGTCTCCGCCTCTCGCCTGTATTGGATAAGTCGATCCTACAGGCATATCATTCATACAGAATACGCATAGATAACCGATCGAGGCGTGATTGGATCGAATTGTGCTGATGAACAGTTTCATCCGTGTGGTGGAAACCGGGAGTTTCTCCGCGGTCGCGCGCGAGCTTCGTACCGGGCAGCCCAACGTCAGCCGGCACATCGCGGCGCTCGAAAGCCACTTGGGCGCGCGGCTATTGCACCGCTCGACGCGCAAACTGACCCTGACGCCGGAAGGCGAGCGCTATTACTCGGCGGCGCGGCACATTCTCGACGCCATGGCGGAAGCCGAATCGAATGCGCGCGGCGAAGACGCGCCGCGCGGCTTGTTGCGTGTGGCCTGTCCGACCTTGCTCGGCCGCTCCCACGTCTTGCCACACGTTAAGGCGATACTCGAAAAATTTCCTGCGCTGGAGCTTGATCTACAGATCGGCGACCGCTACATCGACCTGGTCGAGGAAGGCATCGATCTTGCGATTCGCATCGGCACGCTCAAAGACAGCGCTCTGAAGGCGCGTCGCATTGGATCGGCCGCGCGCATCTGCGTTGCCAGCAACGAGTACTTGGCGGAGCACCCGGAGCCCAAGCACCCGGGCGACCTCAAGGATCACAACTGCATCGTCTACACGCTCGCCGCGGCGGGCAACCTATGGTCATTCCGGGACGCCGAGGTCAGCGTGCGCGGCACCTTCCGCGTGAATACGCCCGATGGCATCCGCAGCGCCGTACTCGACGGGATCGGAATCGCTTATTCGCCCGCGTGGCTATTTCAGGATGCGGTCCGCGACGGCCGGATCAAGTCTTTGCTCGCGGGCCAACTCGGAGCACCGGTGCCCATCAACATCGTCTACGCGGCGAACCGTTTGTTGCCGAGCCGCGCCCGCGTGTTCATGGATCTGATCGCAGCGGCGTTCGCCCTTGATCCCGCACTGAATGCCGGCTAAGGCGATCACTTAGCCTTGAGCGCGTGAACCTCGGCAATGTAGCCGCCGGGAAATTCCAGCATGATCGTGCTGCGATCAACCGCCTCGAACCGAGGTGTGAGCAGATGCGCGCCTGCGGCCTTTGCCTTTGCCAGCGTGGCGTCCAAGTCCGTGACCGCGTAACCCGTGATCTCGCGGCCGAAGGGATACGGCAAGTGGCCGTCCGTCACCATCACCTGCATCCGGCCGAAACCCGATTCTATGCGGATGCGCCGATACCATTCGCCCGGTTTGCCGATTTCGCCGGCATCGGCCTTGCCATCGTCCGCGACCACCGTACCGCCCGAGAACTTGAGAAAGTCGCGCACGAATGTGTCCACGGAGTCGCCGGAGACGTACACGCGATTGTCGGGAATCGTCTCGAGCGGCGGATACGAAGGCGCCGTGAAGTGCCAATACAATTGGTTTTTTAGGCCGCCCGGCCACTCGATCACCGCATCGTAGCCGATCGCGTCTTTGAATTTATCCACGATCACTTCGGCGCCGGCGTGGCGCGCGGCGGTGAGCGCCGCGTCCATGTCATTCACCAACCAGCCGGTTCGCTCCTGACCAAAGGGATAGGGTATCGGCGTCAAGAACGCGAATACCGACAGCGTGCCCGCGGAGGTCCACACATATTGGAACTTTGTTTTGGCCGGCACCGGCAAGACGTTGACCGTGAGTGGCGCGGAGGGCTTACCACCGAAAGTTGCCACGAAGGCGTGGACGAAGGCATCGAGACTTGAGGGCGCGACGTAGACATGTGTCGAGTCGTATTGGGGTCCGACCGCTTCGCTCGCGGCCGCGGCGGGTGCCGCCGATAGCGCGATCGCCGCTGCGTTGGCGGTGAAACGGTAAATAGCCTTTTTGAAGTTATTCATTGGGGCCTTAGCCGATGGCGCGCCAACGCTTCGTAATGCGGCTGCGCTTGATCGGCTATTTTCTTCAGGTGCGGCGGCAACTCGATGGCGGTCGTCGACTTCGGCGCCTCGAAGCCGGTGGAATTCTCGACCGCCCCATACCACGCCGGAGCCCATACGCCGTCGGTGGCGCGCCGACCTGCGGGCCAGTGCAACATCGCCGGGGTGAAAGGTATCCCGAGCGCCTCGCAGAGCCGCGTCAAGGTGCGTGCCGGGTCGGCCAGGATGTCGGCGGCGTCCGCCACCGGAGGCGCTTCTCCCAGACGGTCCGCCTCGGCCTCGAATAACGTCCGCTGTTGCACGAAACCGATATCCGCCAAGGTGGCCGCCTCCCGCTTCAACACATAGGATGCAAGCACCGCGCTCGGCTCGCGAATCAGAAAGGCGTTGCGTACTTTCGCCATCCAACCGCGATCGAATTCTTGCAGCAGGTGCAGGGTCATGTGCTTCTGGTACCAAATCGGCTTGGCGCCGGGCACGGCGCCCACCAGCGTCGCGGCAACTTCGCGCCAATCGCGCGGCTGCGAGCCAATGACCTCGTCGCGCATTGGATGATCGATTCCCGTCCGTTCGAGATAGGCCGCGTAGAAGGGTTCATCGGTCACTGCGGCATCGCCGCGCGCCTCGAACGATCGCATCATCGCGGTCGAAATATTCCTTGGCCCCGACCACATCGCAATGCGGATCGGCGCGCCGCTCATGACGCCGGCACCTCGGCGTCCTTGAGCGATTCGTAGAGGCTGC
>Ga0302319_10010688_pt1 | contig 17479 bp, 18 predicted proteins | sample Bog_T0_2_FD_203319 | JGI IMG/M metagenome (GOLD analysis project Ga0302319, IMG submission 203319) | Peat permafrost microbial communities from Stordalen Mire near Abisko, Sweden - Bog_T0_2 | ecosystem: Environmental > Terrestrial > Soil > Wetlands > Peat | place: Sweden: Abisko, Stordalen Mire...
TCACGATCTCGCGCGGATGGACGCTGGCGCCGTCGATGGTGCCGCGAAAGAGCTCCTCGAAGTGAATCAGACGGTGACGATTGTCGAGATAGAGGCAACAGAAAACTTCGTGCTCGAGGTCGCGCAGACGGGCGATGAGAAAATCGCGCGTGGCCCGCGGGCTGGCAAGGGACGGTCCGGCGCGCATCGTCTCGACGAGATGGCGGCGCGAGATCTCGACTGCGGCTTGCAACTCTGCGAAGCGCGCGAGCCCGAGGCCGGGCTCGGCGCAGAACCGGAGGCGGTCGGCGGCGATCAACTTGCGCAGCGAGCGGAAGCTTTGCAGCACCTCGCGCGCGAGATGCACCGCGGAATGACCGCGAATGCCGGTGCGCAGCAGGATTGCCAGCAGTTCCGCATCGGACAGCGCAGCGGCGCCGCGGGACAGCAGTTTTTCCCGGGGTCGCTCATCCGCGGGCCAGTCTCGAATTGCCATTCGCAAAGCTTGCCGGGTGGCCGAAACGGCAACCAGCGCCATATTGCCCGCAAGCGTCGAGTTTCGATCGCCGTCAGCGACTAAACGCAATATTCGCGTGGCAGCATAGTGAAAAATATGCTGGCAAGGGAGCTAATTCATTGATTGGGAAGGATGCCGGTTCGGGCGCCCAAAACCTGTCCGGCGCCAACGCGCATACGGTTGCGACTTCCGGGCGATTCAACCCAGATCGTAAATGGGCTGCGGGAGCCGACCGGTTCGCTCGGCTGGCCTTGCGCGCGTTGCTTCTTGCCTGGTGCGCGGGTAGCGCCTGTCACAACTCCGGAGCGACGACCACGTCTGCTGCTACGGCCAACTCCAGCACGCAGCCGAGTGGCGTCGAGGCTTCCGGAACCAGTCCAGTCAATAGCGCGCACATATCAGCGCGGCTCCCTGTCCCGCTGGGTCAGGCTGCCCCGAAGTCCTTGACGCTCTCCGACCTGCCCACCCTGACTCCGGGGGTGATCCTCGGTGATGCGACCGCGTCGGCCATGGCAGCGAGCAGCGTCACGGCAAGCTGTACACAGGCACTCATGAGCGCGACGAATACCGCTGCGCAGAATGTCACCGCGTACAAGAGCGCAGCCCTCATCGCACTGAATTCGACATCCGGCAACGTGTGCCTGCCCGCGGGCATCCTGCCTTTCGCCACGGTCGTGCTCACCCAAGCATTCAGCGGAGTCCATACGATCGGGGCGCTTCCCATTCAGACCTTCCATTCGGCTCAGCCTTCGCTTGGCTACACACTGACGGGCGGGACCATTCTCGAGGGCAGCGGACCCGGCTCGGGCCCCGCTTTTACCTACGCGGGCCCAGGCGGAGCGCCGGCGACCTGGGCCAACGGCTTCCTCACCAACGTCAGCTTCGAGAATCTCGGCTTCGACAACTGGGATCGTGCGTTTTTATTCGGAGGCACGAGCCTGCAGGGTGTCTCCTACTCCAAGTTCAACAACCTGTACGGCACCCACATCGGTGTGCGGGCGTACGACTTCATCAACAGTGTCTCGTTATGGATCGACAATTTGTACGGTTATATCCCTGGCTCCGGCTTGCGTTTCGCCGACGACCTGGACAACGCCGTCTATGGCTCCACCACCAATTCGTACGTTGGCAACCTGCAGTTCACGCTGACGGGTTTTGCGGCCGAGGGCATCGTTCTCGAAGCGACTGCCATCGGCACGGGCGGCTCCCAACTCAACGAAATTCTGGGCAACTATTGGTTCGTTGAACATCCCGGTGCAGGTGACCAAATTCAGGCGGTCACGATGTCGGCGGGCACGCCGGCGATCCGCGTCTCGAACAACACCTACTTGCCCGTCGGGATGCCCGTTGGCTTCACGAGCAGCGCCAACGGCTTCGTTGCGGGTCGAACGTACTTTATCGTAGGCAGCACGAGCACGAGCATTCAGGTGTCGAATACGTACGGCGGCCCGGCCGCGAACGCCAAGGGCAACGCAGCCATCAGCATCAAATCGATCGGCGGCGAAAATATCGCGTTTCGCGGATTGGGAGCCGAAACCCTGGCCAATGCCGGCATCGTCTCGAACATCCACGTCATGCAGACGGACAGTGAGAACGGGTCGGGCAATTGCATCTTTCTTCAAGGTGTCGCCGGCGGCGAGATCAACCTCGGGGAGTGTACTTCAAACGTCGTAGCGGGGGTCGCGCTGCGTTACGTCACCGGGTTCACCATCAACAATACCGGCAGTTCGGATCCGACGCGCGATAACGACGGTTACGGCGACGAGGATAACTATTGGAACGGCTCGTACACGGGACCCGATGTGCAGCCCTTTGGATTCCTGGGGCAGGGCAAGGATGTCAACGGCAACTATTATCGAACCGCATTGGCGCCCACACTCGCCGGCGATGCGTCGCCCGGACTGTCCGTGCGCGGCACCGGCGGGAGCTATCTCTATTCGGACTTTGGCATCGGTCAGCCGTACAGCATCAACGGCAATGCAAACCAAACGCTGAACGCCGGCGAGAGCGGCATCTATGCGTATGCAGGGACGGGGGGCACGTGTACGCTGCCGTCGATCAGCAATGCCTCGTTCGGGAGCTCCTTGGTGGGGCTCCCCTATTGGTTCACGAATATCGGCAGCGGGCCGTGTACGGTCGAGACTCAGAACGGTCAGACGTTTTCCGGTATTTCCGGCGTCACGTCGATCACGGTGCCGGCCGGCGGCACCGTGGCATTGTCCGCAGAGCCTCTCGGCAACGGCTTCACCTGGCACGTATTGAGCTACGTACAACCATCACAGGTGCAATACGGTACGCTCTCATTGCCGACCACGACGGTGGCCTCGCTGCCCGCCTGCGGGCCGCTCCAGAAAGCCTTGTTGTACTCCGTCTCCGACGCCGCAGCCCCAACCTACAATGCGCCGCTGATGGGCGGCGGCTCCACGACGATACCGGTGTTTTGCAATGGATCCGTGTGGACGGCGCATTAGGCTACCCCGTGACCGAGGGATTCACGGCTGCGTGAGCGCAGTTGCCACGATGCGCCGATGTTAATCTCGGGGAGCGCCACGACGTCGCCTTCCGGTGCCGGCGCCTTTGCGGAATCCAATAGGAGCACGAGAGTGCCCATACCGCTCTGGTCGTTGGGCGCGCTTGGTGCGGGCCTCGCCGGCATCGCGTTGCGGCGGCGGTCCAAACGAGGCCCCTTCGCTCCGGGAATCATGACTGTTCCATGGATTTTCGTGGCCGTCGTCTTGTCCATTGCGACTGCATCGGCAACCTCACCAAGAATGTGGGGTCAGGCGACGCCGGCGGCCGGCGTGACGATTCGATCGGCGCCGAATTTCCGCGTATATGCCGTGAGCACGAGTGGAACGCCGTCGGTCGACATCTACCAGGTCAATACCGACGGCACGACAACCAAACTTGGGTCGCAGAAGAAGCATACCTCGAGCAGCAACGCATCTACGGTGAGGCGTACCATGACCACGTGCTGAAGCACTATGGCGGAATGAGTCAAAAATGATAAAGTCCATGCATCGACTGCTGCTGATCTTTAGAGGACGACAGGGAATATCGTGAGCGCGATGGGCAAATTTTCCGGGGCGAGAAGAAGCCGCCGTTTGATCTGGTCGCTCGCATGGATGAGTGGCTCGTCGGCGGAAAATGGGGACCGGTTCAAGGAGACTTTGGCCTCAAGGCCGGTCTCTACGGTGCCACCATGACCGACGAAGAAGCCAAGGAGTTTGCCGGCGACGACTGGCCGGCCGAATCCGCCGACGAGACTGCTCCGCCCTAAATCCCCTTCGTGACGCTAGTCTGGCGCCTCCCATCCATTCGGGGGCGCCATGTCGAGCATTTACATCGCTGAATTCTCTGGCGTCGCACAGACGATAGGGCGCGGCGCGGGCGTCGTCCCGGTGGTCGACATGCCGCCCGTCAATGAGCAAAAGGTCAGTATTGGCTCGTCGAGCAATCCGTTTGGCGGAAACACTCGGCTGATCCGCATCAATGTCGATGCGACCTGCTCGATTCAAATCACTCGAGGCGCGGGCACTCTGCCTGCGGTCTCGGTCGTGAACATGCGTATGCCCGCCAATTCCACCGAGTATTTCAGCGTTCAACCCGGGTCGACGCTGAACTCGATCGCGAACAGCTGATGTTCGGTCTGATGGTGGGTCACATGGGCGAACCGGCATGCGAATACGTCGTGGTGGTCGCCGCCACCACCAATTACCTCGAAACCGACTCTGGCACGGTCATCGACACCGATACCGGCAACGTCAAAATTGATGCGCAGTGAGGAAACAGCACCCATGAAAAAGATCCTTGGCGCCCTGGCGGCACTCCTCTTTGCAACGGCCGCGCTCGCCGATACGCCGTTCAACACCTTCGTTGGCGGCCTCTCTGCGCCGACGACGCCGACGGGCGCCGAGCAATTCCCCTGCGTGCAGGGTGGTTCAACGAAGCAGTGCACGCTCACGATCGTCGACGGCTACATCAATACGCTGCTCGCCCGCTCACCTCCGCCCCGAACTCCCAAACCCCCCATGACCGCGCTCAGTCGCGGTGAAATCGCTCACCACGTCGAATTGCACCTGCAAGACCGGGACGATGACCAGCTGCGCGATTCGCTCGCCGGGCGCGATGGTGAACGGCGCCGCGCCGCGGTTCCAGCAGGAGACCATGAGCGGTCCTTGGTAGTCCGAATCGATGAGGCCGACGAGATTGCCGAGCACGATGCCGTGCTTGTGCCCCAGTCCCGAACGCGGCAACAGCACCGCCGCGAGGCCGGGATCCTCGAGAAAAATCGCGATGCCGGTCGGGATGAGTTCGGTCTGGCCCGCGGCGAGCGTGAGCGGCTCCGCGAGGCAGGCGCGCAGGTCGAGTCCGGCGGATCCCGCCGTTGCGTAGTGCGGCAGGGGAAACGCCGTGCCGATGCGCGGATCGAGTATCCGCATCTTCACCCGCGGGGGCAACGGGGGCGATTCCGGGCCCGTGTACGGCAATGGGGCGGGTCCTAGCGGCGTACGCGCCGGCTGCGCAGCCGGTTGAGCGGCGCAGGTGCGGTGAGCGCCCGGCGCTTGCGCACGCCGCGCCGCGGGCCGCCGCTCGGCGGCGGCAGGCGGTCGGCGATCAGGGTGATGAGCGTGCGTGCGACCTCGATCTTCGGACCGCGCGCCACCTCCGACCGTCCGCCGGGCCAGAGGACGGTGAGCGCATTGTCCTCGCAATCGAACGCAATGCCATCGCCCACCTTGTTGGCCGCAATCATGTCGAGCTTCTTGCGCTTGAGCTTGGCGCGGGCGTTGTCCTCGACGTCGTTGGTCTCGGCGGCGAAACCGACCACGAACGGCCGCTTCGCCATCTCGGCCACGGATTTCACGATGTCCGGGGCGGCCTCGAGCTCGAGGGTGAGCGCAGCTGCGTGTTTTTTGATCTTCTGCTTCGCCACCGCCACCGGCTGAAAGTCGGCAACCGCGGCCGCCGCGATGAACACATCCGCCTCGGCGATGTGCCGGTGGACCGCGGCGTACATGTCGCGTGCGCTCTCGACGTCGATGCGGGTGATGCCCGTCGGGGTCGGCAGGTTGACGGGTCCGGTGACGATGGTGACGTGGGCGCCGGCTTCACGCGCCGCCGCCGCCACGGCGAAACCCATTTTTCCGGAGCTTCGATTGGTGAGATACCGGACCGGGTCGAGACGCTCCCGGGTCGGTCCGGCGGTGATCAGCACATTCAGGCCCGCCAGGAGGCCGGCGTGCGGCGGCGGCTCGAGCAGGCTCGCGGCGAGCTTGGCCGGTTCCCACATCCGACCCACGCCGATCTCGCCGCAGGCTTGATTGCCGGCGTCGGGGCCGAGGATCCGGATACCGCGGCCGATCAGGGTGGCGACGTTGGCGCGGGTGGCCTGATTGTCCCACATGACGCGGTTCATGGCAGGCGCCAGCACCACGGGCGCCTCCGTGGCGAGGCAGAGCGTTGCCAGGAGGTCATCGGCGAGGCCCGCCGTCAGGCGTCCCACGAAATCCGCACTGGCCGGGGCGACGAGCACGATCTCGGCCCAGCGCGCCAGCTCGATGTGGCCCATCGCGGCTTCCGCCGCCGCATCCCATAGGTCGCTGCGGGTCGGGCGGCCGGACACGGCCTGGAATGTCGTCGGCGAGACGAATTTTTGCGCCGCGGCCGTCATCACCACCTGCACGTCCGCCCCACGCTCGATCAGGCGCCGGACCAGATCGGGGCTCTTGTATGCGGCAATGCCGCCAGTCACCCCCAGGAGAATGCGCGTCTTCGGCGTCAATGGATGCCCTTCAATGCGTCAATGGATGCCCTTCAATTCCTTGAAGCGAGCAATGTCGCTTTCGAACTGAGCACGCATCGTCGCATCCTCCGTGCGCTTTTGCTGCAGGTTTTGCTCCTGGGTGCGGATGTCGCTGCCGACACGGACCAGGTCTTCGGCCATGTCGTCGGGCAGGGGGCGCGCCCGCGGATCGTCGCTGTACGGCTTGTAGCGCATCGTGTTCGAGCGCAGCTTGCGCAGCCGGCCGTTCAGGATCTCCAGGAACTGGGAGGTGACCTTGATTTGATCGCTGAGCAGCGTGAGGCGCTGGTCTCGCAGCCGCTCGATTTCCTGCAGGGACACGTAGGTGTTGAGGAGATTCCGGTCCCTGTTGCGGTTGTTTTCGGCATCGATGCGCTGCTGATCCTCGCGGGCCAGCTGGTCGGCGGTCTTCTGGGCATCCAGATGGTCGACCTCGACGCCATGGGCGTTGATCACATGCTGCTCTTGCGAGGCGTACTCGGGCGGGATGCGGTCCCCGTAATGTGTGATGCCCTGCTCATCGACCCACTTATAGAACTTCGGGCTGCCCGAAGCCGCACCCGCGGCCATGGCCGCGGTGAGGAGCAGCGCTGCGAGCGCGATGGGCCAAATCCTTAAGTTCAAAAGCGTTTCCCCAGGAAATCGCCCGCCATTTTGCGGGTCCGAAAAGCCATTTTCTAGGGCGCATTCCTCACTCTAGGGCCAGTCTGGGGGGCGCATTCCTCACTCGGGAAGCCCATAGCGGGCGCGGTAGGCCTGCATGCGGGCAAGATCGGCCTGCCGGCCATGGGCGGCCATGTAATGCATGAGATCGGCCAGCGTGAAGATCGAAATCACCGGAATCCCAAATTGTTCCTCGACTTCCTGGACCGCGGAGAGTTCGCTCGTGCTACCCCGCTCCTGGCGGTCCAGGGCGAGCACCACGCCGGCCGGATGGGCATGGGCGGCGCGAATGATGTCGATGGACTCGCGGATCGCCGTGCCGGCGGTGATCACGTCATCGATGATGAGCACCCGTCCCGCAAGCGGGCCGCCCACGACCGTGCCCCCCTCGCCGTGGTGCTTGGCCTCCTTGCGGTTGTAGGCGAACGGCAGGCTGAGGCCCTGGTGTTCGGCAAATGCCGCAGCGGTCACCGCAACCAGGGGTATGCCCTTGTAGGCCGGCCCGAAGAGCACGTCGTAAGCGATGTCGGATGCCGCGACGGTGGCGGCATAGGCGCGGCCGACGGCGGCGATCGCCTCGCCGGTCGAGAGCAGTCCCGCATTGAAAAAGTATGGGCTTTCGCGGCCCGATTTCAGCTGAAAACTGCCGAATTTCAGCACGCCGAGCCGCATGCACAAATCGATGAAACGGGTTTGGTAGGACTGGGACATGAATGACAATGGTATCATCCGGCGGGATGCCAATCGTCACGCTGAAGCCGCTGCCGCCGAGTTTTGAGGCTTGACCGGCCCGCCGAAGGTCACCCTGCTGCAGGCGCTCGGCAGCCAGCGCATGATGGCCATACTCCTCCTCGGATTTTCCTCCGGTCTGCCGTTGAACCTGACCGGTTCGACGCTGCAGGCGTGGCTCGCTTCCGCCGGTGTCGACATCAAGACCATCGGCATTTTCTCGTTGGTCGGCCTGCCGTACGTGTTCAAGTTTCTGTGGGCGCCGTTGCTCGACCGCTATTTGCCGCCGCTGCTGGGCCGCCGTCGCGGCTGGATCGTGCTCTACCAGCTGGCGCTCGCCATCGCCATCACCGTGATGGGGTTCAGTTCCCCGACCGGGGCGCCCTACCTGCTCGGCCTGATCGCGTTGCTCGTCGCATTTCTCTCCGCCTCCCAGGACATCGTCATCGATGCCTACCGCGCCGATGTGGTGCAGCCCGACGAACGCGCGCTCGCGGCCTCGGCGAGCGCGTTCGGCTATCGCACGGCGGCCATGTTCGCCGGCACCGTCATCGTTTATTTTGCGGAGACCCTCGGCTGGCGTACGTCCTACGGGCTGGTCGCCGGGGTGATGGCCGCCACCGTGTTCGCGACGCTGTGGGCGCCGGAACCGGTGACGCCGGGCAGGCCGCCGCGCACCCTAGCCGACGCCGTGATCCAGCCGCTGTTCGATCTCTTGCGTCGGGATGGGGCGTGGGGGTTCCTGTTGCTGGTGCTTCTCTACAAGGTCGGCGATGCCTTTGCGCTGTCCCTGTACAGCGCATTCATGGTGAAGGGCGTGGGGTTCACGCTGCATGAGCTGTCGCTGGGCGGCAAGCTCAACATGACCATTTCCACCATGATCGGCACGGCGCTCGGCGGCTGGTTGTATCTGCGGTGGGGGCTCTATCGCTCGATGCTGACGTTCGGCGTGGCGCAGGCGGCGACCAACCTGCTCTATATGTGGCTCGCGCTGGCCGGCAAGAAGTTCTGGTTGATGGTGCTCGCCACGAGCGTCGACAATCTCGCCGGCGGCATGGGCCAAGCCGCGTTCGTCGCGTTTCTCATGGCCCAGTGCAGCGCGAGCTTCAGCGCAACGCAGTACGCCCTGTTTTCCGCGCTCGCCTCGATCCCGCGCGTGGTGATGGGCGCGATCGCCGGTCAGGTGGTGGCCAGGATCGGTTGGGCAAATTTTTTCGTGGTGACGTTCGCGACCGCCATGCCGGGACTTGCGCTTCTCATCCTCCTGCGCAGGCGCCTCGCGCAACTCGAAACCCGGCCGGCCCTGCCATAGCGGGCACGGCCGAAAATCAATTCAGCGGCCCTTCAATTCAGCGGCCCTTGGTAGCGAGCGATCCGCAGCTCTCGGAATCCGCGGGAAAATCGAGTCGCCAACCGCTCAGCGGAGCGGGGAGCGACCGTGCGGATTCGTCCATCCCGGCTGCGCGCTGTCTTCCGGTTCCCGGCCGAGATCCTCCGACTCCACGTCGACGGACCCCGACCAATCCTCCGGCGGGTCGGCGGCATCGATGAGATCGTCCAGGAGCTGTTCGTTCCAGGAATCGAAATCCATCTCGGTCACCGTACCGTCGAAGAATTGCATCTCGATGGTCTGGTCCTCGTCGTCGATCGCCACGACTTCGAAGAGCTCGTTGGTAGCCCCCCGATACCATTGACCCACGATCGGCTTCACAGCGTGCATGGCCCCCTCCGTCTGTTATGCTCAAATTCATTCAACTCTCAATGCGGTTTCCGCGCAATACGTAATTTTGGCGCGAGGCAGCATCCGCAATTGCAGCCAAGATGGTCGAACAGCTGATCAAAATCTTCGTGGTTTTCTTCGTCGTCGTCGAACCGATTTCCCTGATTCCCTTGTTCGCCGGGCTCACCGACGGGGCGAGTGCGCGTTACCGGGAGTTGATGGCCGCGAGGTCCGCCGGGACCGCCCTCGGCATCTGCATCTTGTTCGCCCTGCTTGGCGCCCGGCTGCTCGACCTGCTCGGGATTTCGCTCGCTTCGTTCCGGATCGCCGGGGGCACGCTGCTGTTTCTCATTTCCCTGGAAATGGTGTTCGCTCGACCGGCCGGCAGCCGCACCACCAAGCCCGAGCAGGACGAGTGTCGCAACCGCGACGACATCTCGGTGTTCCCGCTGGCCTTCCCTTTCATGGCGGGACCGGGGGCGCTCGCCACGATTTTGCTCACCGCCGGCGAGCTGCGGGGCAAGCCGCTGTTGTTCGTGGGCTTTCTCGTGGCGGTGGCACTCGTTTTCATCATCTGCTGGCTGCTCATGCTCGCGACTCCGCGCTTGATGAAGGTGCTGGGCGTGACCGGCGCCAACGTGGCCAACCGGCTTTCGGGCGTCATTTTGGCGGCGCTCGCCGTACAGTTCGTCGTGGACGGAATTCGCGGCGATTTTTTTTGACGACAGGCTCCTTGGAGCGGGCCCTCTTCAGCGGCGCCGGTATGCGAGATCCCACACGGCGTGGCCGAGCCGCTCACCGCGCCGCTCGAAGCGGGTGGGTGGCCGGAAGTCGGGGCGCGGCACGTAGCCGCGGTCCGCACTCATCGGCTCGAGCGCATCCGCCGCGTTGCAGACGGTCAACATCTGCTCGGCATAGTCCTGCCAGTCGGTGGCGAGGCGCAGCACACCGTCAGGGCGCAGCTTTTGCGCGACGAGGCGCGGAAATTGCGCCTCCACGAGCCGGCGCTTGTGATGGCGCTTCTTGTGCCACGGGTCGGGAAAGAACACCAGCACTTCATCGAGACTCTCGTCGGCGAGCCCGGTCTCGAGCACTTCGACCGCATCGTGGCAGATGATGCGCAAGTTTTCGAGGCCGGCCTCCTCCGCCGCGAGCAGCAGACGCCCCACGCCGGGACGATGCACTTCGATGCCGAGATAATCGATGCCGGGGTTCGCCGCGGCAAGCGCGCCGAGCACCTCGCCCGTGCCGAAGCCGATCTCGAGACAACGGCGCGCACGGCGGCCGAAGGCCGCATCCAGGTCGACCCGTGCGCCCTCGAACTCGAGTCCGAACCGCGGCCAGAGCGAGTGCAAAGCCCGCTCCTGCGCCGCCGTGATGCGGCCGGCGCGCAACACGAAACTGCGGATGCGGCGTGGTCCCGTCATGGGCGCTGAGTGTGCCTGATATCATGGCCGGATGCGCTTACCGCCCCTCGCGGCGCTCCTGCTGTGCCTCGCCGTGGTGTCCGGTTGCGCCACGCTGCCGTTGCACGTCAAGAAGGACCGATCGCAGGCGCTCGCGAGCGGCGCCGGCACGCCGCTTGGCCGCGTGGTCGGGGCCAGCCGCGGGGGACGGAATCTGTCCGGCATTCGCCTCCTCGCCTCGGGCGAGGAGGCGCTCGCGAGTCTGATTGCGCTCGCCGATCACGCCGAAAAGACCCTCGACATCCAGTACTACATCATCCATCAGGACGCTTCCTCCGGCATCCTGCTCGATCACGTGCGCCTCGCCGCGGAGCGCGGCGTGCGGGTGCGAATACTCGTCGATGACTTCAACACCGCGGGTGAGGATCGCCAATATCTCTGGCTCAGCCAGCGTGCGCACATCGAAGTGCGTCTCTTCAATCCCTTTCCGGGGGGACGCTTCGCCATCTGGTCGCGCTTCATCGCCTCATTCCACGAGATCCCGCGCATCAATCACCGCATGCACAACAAGCTGTTCGTGGCGGACAACGCCATCGCGATCACCGGCGGACGCAACATCGGGGATCAATATTTCACCCGCGACAAAACCAGCAATTTCATCGATCTCGACGTGATTGCGGCCGGGCCGATCGTGCCCCAGCTGTCCGCAAGCTTCGATGCCTTCTGGAACAGCAGGTATGCCTATCCGGTTGCGTCGATCGCCACACCCGTCCAGCCCGAGCCGGTCGTGCCGCTCGAGGATTTTCCGGCGCTGCACGATGCGGATTTTTTGTCCGCGGAGATCGACGCCGGCAGGCTCAAGCTGCTGTGGGTGCCGGCGACCGTGCTCGCGGACCGGCCCGCGAAACTCGCTCTCGAAGCCTCGCCCGATGCCGACGAGACGATCGCGGGCAGCATCGCCACGCTGATGCGCTCCGCCCAGCACGAGGTCATCATCATCTCGCCGTACTTCGTGCCCGGGCCGGCCGGCATCGCGCTGATGCGTGAACTCGTCGTTCGCGGCGTCAAGATCCGGATTCTCACCAACTCGCTCGCCTCGACCGATGCGCCGCTCGTGCACATCGGCTATTCCCACTATCGCGTGGCGCTGCTCAAGCTCGGCATCGAGCTCTCGGAGGTGCGCCCGAAGCTCGGCGTGAAGCGGGCGCGCTTCCACCCGTTCCGGTCGGCCAATGCGAGTCTGCACGCGAAGTCGCTCGTCATCGACCAGGCGACCGTGTTCATCGGCTCGATGAACATGGATGCGCGCTCGAGGCGCACCAACAGCGAACTCGGTCTCGTGATCCGCAGCGGCGAGATCGCACGCCAGGTGACCAGCCTCCTCGACGATGTCAGTGCGGACGGCAGCTATCGGCTGGAGTTGGTCGATCACACCAATCGCATCCGCTGGCAGAGCGGCGAGCCGGGCGCCGAGCAGATCTGGTATCGGGACCCGGAGACGACGCGCCTGCAGCGGCTTGCGCTCGACCTGCTGGCGCCGTTCGCGCCCGAGGAACTGCTATGACGGCCAGGCTCCTGGTCATGACGGCGCAATACGCAGGTTCCCGAGGTAGTCCCTGACCCGGGCGCGGAACCCTTCGCTGCTCGTCACGGTGGCGCCCCCCGCCATCACCAGGATGAAGTCGCCGCGCAGTGTGCGGTTCATCTCGCGGACGAAATTCATGTTCACGAGGCAGGACCGGCTGATGCGCAGCATTGGCTGGGAGGACAGCGCGATCTCGGCCTGCTGCAGGGTGCTGCGCGCGACGTAGTTGTCCCGGCCGATGCGGATGGATACATAGTTGCGGTTGGCCTCGATGAGCTCGACCTGAGCCGCATCGAGCACATGCAGGCGGCCGCCTGCCTCAGCGATCAGCCGGGGGCGCTCCACCGTGCGGGGGCGCACGCTCTGTTCGAGCTGGGCGAGCAGCGCCGCAACCGCGGCGTGCCGCTCGTGATCGTCGGCCGCCGCCCGCCGGGCGCGGACGCGGGCGAGGGTTCTGGCGAAGCGTTCCCGGTCGAATGGCTTCAAAAGATAATCGACGGCGTTCAACTCGAAGGCTTCGAGCGCGTGCTCGTCGTAGGCGGTCACGAAAACGATCGCCGGCATATGCCCGGGCGGCAGCGTGCGCGCGATGTCGATCCCACTCAGGCCGTCCATGTGGATGTCGAGAAACAAGAGATGCGGGCGCTCCGCCACGATGGCGGTGAGGGCGGCGGCGCTGTCGCCGTATTCACCGATGACACGCAGGTCCGCTTCCGCCCCGCAACATTCGCGCAGCGTGCGCCTCCCCGCCGGCTCGTCGTCGACGATGATGGCGTGCATCATGTGCCGGCCGCGGCGACCGCGCGCGGCTCGAGGGTGCCGTTCAGCGCCGGCATCACGATGCGCACCCGCCACGATCCCGTACCGCAACCCGCCTCGAGGCTCGCGCCGCCGCCGAACTGCACGGCGAGCCGCTCGCGCACGTTGTTCAAGCCGATGCCGGCCGATCCGGTCCGCAGCGGCGCGTCGGCCGCGGTCCGCGCGCCCGCAGCGCTCACGGCGACCGTGTTCGTGACCTCGAGACACAAGCTTTGGGGCGCACCGTCCACCGACACGCCGATGTGAACCGGGCCTTGATGTCCCGCGAGCCCGTGCACGACGGCGTTTTCGACGATGGGCTGCAAAATGAGGCTCGGGACCCACAGCAGCGGCACGTCGGCCGGGGCCGGGAGGGCGATGCTCAGGCGGTCGGCAAAGCGTTGCTGCTGCAGCTCGAGATAGGCACGCACGAACTGCAGCTCTTCGGCGAGCGTCGAGAAATCGCGATCGCCGGCACTGAGCAGCCGGCGCAGCAGATCGGCGAGCTGGACCACCATCGACTGCGCGGTCGCTGGATTCCAGTCGATCTGGCCGCGGATGGTGTGCAGCAGGTTGAACAGCGTATGTGGCGAGAGCTGCATGCGCAGCGCGGCGAGACGGGCTGCGCTCCACTGCCGTTCCAGCGCCGCCAATCGCAGTTCGGTGTCCCGGAAGCGGGAGTAGATCGTGAAGCCGGTCACCAGCGCGAGACCGAACCCATAGGCGATCAGAAAGCCCAGCGCGCTGGCGACCCAGAGCGACAGCATGCCGGGCTCGTTGATGTGCTCGGGCCAATGGTTCGCGGCATGCGCGAGGTCAACCTCCCCGGTGAGGCACATCGCGACGATCATGGCCGGGTACGCCGCGGCGGCGAAGGCGGCGGCCAGCACGACCTGCGTGGGAATGGCGAGCCAGCGGGGACGCCACCCCATCTGCAAGGATGCCCAATAGGATGCGAGCAGGGGCGGCAGCAGCAGCAAGTGCTGGATCGCGCGCACCGGCCAGGGTTCGAACAGGCGCGCGGTGGTCACCGGGGCGATACCCATCCCGAAGCTGCGCGCATACAGAACATTCGACAATGTCACGTAGAGCCAGAACAGGCAGACGATGCCGAGGTATTGCCGGTTCCCGCTCAGGGCGGTCATCAGCCGCGCCGGCACCCCGATTGACGCGCGTCGAAACATGGACGAAGGGTAGCGCAACTGAAGGCCGCCGCGAGAGTTCCCACGCGCGATCGAGGGACGAATCCGGCCGTTTCGGGGACGGTCTCGATGGCGGTCCGCAGACGCACCCGCCCCGCGCGGTATCTCATGGGGCCGCGTTGAAACCACCCCAAGGAGCCTTCCATGAACAGGATCACTCTCGCCGCCGGCGCGGCAATCGCCGCCGCCGGCCTGCTCTGTACAGCCGCCGCATCCGCCGCGCCCGCCACCGGACCCGACCCAGCCTCCGCCAATGCGCGCAACCCCGCCACCGCAGCGGCTGACGCGGACGCGCCGCGCGAGGTCGTCAAATACGCCGATCTGAATATCGGCACGGATGACGGAGCCCACATCCTCTATCGGCGCATCGTGGCCGCCGCGCGCAATGTGTGCGTCGCGCCGGAGTCGCTGAATCTGCGGGCCACGGCGGCGGTCCACGCGTGCCGGGATGCGGCGGTGGCGGCGGCCGTGCGACAGGTCAACAGCACGAAGCTCGCCGCTGAATTCGCCGCCCGATCCAAGTCCGGCTGACGGCCGGCGCGGCGGCGGCGGGCGGATTCGCCGCTGCCGCGGGCGGGCTCAGGTCCGGTCTTGATAGCGCGTGATGCTGTCCGTGATTTCGAGATGCGCGGCATCCAGGCCGGCCCAGCCGCCGATCTTCACCCACTTGCCCGTCTCGAGATCCTTGTAGTGCTCGAAGAAATGCTGGATCTGTTTGAGGCGGATCTCCGGCACGTCGGCGATGCTGCGCCAGTGCGTGAACAGCGGGCAGATGTCATCGGCAGGCACCGCGAGAATCTTGGCATCCCCGCCCTTTTCATCGACCATGTGCAGCACACCCAAGGCGCGACAGCGGACCACGACTCCCGGGAGCAGCGGGAAGGGGGTGTGCACCAGCACGTCCACCGGATCGTCGTCCTCGGCGATGGTCTGCGGGACGTAGCCGTAATTGGCCGGATAGTGCATCGCCGTCATCATGAAACGGTCGACGAACAGCGCGCCCGAATGCTTTTCCACTTCGTACTTCACAGGATCCGAGTTCATCGGTATCTCTATGATTACATTGAATTCTTTCGGCACATTTTTGCCGGCCGTCACGTTGTTCATGCTCATCTCGCTTGCCCTTCCTTCCCTGACATCGGCCGGATTTGAGCCGAGTGCCTACTATAACCGCGGCATCCCGCCGGGATCGCGGCAACCATAGTGATTCCCGCCCGCTTCGGCGTCCGTGCGACGGAGAAACGCTTCACAAAAACGAAAACGGGCGGTCGCCACCGGCCGCCGTCTTTACATATCACATCCGGGCCGGACGACTGCGTGGAGCGGTTACAATGGGTGGTGCATCCACTCCAGCATCTGCTGCAAAACAACCGGGACTGGGCAGACCGGATCCAGCGCCAGGACCCGCACTTCTTCACGCGTCTCGCCCGCCAGCAGTCGCCGAAATACTTGTGGATCGGGTGCTCGGACAGCCGCGTACCGGCCAACGAAATCGTCGGTCTGCCACCCGGCGAATTGTTCGTGCATCGAAATGTGGCGAATATCGTCGTGCACACCGATCTGAACTGCCTGTCGGTCATGCAATTCGCCGTCGACGTCCTCAAGGTCGAACACATCATCGTCTGCGGCCACTACGGCTGCAGCGGCGTGCGCGCCGCGCTCTCGAATGAACGGCTGGGTCTCAGCGACAATTGGCTGCGTCACGTGCAGGACATCCGTGAGCAGCACGAAGCGACGCTGGGGCGCATCGACGATCACACCGCGCGCGCCAACCGGCTTTGTGAACTGAACGTCGTGGAACAGGTGACGCATGTCTGCCAGACCTCGATCTTGCGCGATGCCTGGGAGCGCACGCAGCCGCTCGCCGTGCACGGCTGGATCTACGGGCTCGACAACGGGCTCGTGCGCGATCTTCGCTACACGGTCGCCGGACCCGGAGAGGTCAAACCCGGTTACGACGCGGCGCTTTCCGCGCTATTGCCGGCCGCCTGAGGAGCGCGCCCGGCATCGTGTGCGCCGGCACGCGATCAAAACGCGAGAAATGGACCCATCGTGCCCGCGACGGTTTCCCCTTCGATCACATGATAGACGCTGCGTCCCACGTAGAACGGCAGACCGAAGTCGAAGCTCTGCGCGTCGCTATTGGTGCCGCCGAGTTCCGGAAAGACGCTGAAACTGGGGTTGCCGTCGGCCAGCGTCTGGGCGCTCACGATGGTGAAATGGATGGCGCCCGTCAGGCCGGTAGCGGTCGAAATGGTCGCGCTCAATGCCACCGGGCTCGCCGGGCAGTAGAACCCCATAAAGTTCGAATTCGCGCATTGCGTGATGCTCGAATCGGTGAAGAACCAACCGTTCGAACCGGTGTCGATGAAGCTGTCCGGATACGACACGCCGTTGAATTCGGCCGTGATGTAGCCGGCGTCGTCCACCGGCACGATCGTCTGGGTGGTCAGCTGGTTGTTCGTTTCCGTGTTGACGCCGAAGACCAGGGTGCCGGTGAGCGTCGCCTCGCCGGCCGCGGGCGCGGCCGGCAGTTCGACGATCAAGCCGTTGTTGTCGGTCGCAAACTTGGTGATGGGGTTCGGCACCTGCGCGGTGAGGGGTACGGCGATTGGATTGCACACCGAGCCTGTGCACGAGTAATAGTAGCCCTGTTGTGCCGTGGTGGCGCAAGTAGTACCGCAATCTTGCGCGAACGGGCTGACGCCGATGATGGCGTTGGCTCCGAGGCTCGCGACCGTGTCGTTCGCCGTACCAGCGCAACCGGCCGGAATATTCGGGAAGTTGCTCGAACCGATTAGCTGGATGGGCATTGAACTCGCGGTCTTGCCGCCGATCGTGACGTCGGCGTCGACGATCGGCCCCCAATTGAATGTTTGGTCGGCATACTCGAAGCACTCTACGAGCGAGTTGCCGCCCGCGACCGTTTGCTGCGGCAACGACCAAGTCGTGGGCAGCACCGATGCGATGACCCGCAGCCCGCTCGAGCCGGTGTCCACCTGGACATTGGAAATCGTTGCACAGTTCGTCGTGCTGCCGGGCTGGCATATAGTGATCGTCACGTAGAGGACGTT
>Ga0302319_10010690_pt1 | contig 17478 bp, 15 predicted proteins | sample Bog_T0_2_FD_203319 | JGI IMG/M metagenome (GOLD analysis project Ga0302319, IMG submission 203319) | Peat permafrost microbial communities from Stordalen Mire near Abisko, Sweden - Bog_T0_2 | ecosystem: Environmental > Terrestrial > Soil > Wetlands > Peat | place: Sweden: Abisko, Stordalen Mire...
CGTTCCTCGCTGCCGCCTCGAGTGACGATCGAACCCCATGCGGCGAGAAGGCTCAACTTACCATTCCCCGAGGTGCGTGGATCGGGCGTGACGATGGAGACATCGCCCTTGATGAGGTCGGGCCAGTCGTGAATCGACTTTGGATTGCCCCCGCGGACAACGAATACGATCGTGGAGGTATACGGTACGGAAGCGTTTGGCAGGCGCTCCCGCCAATCGGCCGCGATCAAACCGCGCTTTCGTAGAGAATCTACATCTGTGACGAGAGCTAGTGTGACGACGTCAGCCATTTCGGCGCCATCAATAACGCTGCGCGCCTGACGCGAGGAGCCGCCATGCGATTGTTTGATGTCGAGTTCAACGCCAGCTTGCTTTCGATATTGCGCCACGAAGTCCGCATCGAGCGCGGAATAAAGTTCGCGTGTGGGATCGTAGGAGACGTTGAGGATCTGGTGGGGCGTCTCGCCCTGCAAATTCTTGGCGGTGATCAAAGTCGCGGCGAGAAAAATGGCGCCTACGGCGAGTATGTTGACCCATGGGACCTGCAGCGTCGGCCGTCGCCCCGGAGTCCCCTGACTGGTGTCCCGCAAAGACAGACCCTCGCACAACAAATGAACATTCAGTCTATTAATATTATGGATTTAATGAACGAATGTCAACTGGCGACATTTCTTTGGAGCTCCCGCGACGAGACGCCCTGACGTCGATGTTTTAGAAAGGGCCGAAATTGCGCCTGCCCGACGCCACCGCTGCGATCTGCAACTAGCGGGCTAAATGAAATCAGCTTGCCCTAAATGCGGCGTCGGTTAAATCGGCGGGCGAGATCAGATGAGCCGGCCAAGCGGCCGTCTGATCTCGCGGATGCTCAGCCCGAACTATGCCACGCCGCGCAATTCGTCGACGAGGTCGGTCCTCTCCCATGAAAAGCCGCCCTCTTCGTCCGGTGGGCGTCCGAAATGGCCGTAGGCGGAGGTGCGGGCGTAGATCGGCTTGTTGAGCGAAAGATGCTCACGGATGCCACGCGGTGAAAGGTTCATGATATCCATCAGCGCGTCCTCGAGCTTGCCCTCGTCGACATGGCCGGTCCCGTGAAGGTCCGCATAAATGGACAGTGGCTTGGCGACGCCGATCGCATAGGAAAGCTGTAATGTGCAGCGGTCCGCCAAACCCGCGGCAACGACATTCTTGGCGAGATAGCGCGCGGCATAGGCCGCCGAACGGTCGACCTTCGTCGGGTCTTTGCCGGAGAAGGCGCCGCCGCCGTGCGGCGCCGAACCGCCGTAAGTGTCAACGATGATTTTGCGCCCGGTCAGGCCGGTATCGCCGTCCGGGCCGCCAATAAAGAACTTTCCGGTCGGGTTCACGTGCCACACCGTCCCGTCCGTGATCCAGCCCGGCGGCAGCGCTTCGAAAACGAACGGGCGCACCATCGCTTCGATATCCTCGGAGGTGAGGCTTTCGTCGATATGCTGATGCGAAACGACGATCTGAGTAGCCTCGACCGGCTTGCCGTTCTCATAGCGCAAGGTAACCTGACTCTTGGCGTCGGGACCCAACCGCTTTTCAGCGCCGGAGCGCCGGGCGTTAGACAGCGACTGAAGAATACGGTGCGCGTAGTAGAGCGGGGCCGGCATGAGTTCGGGCGTCTCACGGCAGGCGTAGCCGAACATGATGCCCTGGTCGCCCGCCCCTTCTTCCTTGTTGTCGGAGGCATCGACGCCCTGCGCGATGTCGTCGGATTGCGCATGAAGCAGCACCTCGACCTTGGCGTCCCGCCAATGGAAGCCGCTCTGCTCGTAACCAATGTCCTTTATCGCTGCCCGGACGGTATCGACGACCACGTGCTCGCTCAATTTCGGCCCACGAGTCTCGCCCGCGATCACCACGCGATTTGTAGTGGCCAGCGTCTCGCAGGCGACGCGGATTTTATAGGGATCGAGGCCCGCGCGAACGCCTTCGCGAAAGTACAAATCCACGATCTCGTCGGAAATGCGATCGCAGACTTTGTCCGGGTGCCCCTCCGAAACAGACTCGCTAGTAAAGTGGTGGCTTTGCCGACCCATTGAACATGTCTCCGTTTCGCATGCGTCATATACCAATGACGAAGTCGAGAAGGGTCTGCCACTCAGGGATCATGGCGTCAATATCGCGCTTTGGTCAGAGAACCGCGGCTATGAGCGCGCCCGGCCGAAACTCGGATTGGCGCGAAAGAAAAAGTCGAGTTCACTTCCTCCTCACCGCAGCAGCGACTGCCCGCCTTGCAGGCTGGCGAATTCGACGTCCTGCTTTGCGGAGTGACGGAGAGGTTCAACCGCGCCTTCAGGCTCGGCTTCGATTTCGGACCCTTGGTCTTCTGTGACGGCCAAGGCCTGTTGGTGCGCAAGTCGCTCGGCGTGACCAAGGGAACGGACCTCGACGGCGCGACAGTCGGCGTGCAGAGCGGCACGACGGGCGAACTCAACATCGCCGATTTCTTCCGCAAGACCAACAAGACGTTCAAGCCCGTCGTCATCGAGGACAGCAAGGAATTTCGCACCGCGCTCGACTCGGGTCGCGCAGACGCCCTGACTCAGGATGCGTCCGATCTGGCGATCGACCGCACCGAATTGACGAAGCCCGACGACTTCATATTGCTTCCCAAGCGGCTGTCCAAGGAGCCGCTCGCGCCCGCGATGACCGCTGACTGCAAATCGTCAACTGGACGGTCTACGCAACCTTTCAGGCGGAAGAATTCGGCATCACCGGCAAGAATGTCGACAGCTTCCTTACCAGCCAGGATCCCGCGATCAAGCGCTTCCTCTGAGTCGATACTTCGCTCGACGAAGTCGCCATGGGCCAATGGGAGGCAGCCTCGGCCGTCGGGTCGAAGCGAGGGCGGGCCATGAGGCTAGTCGTCCTGCCCCAAGCTTTGCGTGATAATTCCGCTGGTGACGTCGAGCTATTTGAGCATCGCCAAGAATTCCAGCCTCGCTGTCGCCATTGGCTATCCCCACCTCGTCAACATCGCAAACACCGCCGCCAACCAGCGGGTCAGAGCTTGGCGCCGGCGTGGTGCGCTGGACCTTCGTCGAAGTGGATTCACCAAGCGCGCGGACCCTATCGAGGTTCTCGCCGCTTTGCGATCGATCGTCTGAGTCGCGAGACGATCTTCTTAAAATGGGTGGCCTAGCGGCCGCTCACATAAGTAAATAAAGCCGATCCGGCGCTTCAGCCTCTGCTCCCTTCCCGAAAGAGCCGCCACTCGAGAAAAGTTTGGGGTGAATTTAGTTTTATCCGCTTTCACTAGATACAGTCTATCGTCATAATAGAAAGACGAAAATCTGGAACCGGCGCATTGGGAGCCGCTGCAAATATTTCTGCGGCTGTCGACCGTATTCTCAAGCCGAGGTCGGCGCGTACGAGGCGCCGACTTCGAGGAGCGACCGAACTCACAGGCGTATCCGCGTTGCTTGACGAACTCCGAACTGGGAACGGCAGAAGTGCGCCCATTTCGCATCCGGCGCTCAGGAAGGCCGAAAGTTTTGCCGGCGGCCTCACTTGGAGGGAAGGGTATGACTCAATTGAAATCTCCCAGCGTCGATCTCGGCATTCGTCCGACGACGGCGCGGGTTGGCGCCGAGATATCGGGCGTGTTGCTTTCCGGCGACTTGCCGGCGCCGACAATCGAGGCGATCCACGCAGCTCTGCTTCGTCACAAGGTGATCTTCTTTCGTGATCAAACTCATCTGACCGACGCGGAACAGGAGCGGTTCTCCGCCCGTCTCGGCAACCTCGTTCCCCATCCGACGGTCGCTTCCCGGCCGGGAACGTCCTCGATACTCGAACTCGACTCGACGGGGGGCGGTGGACGCGCGGACGCTTGGCATACCGACGTCACCTTCGTCGCCGCATATCCCAAGATCTCGATTTTGCGCGGCGTGGACATTCCGGCCGTCGGTGGCGACACGATATGGTCCAATACCGCCGCTGCCTACGAACACTTGCCCGCGCCGCTGAAGGCCACGGTCGATCAACTCTGGGCTATCCATACCAACGCCTACGACTACGCCGCTTTGCGCCCGCACGCTTCGGAGATCGAGCATCGTCATTTCGAGGATGTGTTCACCTCGACCGTCTACGAGACCGAGCATCCGGTGGTGCGCGTTCATCCCGACACCGGCGAGCGGACGCTGATCCTGGGCTCCTTTGTCCAGCGCTTCGTCGGCCTGTCGCGCGCCGATTCCGAGGCGCTCCTCCAAACGCTGCAGTCCCATGTCACAAGGCCCGAGAACACCGTGCGTTGGCGCTGGCGCGCGGGCGACGTCGCGATCTGGGACAATCAGGCGACCCAACATTACGCCGTCAACGACTATGGCTCGGCGCCGCGCGTGGTTCGCCGCACGACAATCGACGGCGATGCGCCCATCGCCATCGACGGCCGCCGCAGCATTGCGCGCAAGGAAGCCAAGAAGGCGCCCGCCGCTCGCGCCGCTTGAAATTCATCGACCAACTCTAGGAGGACAATCATGAAGCTCGTTCATCTCGCCGCGCTCGTCGCGGGTTTGGCGCTCGCTGCGCCCGCTTCGGCCGAAACCCTCATCCGCATCGGCTACCCCGGCACCGGGCTGGACGATCGCGCCTATGGCTACGGCGACTATCCCGCCGTCGCCCATGTGCAAAAGCTCGTCGAGGCGGAATTCGCCGATCAACCCGACGTCAAGGTGACTTGGACGTTCTTTCGCGGCGCGGGACCGGCGCTGAACGAATCGCTCGCGGCGGGACAACTCGACTTCGCCGCCGGCCTCGGCGATTTGCCCTCGATCGTCGGCCGCTCCCGCGGCCTCGACACCAAGTTCCTCGCTTCGGCGGGAACGCACGACGCGCTCTATCTGGCGGTCCCGCCGAATTCGACGATCCAAAACATCGACGATCTCAAGGGCCACAAGGTCGCGCAGTTTCGCGGCACCAACCTGCAAATCGCCACCGACCGGGCCTTGGAGGCGCATAAATTGACGGAAAAGGACATCCGCTTCGTCAGCCTGGATTCCAACGCCGCGACCGCCGCCTTGGTGTCGGGCGCCGTCGAGGCCTCGTTCGGCGGCGCCGAATATATCGATCTCGCCAAACGCGGCGTGATCAAGATCATCTATTCCACCAAGAACGACGATCCGACGCTGGGCCGCAACGCCGGCCTGTTCGTCACCGGCGCCTTCGAGAAGGCTCACCCCGACTACACGGGCAAGGTCGTCCACGCCTTCGTCAAGGCCGCGCGCTTCGCCGCCGACGAAGCCAATAGAGCGGCCGTGTTCGAAATCTGGGCGAAGTCCGGACTTCCCGCCGAAAGCTTCGCCGCCGACTTCAGCGACGAGCGACTCGCCCATCGCGTGACGCCCGTGATCGACGCGTTCATCGTCAACCGTTACAAGGATCAGGCCAACCGCGCTAAAGCCTATGGCCTACTGAAAAAGGACGTCGACGTCGACAGCTGGTTCGAGACCAAATATCTCCAGCAGGCCCTCGTCGACCTGAAGCTTGAGCATTTCTGGCCGACCTACGACGCTGATGGCAAGGTCGTCACGGAAGGTGACGTGGAACACACCAAAGCCGTGAGCAACTAAAGTGTTCAGCGGCCCAATCGCGGGCGCGATCGAATACGCGGGGCGCGCGACAAACGTGCCCCGTCGGATCGGGTGCGGCCTCGGCCGCATTGGGGGTCTCGCGCAGGGCCTCATTGTTCCAGCGTCGCTGCTGATGGCCTGGTCCGTTTGGGCGAGGTTGGGTTGGCTTCCCGAGCAGATCCTGCCCCCGCCGTCGGAAGTGTTTGGAGCGATGCGGGACACCATCGATGACGGGACGCTGCTCTCCAGCACGCTCACGAGTTTGCGACGCGTCGCCGAAGGGTTTTTCGCCGGGGCGGTCTTTGGATTGGCGTTCGGATTCGTCACTGGCGCTTCCCGTTTGGCGGAGTCTCTCTTTGCGCCACTATTTCTGACCCTCAGTCAGGTTCCGACGCTCGGCTGGATTCCGATTCTGGTCCTCTTCGTCGGCATCGACGAGTTGCTGAAAATTCTCGTCATCGGTTGGGCCGCGTTCATCCCGGTCGCCCTCAATACCGCGCAGGGCGTGCGCGACGTGCCTCGCACCTATCTCGAACTCGGCCGCGTCCTGTCTTTGAGTCGCTTGTCGACTCTGCGCTCGATCATTCTGCCGTCCGCCGTGCCCTCGATTTTCACCGGGCTGCGCGAGGGGCTTGCCAATAGCTGGCAAACGCTGGTGGCGGTCGAGTTGATCGCCTCCTTCGAGGGGCTGGGCTATCTAATGGCTTACGGCCGCCAACTCTTCCAGTTGGAACTGGTTCTCGTCGCCATGATTGTCGTCGGCCTGATTGGCCTGTCGATTCACCTGCTCCTCTCTCTGATCGAGAGCCATCTACAGCGATGGAATCCCCGAGGACAATCATGACTTCGTCTGTCATGGACGTTAGAAACGAGCTGGTGAGAGCGCCAGACAGGAAGCTCGCTGTCGCGCCGTCGACGCCGCGCTTGCGACCCTTGATCGTTCCGATCATTCTGCTCGCGCTCTGGGAAATCGCGGCGCATACCGGCCTTGCCGACCCCAGGTTCCTGCCGACGCTCGAGGCGATCGCCGTCAGAGGCGTCAAGGAATTTGCCGAGGACGGATTGACCTCGGATCTGACGGCGAGCCTCGCTCGCGACCTTCTGGGCTTTGTCGTCGGCGCCTCGGTCGGCGTGGCTTTAGGACTGGCGCTGGGGTTTTCGCGCCTGCTTGAACGCCTGCTCAGCCCGCTGCTGCTCGCCCATCGGCAGATCGCGCTTTTCGCCTGGGTGCCGCTGATATCGATGTGGTTCGGCGGCGGCGAGGCCGGCAAGTTGGTCTTCATCGCGCTGGCCGCTTTCCAGCCGGCCTTGACGAACACTTGGCAAGGCGTGGCCGGAATTCCCAAAATCTATCGCGAGCTCTCGCGAGTGCTTACCTACGACGGCTGGGACTTCGCCGTCGTCATCGCTCTGCCCGGAGCGCTGCCGGGCATCTTCACCGGACTTCACGCGGCCCTGATCTATGCATGGACGTCGACGGTGGGGGCGGAACTGCTGCTCGACATCGCGCCCGGAATTGGCGGGCGCATGAACGAGGGCCAGCATCTGTTCCATATCGATCTGCTGTTCCTCTGCGTATTCCTACTCGGCTTGATCGGAATGGTCTTCAACCTCATCGCCGGCGCCGCGGAGCGCCGCCTCCTGCGCTGGAGACGCTCATGAGCAGCCTCGCTCAGACCTTCGACAGCGACGCCGTCAAACATCCCTTGTTGCGGATCCAAGACGTCAGCAAAGCTTTCATCGTTTCGGACCGGCGCGTCCAAGCGTTATCGCACGTCGATTTGGATGTGGAACAAGGGGAGTTCGTCAGCATAGTCGGCGCCTCGGGTTGTGGAAAGTCAACGCTGCTGCGTCTGATCCTCGGCCTCGACACGGATTATGAAGGCGCGATCAGGCTCGAAGGCAGGCGGATCGAGCGTCCCGGCCTCGATCGCTCGATCGTTTTTCAGGAGCATCGTCTGCTTCCCTGGCTGACGGTCGAAGCCAACGTGGGCGCGGCGCTGCGACAGATCAAAGGAAGCGGAGCCGAGAAGCGGGCGCGCGTGGAAGCGCAATTGCATCTGGTCGGCCTGCAATCCTTCGCCAAAGCCTATCCGGCGCAGCTCTCCGGCGGCATGGCCCAACGCGTCGCCATCGCGCGCGCCTTGGTGACCAATCCCAAATTCCTGCTTCTCGACGAGCCGCTAGGCGCGCTGGACGCCTTGACGCGCCTGCGCCTGCAGGACGAATTGCTGCGCATCGTTCGCAATCGGGGCGCGACCGCCATTCTCGTCACCCATGACGTCGATGAAGCCGTCTATCTCGGCGACCGCATCGTTATCATGAGCCCACATCCGGGCCGGATCGCTAGTGTTCTGCCGGTCCCGAAGGAGATGTCGCGCGACCGCTCGGACCCCGCATTCCTCCGTCTGCGCGACGACGTGCTCACGCGCCTAGGCGTCAACAAAGCCGCCGCTGTTTACGACCGCTTGCTGGAAATCCCCAACGAGCAACGCGTCCATTGAGCAGAAGACTTCCGCCCGGAACCCGGACGCGATGGCTTCGTTTCGGTGGACTGCACTTGCCGAAGGCGGAAAGTTCCATGCAGACCGTTGCGAAAATTTCAGCACGGTATTTTACGACCAATCACCCGCCCTTGCTCGCCGGGCGCGAAGACGCGAGACCTCGTGAACCTTAAACGATTCTCAAAATCTTTCGGCGGTTGTTCGGCTCTGCGATACCCTCTGCAAGAGAGGACCGACGAAATTCAATTGTCAATCAAAAAAATAAAGAATATCGATTTACTGGATTTAAGGTCCGCTTTCGGCTACCAGTCGCTCTTGAGACTGGTTGTTGGCGATCAAGACTGACGACGTATTTTCCATGGCGGACACTTATTTTCTCCTCGAGATCTGTCTGACCGACGATCGCGCGAGCGATCTTGCAAACCGATGGCGAACGGCAACCTTCGCATCTCTGCGTCAGTGAGGACGGTACGTTCGCCACTAAGGAACAAATAGCTTCAAAAGAGAGGATCGTCATGAACGAGATCGTATTGAATTCCGCGCTTCGCGACCCTGAGCCGCCGAGTTCCGCGGCGCACGGAACCCTGTTGAGCGAAGTGCTTCTGGAGCGCATCGGCGTTCGCGCCGCAGATTACGACCGGGACGCCCGCTTCTTTCATGAGGATCTCGCGGACCTGAGAGCGGTGGGCTACCTGAAGCTGTTCGTCCCGGCGGAGCTCGGCGGCTTGGGGCGAAGCCTTCCTGAAGTTCTCGGCGAACAGGCGCGCCTTGCCTATCGCGCGCCGTCGACCGCATTGGCGATCAACATGCATCTCTACTGGACGGGGGCGGCGGCCTATCTCTGGCAGAAGGGCGACAATTCCCAGAACTGGATTCTCGAGGAAGCGGTCGCCGGCAAAATCTTCGCCGCCGGCCATGGCGAACCGGGCAACGATCTGGGACTTGCCCATTCTACGGTCGTCGCCGAGCCGCTTTCGGACGGTGCCTATCGCTTCATCGGCCGCAAGATTTTTACCTCGCTTGCACCCGTTTGGGATTGGCTCGGGATTCACGCGCTGGACAATTCGGATCCCGCGCACCCCAAAATCGTCCATGCCTTCATTCGCCGACAGGACCAGGGCCATCGCACGGTCGAGACGTGGGACACGCTCGGCGTTCGCTCGACCCGCAGCGACGATACGATCCTCGACGGCGTCGTCGCGTCGGCGTCTCGCATAGCGCGTGTCCTGCCCGCGGGTCCGCCCAACGATCCTTTCGTCGACGGCATCTTCAGTTCCGCGATCCCGCCGATCGCGGCGGTCTACTATGGAATCGCCAAACGCGCGTTCGATATCGCCGTCGAAGGCGCGAAGCGTCGCGTTTCGCCGGCGTTGAACGGCAAGACCTATGCCTATCATCCCGCCACGCAGCTTGCGGTTTCGCAGGCGGCGATCGAACTCGACAGCATCTGGGCGCTGCTCGACAGGGTCGCGAACGAATGGACGGCCGGCGTCGATCATGGCCCGCTTTGGCCGGCAAAGCTGCTAGGCGCCAAGCAGCATGCGGTCGACGGCGCCCGGCGCGTCGTCGATCTCGCCACCAAGATCGCGGGCGCATCCTCGCTGTTCCGCAAGAACGAACTCGAGCGTCTTACGCGCGACGTTCGCTCCGGTCCGTTTCATCCGCCAAACACCGACGCCACTCACGACGTGATCGGCAAGACCTATCTCGGCGTCCTTGGCGAACCCGCCTGAAAAGAAGCCAGTCCAGGGCGACGCTACAGCAGCGATTGGAGCCATGATCAAGCGCCATTTCGTCCGTCACGCGCCGCCGCCGCCCCGCGGCGTCACCTACAACCACGCGACGCAAGCCAACGGATGGCTCTACGTCACGGGCCAACTGCCCAGCGACGCCTTCGCGCCGGGCGGCTCGTTTCCGCCGGGCATCAAGGCGCAGGCGGAGCGGACTTTCCTCAATCTGATCACGATCATCGAAGCGGCGGGCTACGCGCTTAAGGATGCGGTCTTTGTCCGCATCTACCTCGCCGATTTCGATCGCGACTATGACGCGTTCAACCTCGTCTACCATGAGTTCTTTCCCGAAGCCGACGCGGCGCCGTCGCGCACCACATTGGGCGTCGCCCGATTGGGCCGCGGCGCGCTCGTCGAGATCGATCTCACGCTCTACCAGGCGCCGGCGCCGTGAGCGTCGCGCCCACGGCGGACGTTCCGGTGTTCGCCGGCGGACCGGCCGGCGTTTGGGCCGCCAATCGAAGCGGCCGAACGCGGCGTTTCGGTGATCACCGGCGCGCGCTCGGTTGGCGCGGCCTGAAGTGGCTCGCATTCGCGGCGCCCGCGCGTGGACCGCTTCAATAGCCTACCGTGAAACGGTGCCGAATATGCGCCGGCGCATCGAGTTCATCAACGACGGCGATCGCATAGTCCTCGAAAGAAATGCGGCTGCCGTTCTCGTTGGTCAGCAATTCATCCCCTCCAAGGCGAAATTTGCCCGTGCGCTCGCCCGCGACGAACACAGCGGACGGCGATAGGAATGTCCATTCCAGGTCGTGGACATCGCGTAGCAGGTCCAGAAACTCGCCGCCCTTGCTTGCCTCGGGCTTGTAAGCCGCCGGAAATTGCGGCGTGTCGATCAGCTTCACGCCCGGAGTTGCTTCGAGACTGCCGGCGGCGCCCACCACCGGGCAGCGCTTCACGCCCGACGCGCGAACCGCGGCGATCAAGACATGAGGATCGCTGCCGCTGAATCGCACGGAACTGACGACGGCGTCGTGCCCCGCGAGGAGAGACGCCAAACCCCCTTCGTCAAACACATCGCCTCGAACGGCGGTGACGCCGACGCTCGAAGCGATCCGCTCCGGGTTCCTCGCGATCGCCGTGACCTGATGACCTCGACCGATCAACTCGGCCAAAATGCGGGCCCCGGCTTGGCCGGACGCGCCTATTAACGCGACTCTCATGACAATCCCCTCCAACCCGATGCAACAAAAGCCAACCCATGGCGTCGTCCGGGAGCCGTCCATCGCCGTCGGAGGGCCCGGCATCTCCTTTCAGAAATCATCCCAGTCCCGCCCGCCGCGCGAGCGCGCGCTCCGCGAGTCCGAAGCCATCGTAAATCACGACCGCCAGCAATGCGACGATCACTCCCCCTTGCAGGACAAACGCGGTGTTGGAGGTTTGCAGGCCTGCTATGATCACCTCGCCCAGGCCTTTGGCGGCGACGGTGGAGCCGATCGTCGCGGTGCCCAGGTTCACGACGACCGAGAGCCGAACGCCAGCGAGGATGACGGGGAGAGCCAATGGCATTTCGATGCGCAGCAGACGTTGGCGGGCATCGAGGCCGACGCCCTTGGCTGCTTCCAGAACGGGTTCGGAGACCTCGCGCAGGCCGGTGATCGTATTCTCGAAGATCGGCAGCAGTCCGTACAGCACCAAAGCAATCAAGGTCGGCTTGGCGCCGAAGCCGACGGCGGGAACGGCAAGCGCCAGAACGGCGACGGGCGGAAAAGTCTGACCTATGTTCACGATGGACCGGGAGAGAGGCAGGAACTCCTCGCCCGCGGGCCGGGTGACGAAAATGCCGGCTCCGATGGCGACGATCGCGGCGACCGCGCTCGAAACGAAAACCAGAGCCAGGTGCGCGATAGTGAGGTCGAGCAGGCTGCCCTGGTCATAGATGGCCGGGGCCCCGTTTTCCGTCAGCGGACGCAGAACGGGCGCGAAGACTTGCGGTGCGAGCACGAGGCCGGCGAGCAGCGCCCAGGTCGCCAGGCGCGCGAAAAGGGCGCCTTTAGTCATGCCTGACGTCCCGCGCGCGCGACGATCGCGGGAAGCGTGATCCGTCCCAAGAGGGCGCCCGAGTTGGAGGCCACGGGCAGAGATTCGGCGCCGCGCCAGAGCAGATCCGACAAAGCATCTCGCAACGACGTGGCTTCGGCAACGGGAACGCCGTCGGCCGGACCCGGCTCGACCAATTCGGCGACCTTGCCCAAGGAAAGCAAGCGCAAGGGACGGTCGGCGCCGCCGACCAGTTTTTCGACGAAGCCATGAGCCGGGTGACTGAGAATCTCGGCCGGCGCGCCATATTGCAGCAGCCGGCCCGAATCCATCACCGCGATGCGATCCCCCAGGCGTATGGCCTCGTCGAGATCATGCGTGACCAATACGATCGTGATGCCGAGGCGCCTCTGGATCGCCAGAATGTCCTCCTGCGCTTTCAGCCTGATGATGGGATCGAGCGCGCCGAACGGCTCGTCCATCAACAAGACCTTGGGCTCGGCGGCAATGGCCCTGGCCACGCCGATGCGCTGTTGTTGCCCACCGGAAAGCTGCCGCGGCAGTTTTTTCGCGTAAGTTTCGGGGTCGAGCCCGAACAGCTCCAACAATTCGTTCACGCGCCTAGCGATGCGCGTCTTGTCCCAACCGAGCAGATCGGGAACCGTCGCGATGTTTCTCGCCACGGTCCAGTGCGGAAACAGGCCATGCCCCTGGATCGCGTAGCCAATGCCCCGGCGCAATTCCTCGCCAGACACGGTGGACGTATCGCGCCCGTCAATCCGAACGGCGCCGCTCGTTGGCTCGATCAGCCGGTTGATGAGGCGCAGCAGCGTCGATTTGCCGCTGCCCGACGTTCCGACCAGCGCGGTTATCGTGCCGGCGGCGACCGCGAACGATACGGAATCCACCGCGAGCAGATCGCCGAAGCGGCGCGACAGGTTGCTGACTTCGATCACGCTCTGCCTTTCAAGAGATCCACGACCGCGTCGAGAATGACGGCGGCGGAAAACGCGAGAACGATCGTCGGAATCGCGCCGAGCAGGACGAGGTCCGTCGCGGCTTGCCCTATGCCCTGCAAAACAAATACGCCAAAGCCGCCGCCGCCGATCAGCGCCGCGATCGTGACGAGCCCGATGTTCTGGACCAGAACGATCCGGACGCCCGTTAGAATGACCGGCGCCGCGAGCGGCAACTCGATCTTCGTCAGCAACTGGCCGCGCGTCATGCCCATGCCCTTGGCCGCTTCGACGCTCTGTGCGGGCACCGAGGCGAGACCGACGACCGTATTGCCGACGACGGGCAGCAGCGAATACAGAAACAGCGCTATGAGCGCCGGCGCCGTCCCGATGCCGCGAATGCCGAGTTCCCCCGCGAGCGGGACATGGGCGGCGAGCAGCGCCAGCGGCGCCATCATCAGACCATACATCGCTATCGACGGGATGGTCTGAACAATGTTGAGAACTGGCAGAGTCAGATCGCGCAGGCGGGAAGATTGATGGCACGCGACGCCGAGCGGCAGGCCCGCGATCAACGCGGCGCCGAGAGAGGTCAGCGCCAAGGCAACGTGGTTGATCGCCTCCTGCCAAAAGCTGTCGGCGTGGACCGCGTATTCTTTCAGAACCGAGAGGCCGTCCCAAAGGCCCGAGTTCAAGAACGACGCAGCGATGACGAACGTGATGGCGAGCAAGGAAAGACGCGGCCATGGCCCCAGCTTCAGTCGCCCGATGGCGTCGGTCAGCAACAGCGCGAAAGCAAAGCCCATCAACCAAAAGGCGCCCGCGGGCGCAACACGGGCCAGCCTGTTGTCGGGACCGACGAGATGTGACGGGGCTTCGCCGACGAGATAGGCGAGAGCCGCCAAGGTCAGGCCGGCGCCGCCAGCGCGCATCCACGGCGGCGCGCGGGCGATTGCGGCCACGGCCACGGCGCCAACGAGGAGGGCTCCGGGATAGCCGAGGGAATGAGGAAGGGCGTCGAAAAATCCGACGCCCTTTCCGGAGACGATGCGATTGGCTCGCAAGGTAACGAACGGCTCGAATAGAAATGACGCCCCTGTCAGGAGCGCGATGAAGATGCCCAGTTTGTCGAACGCTTCCCTCGTCAAAACGGGGAACGCGGCAAAGCCGACGTTTCGCCGCGATCCCACTTCGGAGGCGTCGAAATTCACTTCAGAAAACCCTTGGATTTCAGATAGGAAGCAGCGACCTCTTTCGCGGATTCGCCATCGACCTGGATGCGGCCGTTGAGCGTTTGCAACGTCTTCAGATCGAGGCCGGCGAACACGGGCTTCAACCAGGTCGCAATTTCGGGATGCGCCTTGAGCGTAGTTTCGCGAATGATCGGCGTAGGCGCGTATACGGGTTGCACGCCCTTGTCGTCGTCGAGCACGACGAGTCCGGCCGCCGAAATTCCGCCGTCCGTGCCGTAGACCATGGCGGCGTTGACGCCGTCGGTCTCTTCCGCCGCGGCCTTGATGGTCGCCGACGTGTCGCCGCCCGACAGCACCAACAATTGGTCGGGCTTGAGGGTGAAGGCATAGGTCTTCTCGAAAGCGGGAAGCGCCGCCGCGCTGTTGACGAATTCCGAGGACCCCGCCAGTTTCACCTTGCCGCCGCCGGTCGCATACTTGCCGAAATCGGTCAGCGACTGGAGTTTGTTGGCTGTCGCGAAGTCGCCGCGCAATCCGATCGCCCAAGTGTTGTTGGCGGGGGCGGGATCGAGCCAAACAATCTTGTTCGCGTCATAGTCGAGCTTCTTGGCCTCTTCATATCCCTTGGCGGCTTCTTTCCAGATCCCATCGTCCGCCTTGTTGAAGAAAAACGCGGCATTGCCGGTATATTCGGGATAGATGTCCACTTCCCCCGCGATAATGGCCTTGCGCAGGATCGGCGTAGCGCCGAGCGCGATTCGGTTGTTGATGGTCAGGCCATGGGACGCCAGCACCTGCGCGATGACGTTGCCAAGCAGGTTGCCCTCGGTGTCAATCTTGGAGGAGACGGTGACGTCGGCCGCCCGCGCGCTTTGCGCCGCCAGCGCCATGGCCAATGCGACGCCGAGCGTCTTCAATCTCGAGGCTAACGTCATGCTATTCTCCTGATTTCGAAGTTTTGAGCGGCGAGGGAACAGGGCGGTTCCCGCCTTGGGAGTCATCGCGCGAAAGGCATGACACTGGAGCCGAGAGACTGCCTTGACGGCAATGCCCAATTGCTCCCAACGCCAGCTTTTCAACCTTCGGCGACATTATTGGTTCCCGATACGATTACAAAGGTTCCGGCTGACGGGTGCGCCCAAGCGATTCAGCGGCCAAAAGCCACGATCAGAGTATTCAATCAATGGAATTAATGCAATGACAACGTTTTAGATTTCCTCGACGCCGTGCTAATTTCCGCCCGGACCGAAGCGATCTGGACTTTCATAAAAGTAAAGGAGGACCCGGCGAACGAGAAGAGGGTAAGTCGTTTAACGCGTTTCGCCGGATTTCAAATGTCGACGGAGATCATATCGCTACCGTAACCCCAAAGAACCCGCGGCATTTGGCTTGGAATCCCAACATCTCGCCGACGACTACGAGCGACGAGGTTTGGACAAGGTTTCTTCGCCAGCGCCGCGCGGCTGCTGGGCCTTGTCTGATGAAGAGGGACGGGGCTCCCTTTTCCCGCAACTGGGAGAAGGCTCCCATCGGCGTTCGCGGAATTTTATCGGAACTCCAATCGCACGAAGAATTGTTACTGCGTCAGCGGACCCTGCAGCCAGGGCGCGGTAGCGACGTCGCTCCGGCCGAAGGCGGGAAACTTGGCTTCGAGGTCGGCGATCGTCTTGATGTCGTTCTTGATGAGGTCGTCGCGCGTGATCAGGGTCGGCTTCACTTCGACCACCCGGCCCGGATCCACGCCGGCGACGAGCAGCGCCAGCGCCCGCAGCGGCACTTCGCCCGCGACGGTTGGATTGGTCGCCGCGGTCGCGACCCAAGGGCTACCCTCCTGGCGGATTTCCTGGATGTCCGAGGTGGAGATGTCGGCGCTGTAAATCTTGATCTTGCCCGAGGCGCCCGCCTCCTCCGCGCCGAGTTTTACGCCGCGCGCGAATTCGTCGTAAGGGGCGAACACGACCGTAATTTCGGGATGGGCGCGCAAGGCCGCCGAGGTCTGGTTGCCGACCGTGGTCGCCGTCGTCGAATCGACCGAGCCCCAGCGCGCGACTTCGTGGATGCCGGGATTGTCCTTCTTGACCTGGCTCCAGATTTCGTCGCGCAACTCGAGCGGCCGGAATCCGGAAACGAACACGTAGCCCGCATCGAACGCCTTGCCGTTGTCCTTCAGCGCCTGATCGAGCACCGCCTGGGCGATGCCGTGATCGTTCTGCGAGATCAGCGGCACCTTCGGATTGTCGATCGCGACATCCTTGATGACGACCTTGATGCCTGCGTCGATTGCCTTCTGCACGACGTCCTTCAGCGCCTCGGGCTCGCCGTGGGTGATGAGGATGCCCTTCACGCCGAGATTGATCGCCTGCTCGACCTGTTCGCGCTCCAACGCGGCGTCCTGCTTGCCTTGAAAGATGTGCAGATCAGCGCCGAGCGCCTTCGCTTGGCTGGCGACGCCGGCCTCGTAGGATTCGAAATAATCGCCTTGGCTGAGGTAACTTATGAAGGCGAGTTTTACACCGCCCTTGTCGAAGGGCGCTGGCGCGCCTTTAATTCCGTCGGCGAGCGCGAGCGCGCCTGAACTGACCGACATGGCCAAGGCCAATAACAAGGCTCTCGTCGTTTTCATGGGTCTCTCCGTTGCTGGGTTTACGAGATCATCGGCGGGCGCCGATTCCGAACGTGAGGGCCAGCGCGCCGACGAGGACGGCGCCCTTCACGAAATCCTGGGTGTAGTAAGGCACGTTCAACATCGTCAGGCCGTTGAGCAGCACGCCGACGAAGATCGCGCCCGCGACCGTGCCGAACACGTTGGCGTGGCCGCGGTTGAGCACCGCGAAGCCGATCAGCGCCGCGGCGACGCTGTCAAGCAGCAGCGAGGCGCCGGCGAAGACGTCGCCGCGGCCGATGCGCGCGGCGATGAAAATGCCGCCGAGCGCGCCGAACACGCCGGAAATCACGTAGGCCGATACGCGATAGGCCTTGGTCGGCGCGCCCGCGTAATGCGCCGCCGTCTCGTTGCCGCCGACCGCGTAGAACACCCGGCCCCAGCGCGTTCGCTCCATCAGGAACCAGGTCGCGAGCGCGACGAAGGCGACGAGCACGACCGGCAGCGGCACGAGGCCCCAGAGTTTGAACCGTCCGGTCAGCAAGAAATTCGGATCGAAGGCGCCGCGCGCGATCGACCCATCGGGCAGCGCGAGCCCGGTCGTGATCGATCGTCCGCCGGTCGGAATGAGCTGCAGCCCGGCGAGCAGGAACATCATGCCGAGCGTCGCCAGCAGATCGGGGATGCGGAGCGCCACGATCAATAGGCCATTTGCCAAGCCTATCGAGGCGCCGGCGGCGAGCGCGAGGGCGACCGTCGCGCCCGCCCCGAGGCCGAGCACGACCATCGCATAGCTGGATAGCATCAGCGAAAACGCGGCGATGCTGCCGACCGACAGGTCGAAGCCGTCGAC
>Ga0302319_10010691_pt1 | contig 17475 bp, 13 predicted proteins | sample Bog_T0_2_FD_203319 | JGI IMG/M metagenome (GOLD analysis project Ga0302319, IMG submission 203319) | Peat permafrost microbial communities from Stordalen Mire near Abisko, Sweden - Bog_T0_2 | ecosystem: Environmental > Terrestrial > Soil > Wetlands > Peat | place: Sweden: Abisko, Stordalen Mire...
ATTCGCAGTCGGGATTATTGTCGGTCCAGCTTGCCATGCAGTGCAGGACATCGTTTGGGATGTCTGCGTCATTCCAGTACTGCACGATGGTCTTTGGAATAGCGGCGGCGCCGGCCTGGTCCGCGGCAGCGAGATCGAGCGTGGTGTCGTGCAGGACGCCGTGGTCGAACAGCACGCGGAGTGTGGTGTTGGGCCAGCTTCCGGAGCCGGGCAGCCGGACTCGCCAGTCCCGGCAAACGTCCAGCGCGTCCGCGGTGCGGCCCAGCATCAGCAGCGAATCGACACGGCACTGGAACCAGGCCTCGTCCGGATTTTGCGGCGCGCCGAGGCGGGCGAGGGCGCCGTCATACTGATGCGCCGCATACAACAGACGTGCATCGCGCAGCGTCGCATCCGGGATGTTTTTGAGTTGCTGCAACGCGGCGGCCGCGGCTGCGGCGCCATGGCAGAGGCGGATCGCGTCGGCGAGGTGCTGCACGGCGGCGGCGGGCGCGTCCGGGGCTGCGCGAAGGGCCTGGACGCCGGCATCGAGCCGGCGGGCGGCGATGGTTCGGAAACCGGTTCGCGCGAGCAGGAAGGTGAGTTCCAGCGCATCGGGCAGCGTCGCCGTGGCGGATTTCACCTTTGCCAGCAGGAATCGCAGCCGGTCGCGGGCCTGCGACCACAGCCGGTCGAACTCGGCCTGGGCGGAGATGCCGTCGCCGCCGAGTTCGTCGCGGCTGAGGCGTGCGAAACTGGGTCTGGCGCGGCCGAGGTCGTCACCGTCGAGGTGCAGCGTAGCGAGACTGCGGTCGATGGCGCTGTCGGTGTAGCGTGTCTTCGCAGCGGCCAGTTCCAGCGCGTCGCTTGCATCCTCGGTCAGGTTGAGGACGCGAAACACCAGGTGCCGGGTCATCAGTTCCACGGTTGAAAGCGACTTCAACGGAACGTCTTCGAACAGGGCAGCGGCGCGCCGATACTGGCCGAGGCGGCTGTAACACTGGGCCAGAGGGCGCAAAAACCGCTCCCTGGGGCCGTAGCGGCGGTGCAGTTCGGCGAAGATGATCTGGGCGTCAGCGAAACGTTCGGCCTCGATGGCGAGCAGGCCGCGATAGACGGCATCCATGTCGTCGGGCGGCAGGTCGATGTCCTGGTCTGTCGGATCGGTGTCGTTGGGCTGGAAGCCTGGGCGAATGCGCCGACCCTCGAAATAGCCGTGGTCAAGGAAATGCTGGCGCGGGGAGCCGGTGTAGATGCCGTCGGCGATGGCGGTGGCGAGATCGGGGTTGGCCTGCAGATAGGCCTCGGCGTCGAACGGAATGAGACAGAGGAACTGCCGAATAATCCGTTTGAAATCCTCTTCTTGCAGGTGTGCAACCGGGGTTCCGGCAACGTCGACGAACTGGGCCTTGGCACGAATACTGTTGTAGGAGAGCAGGCCGAACGCGAGGGCCGGGTTGGGATTTGATACTGCCATAGTCGATCCGGCGCGGCCTATTCGTGATAGATCATCCGAAAAGCAGGTTGGCTTATGCCGCCCCGGATGACTGCGGACGATTACGACAGCGGCGATCCGGTTGTATATGGAAATAATCCCCAATTCTGGGATGACGTGATTTTTCTGCGCCGCCTCATCCGTGATCGTGGCATGAGAAAATGAACGGTTTGTTGGGTCTCCCCTGTCGTTGTGCGGCTGATGAGAATGGGATCGTATTCGGTCGGGGAGTTGGCGGGGTGTCGCAATGGGGCTGACACGAGGGGCCGGCTTGCCGATCCGGCGCGGGCGGGCGACGATGCGACCGGTCCGAGGGGGGAGGCAACAATGATCGATCTGGTGGTTCGGGGCGACACGGTGGTGACGCCGCAGGGCGTCGGTGCGCATGACATCCTGATCGCGGGCGGCAGGATCGTGGCGATCGCGGCGCCGAACGGGGTGGCGGTGCCCGAGGGCACGCGGGTGATCGACGCGACCGGGAAAATCGTCATGCCGGGCGGGATCGATCCGCATGTGCATTGCAAGTGGCACCTGCCGGGACCGGACGGGACGGCGACCGAGACGGCGCCGCCCGACGTGGTCAGCAAGGCGGCGGTGCATGGCGGCACGACGACGATGATCGATTTCACCCGGGCGTCGCAGGGCAAGGATGTGCGGGACGCGATCGAGAAGCGGGAGGCGGACTGGAAGGGGCACTGCGCCTGCGATTATGCGCAGCACCTGATGGTCGAGGGAGCGTTGCCGATCGACCTGCCCGATCAGGTGGGCGAGGCGATTCAGGCCGGGTTCGCCACGGTGAAGATTTTCACCACCGATATTACGCCGAGCCGGAAGGGGCGGATGGTGGATTTCGGCGATATCTGGGAGATTTTCCAGGTGCTGGCAGCCAACAAAGGGGTGGGGGTGATCCACTCCGAGGACAACGACATCGTCATGCACATGTATGGCAAGCTGATCCGTGAGGGGCGCGCCGGGTTCGAGAACATGGCCGAGGTGCACAACACGCTGTCGGAAGACGTTTCGTTCCGCCGGGTGATCCGGTTGGCGGAGAAAGTGCCGGGGACGGCGCTGTACATGATGCATGTGTCCGCCGCGACCGGGGTATCCGCAATTGCCGAGGCGCGGCGGCGCGGGGTGCCGATCTATGGTGAATCGCTGCATCAATACATGCTGTATTCGAAGGAGGACTATAAGCGGCCGAACGGGCAGATTTACCATACTTATCCGTCGCTGAAGGGGGCTGAGGATCATGCCGCGCTGTGGCAGGGCACGCTGGACGGATCGATCAATTGCGTGGCGACCGACGAAATCTGCTGCACGCTGAAGCAGAAGCTGCAGGGCGTTCGGATTGACGACACGACGGGGGGGAATGCGGGCGTCGAGCCTCGAGTGGCGCTGATGTACACCGAGATGGTGGGCAAGCGCGGCTATTCGTTGCAGCGCTATGTCGATCTGGTATCGACCAACGCGGCGAAGATCATGGGTCTGTATCCTCGGAAAGGGGCGCTGGCGGCGGGGTCGGACGCGGATATCTGCGTGCTGGACCCGGCGGACCGGCGGGTGATCCGAGCGGCGGAACTGCACGAGGCGGATTACTCGCCGTGGGAGGGGCGGCAGATGGATGCGTGGCCGTGCCTGACGGTGCTGCGCGGCAAGGTCGTCGTCGAGGACGGGGTGTTCAAGGGCAGCCTGAGCGACGGCCAGTGGCAGCATCGGAAGGTGGCGGAGGAGATGATCAGCGCGCCCCGGCTGTAAGTGTGACCGACGCTCAGCTTCGGTCGTTACTGGTGGATTGCCTGACGCTGTGGGAGGTGAAGGGGCGCGTGTTCGTGCGCGAGGCGGATGTGGCGATCGAGACTCCTGGGGGCATGTTCACGGTGGGTCGGGCGGATGCGGTGTTGCGGCCGGTGCGGTGGTTCTACCAGACGCCGGAGCGGGCGGCGGCGGGGCGGGCGCCCCGGGCGGCGCCGTCGATCGTCGCGCTGCTGTCGGGGCTGCGGAATGCGATGGGCGGGACCGGCGGGGATCGGCTGCGGATCGGCGGTGGGCAAGGCGAATGACGTGTTCGGTGGTCGGCGATAGGATCTACTGGAACCGGAGGCGCTGATGAGCCAATCGTTGCCCGAGACGGACCGTCCCTACTCCCGCGAGGAATTCAGGCGATGGTACGAGGCCCAGCCGCGGGGACGCTATGAGCGGGTGGATGGGCGGATCGTGGCGATGGGGCCGGAACGGGGTGCTCATCTGCGGGTGAAAGGGGCGGTCTATACAGCGCTGGGCCGTGCGGTGACGGTAGCTGGCGTGCCCTGCCAGGCATTGCCCGATGGCGCGACGGTCGAGGCCGGCGACAGCGACTACGAACCCGATGCGATGGTGAATTGCGGAGCGGCGATGGCGGACGATGCCGTCGTAGCGCCCAATCCGGTGGTGGTCGTGGAGGTGCTGTCGCCCGGCACTGCATCGACCGATACCGGTGCCAAGCTGGCGGGTTACTTCCTGGTACCGTCGATCGCGCATTACCTGATCGTGCATCCGACGAAGCGGACGGTCATTCATCATCGGCGATCGGGTGCGGGTATCGAGACGCGGATCGTCGTCAGCGGAACGATTGCGCTCGATCCTCCGGGCATTGTCATTACGATTGAGGAGATCTATGCGGCTGCATAGGCGGTTGGAGCGCTGCCGGTCAGTGTGACGATTCGCGTAATCCTGAATTCCTGCGCTACGCTGTTCGTCTGCGGATCAAGATAATCCCTAAACGTCCCATCGGAGCCAATCATGAGCAGCGCACTCTCAGCCGGCGAAGCCGGTTCTGCCAACGCCGCCACCGCGACAGCCGAATTCGGCTTCGATCCGGATGCGCTGCGTGCCAAATACCGCCACGAGCGGGACGTGCGGCTGCGGCCGGACGGAATCGACCAGTTTGTCGAGGTCGCGGGCGATTTCCGCCACTACGTGGACGATCCCTATGTCGAACCGGGGTTCTCGCGCGCGCCGCTGGTCGATGAGGTGGATGTGCTGATCATCGGCGGCGGCTTCGGCGGGCTGATGGCCGGCGCGCGTCTGCGTCAGGCGGGGGTCGATCGCATCCGCATCGTCGACAAAGGCGGCGATTTCGGCGGCACCTGGTACTGGAACCGCTATCCCGGCGCGCAATGCGACATCGAGAGCTACATTTACCTGCCGCTGCTCGAAGAAACCAACTACATCCCGCGGGAAAAATACGCCTTCGCGCCGGAGATCCGCGAGCACGCCCAGCGCATCGGGCGGGTGTTCGACCTGTATCGCGACGCCTGCTTCCAGACCGAAATCCGCGAACTGCGCTGGCTGGAGAACGAGAGCCGCTGGCTGATCACGACGAACCGCGACGACCGCATCAAGGCACGGTTTGTTGTGATGTCGAACGGACCTCTCAACCGGCCGAAGCTGCCGGGCATTCCGGGCATCGACAGCTACAAGGGGCACAGTTTCCACACCAGCCGCTGGGATTATTCCTATACTGGCGGCGATACGACCGGCGGGCTGGACAAGCTTGGCGACAAGCGCATCGCGGTGATCGGCACCGGGGCGACGGCGATCCAATGCGTGCCGCATCTCGGCAAGCATGCGCAGCAGCTTTATGTTTTTCAGCGGACGCCGTCGTCGGTCGATCTGCGCGGCAACAAGCCGACCGATGCGGAGTGGGCGAAGTCACTGACGCCAGGCTGGCAGAAGCGGCGGATGGACAACTTCAACATCCTGGTCAACGGCGGTGCGCAGGACGAAGACATGGTGAGCGACGGCTGGACCGACATTATTCGCAATTTGCGGGTTCGCCGGAAGCCTGGGGCCGTCGATGGGCCATCACCCGAGGCGCTGTCGAATGCACTGGAACTGGCCGACTTCAAGAAGATGAACCAAATCCGCGCGCGGGTGGACTCGATCGTGCAGGACAAGGCAACGGCGGAGGCGCTGAAGCCCTGGTATCGCCAGTTCTGCAAGCGGCCGACCTTCAATGACGAGTATCTGCCGACGTTCAACCGGCCGAACGTGACGCTGGTGGATACCAGGGGGCGCGGTGTGGACCGTGTCACCGAAACCGGGGTGGTGTTCGACGGTGTGGAATACGCGGTGGACTGCATCATCTTCGCCACCGGCTTCGAGGTCGGCACGGCCTACACACGGCGAGCGGAATTCGAGATTTATGGGCGCGACGGGCGGACGTTGACGGCGCACTGGGCCGACGGCCCGCGGACTCTGCACGGCTATTACAGCCATGGGTTTCCCAACTGCTTTCATCTCGGCATCCTGCAGAACGCGGTGACGTCGAATTTCGGCCATATGCTGTATGAGCAGACCCGGCACGTCAGCGAAATCATCCAGCATGCAAAGCTGCGGCAGGCGCAGGTGATCGAGCCGACGGCGGAGGCCGAGGCGGACTGGGTCCAGGCGGTGCGCGAGACTCCGCTGCAGAACGAGGCATTCTTCCGCGAATGCACACCAGGTTACTACAACGAGGAGGGAAAACTCGGTAAAGGTGGTTTCTTCAGCGATCTGTACGGCGCAGGACCGCTGGTGTTTTACGACCTGGTCAATGACTGGCGCACGACGGGCGGGATGAAGGGGCTGGCGTTCCGGTAGCGTCCACCCGCTTTGGACTTCGGTGAATGGCAGCAACTAGGCGGAGCGCGCACGAATCTCGGATGAGGAGGTGTCGAAGCGGAAACGCTGTTCGGGGATTTCGCTGAACAGGCCGGCATAGCGCGGCGGCACTTGGATGTCTTTCAGGCCGCGCACGCGCCCCGCCGCGTCGATGCGCACGGCGACCAGAAAGCTGGCCCCGGACCGGGCGATTTCATCGAGCGCGAGGTGCATTTGCATCTCATCATTGCCGTAGTATTTCGGCGCGATCAGGCGCTCCGCCGTGTCCGCTCCGATCACAAACGTCGTTCCCTTGAACAGGCGTGATTTCTCGAGGAAGGTGGGCGCACGGGTCAGTTCGACCGGCGACTTCCCGGCGAATTGCGCGAGGCGCTGTCGCACCGTGTCCGCCGCCAGCGGCGGCTTGTCCACGTTGGTAACCGAGATTTCGAACGACAGGGGCCGCTGCGTAAGCTCCTCGGCGACCCGCGCGAGCAGGACATGCCCGGCGTGCAGCGGGTTGAAGGAACCGGGGTACACCAGCGGGGGCGGTGGCGCCGACAGGATCATCTGGCCATCGGGCTGGACGGTGAGGCGATCGATTTCGCCGGCGAGGAGACGATCGATCGTATCCACGAATGGCACCACGGTCTGCTCGAAACGCTCATCCGCGTCGAGCAGGCTGCTCGGTGACGGTGCGGCAATGCCGCAGGCCTGCGCCAGCCACAAAACGATTGCGCGCGAAACGAGGTCTTCTTCGGCGGCGCGATCCCGGCGGCCCTTGGCCAACACGCCGGTGCAGTGGGCGATGCCGGTAGCGGTGGCGGATGCGACGTGAAAGCGGTGCTCGCCTTTGCGGGGGCGATCGCTGACCAGGGCCGCAGTCGCGCCGAGGCCAACCAGATCGGTGCCGGGCGGAACCAGCCTGGCAGCGCGGGCGCGGGCGTTGTGCGCCATCGCGATGGCGGTATCGGCACTGCAGGCCTGATCCGGCGAGAACCCGAGAAACGCCGCAAGCGCCTGGGCGTCATAGGGAATCTGAGCCTCGATCAGCAACCGGGAGCCGCCGGGCACACGCAGCAACTCACCGACTGCCCCGCTGCCGCCACCGGTGATCGCGAGAGCAGCCTTGCGGCCCGACATGTGCGTCGCGGAGACCAGTTGCTGCCACGCAGCGTCCGATGGTGTCATGGGGTGTGTGCGGTCCGAAGCTGAATGTTGCGTCGCGGACGGTGAAAGACAAATTTGGCAGTGTCAACCGATGCAGCCGTTCGGATCAGGGAAGGCAAGGTTTTACGCGGATGAAAGCGGCATGCACCCAGATGGACTGGGGCTGAATGAACGGTCGGGGCGCGTCATCGGTCGACCGCGCGGCCAACTGCCCCGACCGCTCACGCGATGTCCCACCGGCGGCGTAATCGCACGCCAGCCGGCACAACCGTCAGCGTCCCAGATGCTTGTCGAAGAAGCCGGCGACTTCGGTGTTATAGTCGATCGCTTCAGGCGAGGTGATGTCACGGTAGTACTGCGCGTGCGACTCGCCCTCGAACACTTGCAGCACCGCCTCCACACCGGCCTGCCGCAGCTTGCGATGCACCCGGACGGTATTCGAGAGGAACAGGTCCCGCGTGCCCGAGGTCAGGATGGTCGGCGGAAACCCGTGCAAGTCGCCGTACACCGGCGAAAGCAGCGGGTCCTTGAGGTCGTGGCCGTTGGCATACAACAACGCCGACGCATGCAGGAACCCGTCGTCGGAGACGAGCACGTTGTCGACCATCTCATTGGCGTAGAAACTGTCGCCGGTCTTCGTCATGTCGGACCACGGCGTTCCTGGCGCGATGGCGCCGGGCAACGGCAACCCCTCCATCTTCGCGCGCAGGACCATCGCCAGGGTCATTCCACCGCCAGTGGAGGTGCCGAAGATGCCAATGTTCTTCGGTTTGGCCATTTTCAGGGCCGCGCGATACACCGCCATCGCGTCGTCCATCGCCGCCGGGTACGGGAAGTCAGGCGGCATGCGATAGTCGACCGAAATGACCTTGAAGTGGCCGAACCCGGCAAGCTCGATCGCCTCTTTCGTGGCTGCCTCGCCGGGGCTGAGCACGTAAGCACCGCCGTGGACATGCACGAGCAAACGGTTGCGATTGGCTGGTGAGATCACCTCGGGTGTGACGATATATGCCTTTACGCCGGCGATGACGGTTGGCTCGACCTTGACGTGCAGCGCCGCGCGAATGGCGGGCAGCGTGGCGATGGTCGCCTCCGCGTTCTTGGCGACCAGCGCCTTCCACTCATCGGCCGTCTTCGGAACGACGTTCCATGTCGGGTTGTACGGCTGCGCGATGATCGCCTGCATCTGTGGGCTGACAGTATCAGGAACCGGGATGGTTTTGGCGGGCACCTGGCGTGGACCGGATTGCGCCTGGGGCGCCTGGGCCTGAGCCGTTTGCGCGATCGGCGCGCACGACGCAGCGATGAGGGCCGCCAACATGATGGCCTGTCGAAGTTTCATGGTCGTTTCGCTCCACGGTGTTTTTCTATGTGGTTGCAGCCTGCCCCATCCACGGCGGCCCGGCAATCCGCCGCGAGGAGTCCAGTGCCTTGCTCAGAATCGCGGGATCAGCCGAAGCGTTCGATCCGGTAGTGTGGGTCGATTGCTTCCCCATGCAGCATGGCCTCGGCGGTGAGTTGACCAACGATGGGACCAAGCGTGTAGCCGTTGGCGGTGACGGTATTGTAGAAACCGCGCAGGCCGGGGGCCTCGCCGAGCAGGGGCGCGCGGTCGATTGCGGTCCAGGTGCGGACGATGGACAGGGATTTGACCACCGGCAGTGCGCGTTCGCAGACCCAGAGATTACCCTCGATATTTTGCCGTAACGGGCTGGTGCGCCCGGTTGCGGCGTCGAAATCGCCGAACCATCCGCCACCGATCAGCAATCCACCGCTGGCTTGTTGCTTCAGCGACAGGTGGCGGCTGGCCAGGGCGATCAGGTGGCGGGTCAGCGGCGGCGCGGGTTCGGTGACGATGACCTGCTGGACGGTGCCGGTGACGGGCAGGTTCAGGCCGACCATGCGGCCGATTCGGGCCGCCCACGGACCGGTGGCGTTAACGATCCGCCCGGCGGTGACCGGGCCTTTGCTGGTGGTGATGGTCCAGCCGGCCGGGGACCGCTCAATCGCCTGGACCTCGGCGCCGCGCAGGATTCGGGCGCCGAGCTGCTGCGCAAGTCGCAACAGCGCCATCATGCCGCGAAGCGGGTCGCCGTAGCCCTCGGCGGGGACGAAATCGGCGCCGACAAGGTTTTTCGACAGCGCCGGCGCAATGGAAAACAGTTCGTTACGCCCGAGCACATGGGATTCGATGCCCCAGCGGCGTTCCATGGCGGATTTGCGGCGCAGCCAGGCAAGGCCGGCTTCGTCCTCGGCGAGCATCAGGCCGCCTTCGGTGCGGATGCCGAGGTCCTCGCCGGCTTCGGTGGCCAGTTGCTTCCACAGCGCGATGCTGCGCGGCGCGAGCGGCAGGGTGTGGGCGGCGGGCCCTCCGTCCGGGGGCGTGTCGTCGTTGAAGTCATAGGACAGCAATTGCACGTGCAGGCTGCCGGCGTTGGCGGTGCTGGCGGCCATGGCGGCCTCGTCGCGGTCGATCAGCAGGACGTCGGCGCCGCCTTGGGCAAGGAAATACGCGGTGGACAGGCCGGCGGCGCCGCCGCCAATGACGGCGATAGCGGCGTGGCGGGTTTCCACGGGCAGCGGCGGCAGAGCGTGCAGGCGGACCGGCGGGGCGGGATCGGTCAGCAACGGGGCGGTGAATTCCGCGGCCTCGCGCATCAGCGGGGCGGCGGGAACCGGGCGCAGCGGGGCGCGCGGCGCCGCGAAATCCTGCGGGTCCGGGAAGGTTGGGCACAGCCGGGCGATCGTGGCTGCACAAAAACGCCCCTGGCAGCGCCCCATCCCTGCCCTGGTCGCCTTCTTCAGCGCCGGAACGGAACAAAGACCCGCGGCGATTTCGGCGCGCAGGCGGCGGGCGGTGATCTCCTCGCAGCGGCAGACGATGGTTTCATCGGCGATCGGCACCGACGGCGCGGCGTAGAGGCGCCAAAGTGCGTGCTGAAATGCTTCGGCGCGACGCAGGGCGCGGCGCGTCTGTGGATCGTCCGGGCTGGAGAACCCAAGGTCGCGAACGGCGGCGCGGCCGGCGAGACGGCCACGGGCAAGCGCGATGCGGGCGCCGCCGAACACCGCCCCATCGCCCACGGCGAAGACGGTCTGGATGGCAGTGCGACCGTCCGCCTCGGTTTCGGTGGCGAGCGTGCCGTTAGCGCCGATGCGGTGCGGAATGCCGAGGGCGCGCGCGAGGTTGACCTCGGGCTGGAAGCCGCTGTTCAGCGCGACGACATCGACCGGGATGGGGCGGCCGCGGACGACGGCAGTGGTGACCCGGTCGGTGCCTTCGATCCGGTCGAGCGTGGTGCCCCACAGCACCGGCACGCCGGCCTGACGCAGCCGGCGCGACATCAGGACGCCGTCGCGAGCAAGGTCCGGCGCGGCCCGAACCAGCCGCAGGATGTCACGCCAGTCGGCGATGGAGGGGCGCGGGGCGGCTTCGAATACCGCGACCTGACTGACGCCGCCGGTCAGGAGTTCGCAGGCGAGTTGCAGGTTCAGCGGACCATTCCCGGCGATCAGGACGCGCTGGCCGGGCGAGACGCGCTGGGTACGAACCAGGGTTTGCAGGCCGCCCGTGGTCATCACGCCGGGAAGGGTCCAGCCCGGAATGGGGACGGGCGCTTCGTGCGCGCCGGTGGCCAGGATCAGGCGTCGGGGGCGGTAGGTGACGGACTGGCCGCGGACCAGGGCGGCGATTTCAGTCGCGGCAAACGCCCCCCAGACCATCGCGTCCGCTTCGATGCGCACCCCGGCGCGTTCGGCCCGCTGACACAGATCGGCACCGAGGCGGAACTGCGGGTCCGGGTCGGTGTCTGCATGGCTCGCCGCCAAAGGTTTGGCGAACTGGCCGCCGGGGGCGTGGCGCTCATCCAGGACGATGACGGCGGCGCCGGCTTCCGCGGCGGCGATGGCGGCGGACAGGCCAGCGAGGCCGCCACCCACGACGAGAACGTCGCAGGTCCGGTCAGCGGCCGGTGGCATCGGATCCTCGGCCATGACCGAGGGGAACCCGCTGGAAACGACCATCCCATCGGCGGCCTGGGTCATACAGGCGCGCTGGCCGATGCGGCCGTCGACGGTAACGACGCAGTCGAAGCAGGCGCCCATGCCGCAATGCAGGCCGCGTGGCGCGCCGGATGCAGTTTTCCGAAATGTGGTGATGCCGGCGGCGGACAGGGAAGCGGCGATCGTTTCACCCAGCAGCGCATCGATGGTTTGCTCGTTGAACCGGATGGTGATGGAACGGCCAGCGGGGCGGATCGAAGGATGGGTAAGGCGCATCGGCCGAGTGTGCCGGATACGCCGACGGGTTCCAACCCGGCGCGCGCGCCTTGACAGTTTCGCGCGCGCTGCCACGCTCCGGTCAACGCGAAGGAGGGGACAGCATGCGGTTCGGCCTGATCATCCGCGGGCAGTACCCGTTGGGCGACGATATGCGCGTGCGGCTGCGGGAAGACCTGGACGCGGCGAAGCGCGCCGAAGAACTGGGCTATGATGTGATCGCCAAGGGATCGCACTACAGTTCGTATCCGTTCCAGTATATCCAGCAGATCCCGTATCTGTGCCAGGTGGCGCTGGTGGCGCCGAAGCTGCGGCTGTGTCCCGGCGTGGTGCTGCTGCCGCTGCACAGCCCGTTGCATGTCGCGGAGGAACTGGCCTCGCTGGATGTGATGTGCGACGGCAAGCTGATCTTCGGCGCCGGCATCGGCTACCGCGAGGTGGAGTTCAACGCCTGCGGAACGACACAGAAACAGTCTGGCCCGCGGTTCGAGGAATGCCTGACGGCGGTGAAGCGGCTCTGGTCGGAAGATTTCGTTACGATGGAAGCCAGCTACTTCAAGCTGGACCACGCCAACTGCACAGTGATGCCGGTGCAGAAACCGATGCCTCCGGTCTGGATCGGCGCCAACGCCAATGTCGGCATCCGGCGCGCCGCTCGGATGGCGGATGCCTGGTTCATCAATCCGCACAACAAGATCGACACCATCGCGCAACAGATGGAGGTGTACAAGCGGGCGCTGGACGACTGCGGCAAGCCGTTTCCCGCCGAGTTGCCGATGGCGCGCGAAGCGTTTGTGGCGCGCAGCCGGGAGGAGGCGATCCGGCTGGCCAAGCCGTCCCTGGAGGCGAAGTACAAGGCCTACAAGGACTGGGGGCAGGACAAGGTGATGCCGACCGGCGATGCGTTCAACCTGGATTTCGAGGACCTGATGAACGACCGGTTTCTGTTCGGCTCACCGAACGAAGTGGTGGAGCAGATTCTGGTTCTGAAACGGCGTTTCGGGATCAATACGCTGATCCTGGGCATCCACTGGGTCGGGATGCCGGCGAGCCTGGCAATGGAACAGATGCAGTTGATCGCGGAAGAAGTCTTTCCGGCGGTGCGTTCGGCCTGAAAAGGAATTTGAAACAATGAAAATTGGCGCGGTGATGTTTTTCACGACGGATTCGATGCAGCCGGCGGCGCTGGGGCGCGCGCTGGAGGAGCGTGGGTTCGAATCGCTGTGGGTCCCCGAACACACCCACGTCCCGTCGACCCGTCTGTCGCAGTATCCTGGCGGAGGCCCCCTGCCCCGGCCGTATTACGACATTTATGACCCGTTCCTGGCGCTGAACACCGCGGCAGCGGTGACGACGTCGCTGAAGATCGGCACCGGAATCGCGTTGCTGGTGCAGCGCGATCCGATCGTGACGGCGAAGGTGGTATCGTCCATAGATCAGTTGTCGCAGGGGCGTTTTCTGTTCGGTGTCGGCAACGGCTGGAACCGCGACGAGATCGAGAATCACGGCACAGCATTCGAGACACGGAACAAACTGGCGCGGGAACGGATCGAGGCGATGCAGACGATCTGGACCCATGATGAACCCTCATATGAGGGGGAATTCGTGAAGTTCGGGCCGATGAGCCAGTGGCCGAAGCCGTTTCAGAAGCCGTATCCGCCGGTGATCGTCGGTGGCGCGTTTCCCTATGCCGCTCGGCGGGCGATCCGGTACGGCAATGGGTGGATTCCGCGGGCCGACCGGCTGGAACATGACGGCATTGGGGTGGTGATCGGGAAATTCCGAACGATGGCGGCGGAAGCGGGACGCGATCCGGCATCACTGCCGATCAGCATCTTCCGGGTGCCGGACAACCTGGCGGAATTACGGTTCTGCCAGGAGATCGGGATCGACCGGGTGGTATTCAGCCTGCCGGCGGAGAAGGAGGATAAGATCCTGCCGATCCTGGACCGGTGGGTTCAGGTGAAGCGGGACCTCGGCGTTTAAGGATCACAGGTCGGTTCGGAACGGAATTGATGGCTGGGCGCCGAGTCGTGCGACGCAGAAAGCGGCGGCCTGCTGGCCGAGGCGCGTTGCCTGCTCCAGGTTCATGCCTTCCAGCAGACCGGTTGCGAAACCGCCGATGAACGTGTCGCCAGCGGCGGTGGTATCGACCGACTGGGCCGGAAATGCAGGCACGTGCTGGGTGCCACCCGGGCCGGCGATGAGGACCCCCTGTTCGCCCAGGGTCACCAGAACATGGCGGACGCCGCGCGCCCGAAACACCGCGGCGGCCGCGGCGGCTGACTGTGGATCGGTAACCGGACATCCGGCCAGCAACGCCGCCTCGGTTTCATTCGGAACCAGATAGTCGATCGCCGGCCACAGCCGGTCCGGCAACGCCTGCGCCGGCGCGGGGTTGAGCAGAACCGGCACGGACGCGCGCCGGGCGATCCCGATCGCATCCTCCACCGTCGCCAGCGGCACTTCCAGTTGCAGGATCATCAGCGCGGCCTGTTCGATAGAAGCCGCGGCGGCGTCCAGATGCGGCGCGGCCAGTGTGGCGTTGGCGCCGGAGGCCACAACGATCCGGTTCTGGCCGGTGTCTTCCACCAGGATCATCGCCACGCCGGTCGCCGCATGGTCGTCCGTCGAAACAAATGTGCTGTCGATGCCATCGGCACGCATGGCCTCGCGAAGGTCGCGGCCGAAGGCGTCGGCGCCGACCCGGCCCACCATCAGCACGCGAGAGCCAAGGCGCGCGCAGGCCACCGCCTGATTGGCGCCCTTGCCGCCCGGCATCGTTGCGAAGTCGCGACCGATCAGCGTTTCCCCGGCCTCCGGCGAGCGCGCCACGCGCAGGACGAGGTCCATGTTGAGGCTGCCAACCACGACGACGGGTTTTTGCGGGTTATTCATACTGGCAGCGCAGCGATCTTGGCGCGATAGAACTCGGTGCCATCGGCGATCTTGTCGATCACCGCATCCAGTGCCCAGAAGCGCTCGCGGACGTCGTAGTCGATGACCCGGCACCGAATCGAGTCGAAGGTTCCGATACGCTGGTGATAGATTTTGGCCAGCGCTGGATACCCCAATGTCTCCGACACCGCAGCCAGGACCAGAAAGGTCGCCAGCTCATGAGCGAATTTCGAATGCCTGGCGGACGCGGTGTAAAGCCATTTGTACAGGTCAGGATGAATATTGGCGAACACGCCGTTGAAGCCTGGCGCACCGGCCTTCATCGCATCCCAGGCGATCGCCGCGTTGGCATTGAGAATGCGCAGCGGCGTGCCGTCAGTCAGCGTCAGCCGCCGTTTGACCGTTGAAAGGTCGCAACTCACGTCCTTCAGCAGGATGAACCGATCCGACTGCGCACAGAAGGTGACCTCGTCGTCGGTCAGCAGACGACGATACGGCGCGGGGCACTCGTACAGACCGAGCGGGATGTCCCGCGGCAGACGGTCGAGCAGCGTCGAGAGTGTGGCTTTGAAGGGCTCGCTGCCTTGTCGCTTCGGGTCGAGATGGTTCGTCACCAGGATCAGGGCGTCGGCGCCGGTTTGGCTCATGGCGGTCAGTTCATCGACCTGAGTCTGGATATCGTCGCTGATGTGCCCCGACGTCACCACGGGCACCCGTCCGTTGACGGTGCGGACGACGAAGCGGCTCAACGCGACGCGCTCTTCCAGCGTCAGGAACTGCATCTCGCTGGACTGGCACACCGCAAACAAGGCGTCGGCGCCATGCGCCAGATACCATCCGATCAGCCGTTCCAAGCCGGCGTAATCGATCTGTCCGTCGTCGGTGAACGGCGTCAGCATGACCGGAATGATACCCTCGATACGCGGATGACGGTTGGTCATGGGGACACTCCGGTGTTCGCTTCGGCGTGGTCGGGAATGGGTTTGGTGACCAGGAACAGGTAGCTCAAGGCGCCAGCGAACGCGATGGCCGCGCCGGTCAGCAGCGCGGGAACAAAGGAGAATGACTCGGCGATGAAGCCGGTCGCGATGGGTGCGAGGGCGCCGCCGATGAACCCGCCGAAATTCTGCAAGGACCCGAGGGAGGCGATGCGGTTGGCCGGCGCGGCGGCGGTGGCCAGCGCCCAGGAGCAGGCCGAGGCGGCATTGGCGAGGAAGATCACCACCGAGATGCAGGCCAGCGCGATGACGTTGCTGTCAGCAAGTGCGGCGGGGACGGTGAACGCGGCCATGCCGAGCATGGCAACGACGACCGGGATGCGGCGCCCCTTGACCGGCGAACCGGCGGTGCGCTTCACCACCTGGTCGGACAGCCAACCGGCGATCAGGCAGCCGAGGAAGCCGCAGAAAAACGGAACAGAGGCGGCCACGCCGGTGCGTGCCAGGCTCATGTGACGTTCGGTGATCAGATAGGCGGGGAGCCAGGTCAGGTACACCCAGTTCAGATACACCGACCCGAAGAACCCGATGATCATGCCCCACGTGGTGCGATAGGAGAACAGGCCGACCCAGTCCATCAGGGTGACTTTCTCGGCCGGCTTGCGTTCGGCTTCTTCGGTCAGATAGCGGATTTCTTCCGGCGTCAGGTCGAGGTCGGACGGATCGCGGTAGAGCAGCAGCCAGACCGCCACCGCGCACAGACCCGCCACGCCGGTGAGCATGAACATCCAGCGCCAGTCCAGAAAGATGATCAACTGGCTCAGGATCAGGGGGGCCAATGCCGACCCCAGCGGCGATGCGGAATTGAACACGCCTGTCGGGGCGCCGCGTTTGCTGACCGGGTACCAGTTGCTGACGACACGCGCGGCGGAGGGAAACTGCGGCGCCTAGCCGATGCCCAGGATAACGCGGGCCAGGATGAACTGGCTGAAACTGTGCACAAAACCGCCGGCTGCCTGGGCGAAGGACCAGACGATGAGGCCCGCGGCCAGGAACCGGCGCGGCCCGATGCGGTCAACCAGTCCGCCGGCGGGGAGTTGCGCGATCGCATAGCTCCAGGCGAAGGCCGACAGCAGCAAACCCATTTGTCCGAACGACAGGCCGAGTTCGGTGGCGATGTTGTGGTTGGCGACCGCCAGGGTGCCGCGATCGACATAGTTGATGATGCCGGTCACGACCAGCAGCGACAGCGCCACGATCTGGGCTCGGTGGACCCGCCTGGGGGCCGGTGCCGCGATGACCGGATTGCGTTCGGCCGCCACCGGTGGAGACGGCATGGACGCGCTCATGGATATTTCTCCGAATTATCAATTTTCTTGCGGTGTTACTATCCATGCTCACCGGCGTCTTCTTTGCCGAAGACATTGGTAGGTATTGAGGCTCACGGCAAGAACTTTGCCGTGTCCTGCCAATTCTGATTGTTGGACGGGCGATTGGCCCGGCGGCGCCTTAGCGGTGCTCCATCCGCCGGTAGATGTCGGCCTGGAACCATCCGAACAGTGCGGTCAGAACGCTGATGCTGACGGCGTTGAGCGCGAACAGACTGTGTGCCGCCGCAGCGCTGTAACGATGCAGCGGTACGGGTGGATAGAATTCCAGGCCGTACCATACAAGCAGCGGCAGTGCCGTCAGGATCAGCATCACCCAGCGCTCGCCGCGGCGGAACAGCAGCGCGGCCAGCGCGGCGCAGGGTGCCAGAAACAGCGCGGTGCCGGATGCCATGCCCAGGACCCAGATGGTGAAGACCGTGTTGGCAAGCCCCGCCAGCGGTGTCGCGGCGCGGCCAAGCAGGCTGCTGCGGCGGGACAGCTTTGGGATGAGCAGAAAGATCGGGGCCATGGCGACCGTCAGTGCGGCTGTCGGCCAGGCCTGGTTGCCCGCCGACCACCACACGTACAGCGGCCAGAACGGCAGATGGCTGCCGATCGTCAGCGCGACCCAGTTGCTGGTCTCGGCCAGCGGATCCGGATGGGCGGCGACGGCGCGGACGCGGCGTTCTGCGCGGCGCCACCAGCGCGCGGGCGCCGCGGGTGCGAG
>Ga0302319_10010692_pt1 | contig 17475 bp, 5 predicted proteins | sample Bog_T0_2_FD_203319 | JGI IMG/M metagenome (GOLD analysis project Ga0302319, IMG submission 203319) | Peat permafrost microbial communities from Stordalen Mire near Abisko, Sweden - Bog_T0_2 | ecosystem: Environmental > Terrestrial > Soil > Wetlands > Peat | place: Sweden: Abisko, Stordalen Mire...
CGCTTTCTCGAGGAGGGCCAGCTCGTCTCGTCCCATCTCCATGATTTTCTAAAGGCGATCCACTACGAGCCGCGCGCCGGCTTCAATCAGGCGCACATGGCCCAGACAGGTGACGCCCCGGGGATTCTTGAGGAGGCCACGCGCGCCAGGCTCATCGCCGCGCTGGATTGTTCGGAATCCGACGCAAAAACCGCGTATGACTCCTTGATCAAGAAGATAGGAGAAGAGTCCCAAGCCAAGACAGCCGCGGTCATCAAGATTGCCCGACTAATCGAGTGGCTCGGCCTGCGGCGACGAATCTTGCTCGAGGAGAAACCTGGAACGCCTGAGATCTATATCCCGCTTGAGGATCAGTTGGACGAGTTGAAGAGGCTCCTCCAGAACGAGCGTCTGCTCTCCTTGCACGGTCTGGCACGAGTGGGGAAATCGCAGCTTGTCTCCGGGCTGATTGAGTCAGATGCCGCGTTCCGATCCTACTTCTGGTTCACGTTCACTGAGGCCGCCGATGACGTCACTAAGCTTTGCAAAATGCTCGCATATTGGGTGGGGCTGAACACCGGCATCTGGCAGCCGTGGGATGACGCGCAAACTGGCCATCTGAATGCCCATCAATTGCTCCAGCGCCTTCTCGGCATCCCCATCTCGAGGTTGCTGGTCGTTCTGGACGATGCCCACAAATGCGCTGATCGGGGTCTTTTGGCGCGGTTCTGCGACTCGATCCGGAAGGCGTGGACAGGCTGCACTGTGATCGTTATCTCAGAAGAGAACCTTCCGCAAATCGAGCAGGTCGGTGCCGGGTACATGGCGGCACAGGGCCTGAGTCCGAAACAGGCGTTTCTGTTCATGGCCAAACATGGCATCGATTTGACCGACAGCCTCATCGAATTCCTCGATCTCGTCATGAAGGTCGGCGGCCATCCAATGATGCTCGCCTCTGTAGCGGCTGAATTGCCAGCCAAGCCTACTTCAGAGGAGGTGCGCACGGTTAAGGAGAACCTGCCGAACGCAAGTACCGTAGCACCATTTCTTTCTGAACTATCGAGTCGGGTCTACTTTACGGTACTGCAAAACCAGGAACAAAGAGATTGGTTGAGCCGGTTAGCTCTATTGCAGTCCGCATTCGACTCTAAGGCCGCCATGAAGATCGCCGCCCTTGCACCAGCAATCGCGTGCACACCGGCGGACTGGAGGTACCTGTCGATCCAGGTATTCGAACGGAGCGGAGCGAGTTACTTCACCATTCCCACGCTCATGCGCACGGTCGCTGCCGACAATGCCAAAGGCGTGACAGCTGAGCGGGTGATGGTTGAAGCGGCACGGACGCTTCTCGATTGGGGCTCAACAACTACGCTCGACTTCTTCGCGTTCCAGACTGCCATCTTCTACCTGCTCATGGCCGAACGCTACGAAGAGGTAGCAGTGACACTGGTCCTTGCGATGCGAGCGATTCTGGACGAGCCGGACACCTATCGGTCCGTCAGTATTCAACTGCTATCGATCAATCACCCACTCGGTCACCGTGCAATCAAAAGTCCGAATCTGCGCTGGCACCTCATACTCAGCGAACTCCTTTTGCTCCAGCTTTCGTCATCGGGGGAGACCGACAGAGCAGTCACCTTGATCAAAATGATGCGGTCGACCTCACGAGAACCGCATTTTCACTTTCCCGACGACCTCGCGCGGGCGACCATTTATCAGTTCATTGCGGGAGTCAGATTCGCGAACTGCAGGAAGCCTGAAGCTACCATGCGGAACCTGTACCATTTCTTGTGGTCGGGCCAGAACGCGATCCGCGCGATGCTGAAGCCGTCCGACACCCCGGGTTTGGAGTACGCGGGCCAGGTCTACGATGATGCGTATCCCATTCCCGCGTGGATCGATATAGAGCTCTTTCATCGCGTTGCAGTCAGGCTACAGAATACGAGCCCTCTCAAACCTGAAGCCCTTTGTCATTTCTACAGCGAATTTGGTCTCCTGCGGCAACCTTCCGCCGAACTAGAAGAGATGTTCGATCGTCACAGCAAAGCCTACAAAGATGTCGGCTATCAAGATGCATATGTTGCCACAGAGCTGGGCCGAGCAACTCATGCCTGCGAACGTCAGAATCAAACTGACGAACCGAGAAAGATCGTGCTAGCCACTTTGAGCGCTGCTCCAGAGATCACTGAGGAGACTCGGGCGCGGACCAATGTGCTCATCGCAGATACGTATTATCTTGAGGACAATTTCGAGAAAGCAGCCGAAACCTACGAGGTAGTCGAGGTCGATCCGAATTGGCCGGACACCTACGCGAATCACGTGAGGACTCGCACTGTCGACTCACTCCTTGCGGCCGGTAAGCCGAATGACGCGGCCCGCTATGTTGTCCGGCAACTTCGGCAGTCTCATCGGATACTTGAGGTTCCTCAAGCGGCTACGCTCCGCGCGAAGGCAATCTATCTGCTCGCGAAAGCCGGAAAATTTGGCGCGGCGATTCCGTTGGTCGTGGGATTAAGGCGGATCGCGCGGGCCACGTCGGATGACAAACTGAAGTGGTTGTACACGTTCTTTGCTGCGTGGCTGTTCTCCCAATGGAACCGGCCTGATCCTATTCTGCCTAGGGTTGCCATCTCCATTCAGGACTTGGAGTCGATCGGTCTCGATCCAGGAGAGGAAACTCTGAATCGGTGGCGAGCGGAGGACCTTCGCAACGTGAAGGCTGACCTTTACCTCGCATCTTCTTTAGACCTGAGCTCCAGGCCAGGCCGTGCCCTCAAGTTCTTACGTAGTCTTGACCCTCAATTAACTGGCGAGACCATTGGCATGGCTGCAATGGAATTAGCCAGCCTGGAACTGAAAGCTGGTAAGCCTGATCAGGCTGCCGCTTTGATCCACCCCATTGTCGTCAACGCTCCAGATCCCGCGCATAAATTACGGTGGACTCTCGCGGGGTTTTTTCCAAAGGGCCACACGATACCAGAGCTAAGAATCAGGACCTTTTTCCAGAGCGCGCTGAAGCTGTTCGATTCAAGCGAGTGCGTTGTTATTCTGAAGCTTGTGTATGCCTCCGAATTGCTCCGATACTTCGCGGTATACGATGCGAGGCTTGAGATTGCCGGGGCATTAGCGTTGAGCGAGCAAATCGGAAGCGCTGAGCTGCAAGCGGAATTGTTGTGGTTCAAGGTGATCCAGCACAGAGTCAGCTTCTTTACCAGGCAGGATGATCTGGCCAGGGCCTTATGGCGGTTGTGCGAAGTGTTGGAGAGTGCTCCACAACTTTCAGCTCAGCGCCAGACTCTTCCCGAGGCTATTCGCATCGTCTGCAGCGGTCAGGCCGCAAGATCGTGCATGCATGCCATCGCGTCGGCGATGGAAGCCGCAAGATCAGGTGGCAGCGCCACCTCTTTCGAATTCACCATGGCAACCTGCAAACGTGTTCTTATAGACTTCGGAATTCTCGATGCACCGAAGACTGGTGAGGTCTAGCTCAGAGAATTGCATTACAACTTTGCAAGTTGCACAAAGTGGAAACAACGATGCTGAGAGCTCTGGAGCGAGATTTAGCGATCAGCGACTAGCTAAAGGCTGTTGGGGGAGGAGTCCAGACATGCAGCTTAACCCTGAGATCATCGATCATTTGCGGAGGCAGCGGCACTACTGAAAGACCTAGCTCCTTGCCCTCCGCCCCAGAAGTATCGTCCCCTCCGTCAGCATGGTCAGCGGCGAAATCACCGCCAGTGAGGACTTCAAACGTTTGGGCACGGAGCCGAAGCTCCTCATACATTCGCTCGTCGTAGGTGCCGGCTATAAACGGGACACCAATCTGAAGGCAGACTTTTTTTGCGTCGACGGCTGCATCGCGCTCACGAAAAGTCTTGCTGCCGATGCGGTCAGCGCGACCGGTCCGTTGTTCTAGGACAGCGGGATTCCACGCGAGATCATAATGGACAACATTGCGGCAGTGACGATGAAGATCTATTCCCTCCTGTCCGACAGAAGTGCAGATAAGCACCTCCGGAAGCAAGGGCGTGTTAAAACCATTGAAGATACGGTCTCGGGTTTTAATCATGTTTCCGCCGCCGCCTTTGACTAGCGCGACGAATTGCTGATCACGCAGACGGGTTGCCTCGTAAAGCGCGCCCCTGGCCGAACTCGGATCTGCAATATCGCCGCTAGCGGCTTTAAGATCTTCGAGGAAGATGGCAATGCGGTGGGCCATGCTTTCATGCTGGTTGGGGAGGTCGGCAAGAAATGATTTGGCCAGCAGTTCGCCCCATCCTGTTTCGTCGAGTTCACTACGTTGTGGCAAAAGCCGCAGGAGAACAGACTCACGCAGGAGGGCGCGTCTTAGCGCCTGTAGGACTAAAGCCCTCGTGTTGTAATCGTACCCAATGTTTTGTAAACCATTGAAGGCTTCATCGTACTTGCTTGGGTCTGTCAGCTGCCACAGGTAACTGTGCAGCATCTGAAGTGTTGCCGCCGATCTATTCTGGTCCGGATCTTGCCAAAGGACCGTGGGATCGGCGCCAAGCCAGAGGCTCGGGGCGAGGGCATAGGAGTCGAGCAAGGGAGTTTGTTTCTGGATGCGAGCACGTCGCCTCGTGGATTTGAGCGTATCAGCGCGTTCGCGAACCTCGTCGGCGTCTGGCTGCCGATCAGCGGCGGTATATTTGGTGTGACAGCCTCTTTCATCAAAGGATGAAATTTCCTCGCTCTGATCGTCGTGCTCGCCGCGATACTGAAGGCCGTACGGGTCAGCGATCCAATCCTCACTGCTCATCCGCGTCAGTAGCCGACGCAGTTCGGGTTCGTCGAGATTGAGTTTAAGAAATCGACGGGCGAGAACGTTTTCCGTCGCGCGGTTGAGAAAGACACGATCTACGCGTTCGCCAGTTAAATCCACTCCGAACAGAATTGATAAACGCGCCAGATCCGATAGCTCGTCATCGTCCAGAATGAACTGGTCTGGATCAACAGGAAAATGCGCGCGAGTGGCCCACGCGTACGACCACAGCATGCGGTCCAATCCGAGGACGATTAGGTCGCGGTCACGGCCAGTTAGTCGAGCCCGCAAGGTCTTGAGCTGAACCTCACCACCAAGGCATTTCTTCTTACGGGACTTTAAATCGTCCCGAATCCGGTTACTGATAATGTCCCGGAGACGCTCTGCGGTATTGACGCGAAAACAGAATATAAGGACCTTCTCTCCAGCCTGCCAGAGATCGAGGACCTCATTCACGACGCAGGAGAGCTTAGGATGTTTTGGGTCGTGACGCCTATTTGCCATGCCAAAGAGAAGATCCAGATAGAGACGTCCCGCCGCCGATTCCTTCAATGATTCCTTGATGCGGCGACCCTCGGCGCTCTCGTGCAAGGTCGAGTAGCAGCCGGTTAGGTCGCTGCCAAGGGATGACCGCCCTTTACCTCCCTTCATTTGAGAGACGCAACGCATAAGCAGAAACTGGGGCAGCTCTGCTTCTCCGCGAATATCTAAGCCGGGGGCCGCATGGAGGATGTGGCCATCGGAACGAAAGGGCATGGGCTGGGTCGGCACTCCGTATTCGCTGCCTACACGAAAGAGGCGATGGTCGGTTTGGCGACGGTGCCGGATTACGAATTTTCCCAGCTCACGCGAAAGAGTTGCGTTGTAGGCATCAAGATAAAGCGCTTCCTTGAGGAACTGCCGGATATCCGGGTCCGCCTCGGCAATGGCGGCGGAAATGATCTTGGCCGTCTGGGGAGAGTGAAGTCCAGCCTCCGCATCGCCATTGGCTGGGAACCGGAAACTAGCCCGACAGGTTACAAGATCGGGAGAATTCCAAGCATCGGCGACGGCCCCTGCCGTGACGCGATGAGGGATTCTCACCCAAGCCCGGCTGAAACTGTGACTTTGCTTTTCGGAGTTATGAAGCGCCGGCATCAGGATATCTTCCCGGTATTTCTTGAGCCGCTCGCATCGGACGAGCGACTCCGCTCTGGTTGATGCAGGCTGAGTGAAGTCCGAGACCTTCAAGATTTCGAGCATTTCATCGGGGCGTAGCTGGAAGGGAGTCGCCGTGAGTAGCAGAGTACGACGAACATGAGGCGCGATATACTTGCTGAAATTTTCGAACCCGTTCGTCCCCGCCAAGGGCCCGTTTTTCCAATTGTGCGCTTCGTCGACGATGAGCAGCGGAAAGTCGCGCTGAATGCTGCGATGTGTGGCGAGCCTGTAAATCTGGGTGAGTTTCCGGTCGATGGTGCCGAATGCATCCTCGCGATTGCGATAAAAAGGTTGCGCGATAGCACGGCAGTCTTCGAGCAGAGAGTCCAAGACCTCACGGTCTTCCGCTTTGAGCGACCTGAGAATGGTGAGAAGTTGGTCTTCACTGAAAGGCAGGAACTGGTCCTCGTACTCGGTGAGCGCGGTAAGGTTATCGGGGATGTTCGGCCAGTTCGGCGCGCCTTTGAGGAGTCGGTAGCGGTATTCATAGTTGAAACTGACGCCCCAGTACCGGAATAGCACGCCCAGAAGAAAACGACGCTTGAGATCATAGTTAAGAAGTTTGTCGCCGCCGAAGAGTCCCATGCGGGCCACTATAACCTGCGGCTGCCGACCGGGTTTGCGTAGTGCAACCGCCAAGTCATCCAACCGTTCGACCTTGAGAGGCGAGAAAGTAAGATCGTTAGACTGGTGTTCGGGAAAGACGCAACGACGTTTAAACTCGCTGACTTCGCGAATCCATTTGCTGTAAAGTGCGTGGTTGTTCGGCGTCAAGACCAGCACGCGCTGATAGCATCCTTCGAGGTCGGGTTCAATCCGGGCCTGCTTAAGATGGGCCAAAATCGAGTAGGCGAGACCCAGGGCAACAAAAGTTTTGCCCATCCCAACTTCATCAGCAAGGATTTGGATCTCGAAGCGCCGAGTCGATCTTGGGTTAAAGAAGCGATCAAGCAAGACGTCCACAGTGGACTGCTGGCGGGCGGCGTCTTTGGGGTCCTTGATGCGCGTGCGATCTCGTCCTAAATCGAAGTCTTTGGAGCGGGTAATCATACGTTGAGCCTCGCACCACCAGTGAGAACAGTTTTGTGGTACCGCTCAAATGACTTGCTAGCCAAGAGCTCACCATGTGATGCGACAAGCTGTTTGAGGATGCCTGTGATTTTTCCCGTCGCCTCCGCCAAATGTCCCTCCCATCCCTGAGAGAGCCTTTCCGGAACCGTGAGCGATCGAGCCGACTTGATGCACGCAAGAATTTCGACCAGTTGAAAAGCTGCCGCCATAGGGCTACGGAATCCGGAGTCCACGGCATCGCAGACGGTATACGCGAGTGCAAGCGGACTAACCGGGCCAAGCAAAGCTAGGCGCATGGATGACTCCGACTGTACGGAAGCCGCCAAATCTTGCGAGATTCCAGTGAGAGCCTCAACGAATTCGCGGATTTGGTAGGACTGGATTCGCGACTTGTCTACTCCTGCAGCCGGGGTTGCGGGCACTGCCGACGCGTCTGATGGACCCGGAGGTGGTTCGGGATCAGGGAAAAGTTCTTCCCATGAAATCCGGCCTTGGTAATAGAAAAGGAGGTCGGTTTCCTGGATACGACGTTGAGCCGGCGAAATGGGCAGGCGCATTCGAGCCGACGCTTCCACATTCAGGGGCACCGCTCGGCCACGTGGACAGTCGCACCAACAAATCAGGATTTCCTGATCGGTCAATAATCGCGTCAAGGTTTGCGATGAAAGGGGCACACGAACGGATCTCCTTGAACCTTCAATGTCGGTCTCAATGCTGGTAAGAATCTCACCTGGGAATCCCTCTTTATCAAGAATCCTTGCCGACCACGGGAGCGAAGCGCCGACAGGGTCAACTTCGATGGAAAGTTCCAATTCGCTATCATCCGCTCCAGCGGGCGCAAGAAGAACCTGAAGAATGAATTCCGGCCATGGCTCGTCTTCAGAGCTGTGCTCGGGAGCTTGAAGGGAATGGAAGTTGCCACTGGTGAGAAGAATGGGTGTGCCAACAAGATCGGGGATCAGGGTGTCAAAGATGCCAGTTTGAAGTGGACGGCGGATTATTAGACCTGCCTCCACATTGGCCGCCATTTGATTGCCGAGAAATCCCCACCCGTGTGCCGTAAAGTTGGCCGAGCCGAGATAGGCCAAACCGTTCTTGACGCCTTCCATGAGAACGATCTTGGCGTGAAGCGCTCGTGTACCGGTGAATCCTTCCATTCCGGCGAGTTCTGCCGGGAGGACTTTCGGACTCACGGCTTGCGCGGTGGCTTTTACACCGAGCGCCGCCCAATTATACGAGGCATATCCAGGTGGGAGAATGGGGAGCACTTCACCGTTTGGACCCTCGAAAGCGTCCGTCAGCAGCCTAACTTCCGCGTCGATAGCCAAAGCACCCGCTATCTTGGTTTCTTTTAGAAGGGCGGAAAGCGTGAGTCCAGCGTTCTCTGACCAAAAAGGAGAAACTATCGACAACCGCTTGATGGTCTCGCCGCTGGGCCACCGCGCAAGGTATTCTCGCCATAATTTCGTCTGGCCATAAGTCCACTGGAAAGTCGTATCCGGGTCGGCGTTCTCCTTCATCCAGGGGCGAAGCGTATCGAGAGAATCCGAGATTAGTTTGCGCGCCGCGGCCGAGAGCCAGGGATCGAGCGCAGGACTGGCCCCTATGAGTGCTTGATAGATGAGCGAGGCATCCTTCCTGGACCCTTGCATCGCGGTGACACTGGCGACAGCTTCCCGGTTGCGGCGATAGCCCCGCTCCGTCAAGTTCGCGCTGCCGACGATCAGACGCACTGCTCGTTCAAAAAGGACGAGCGTAATCTTGGCATGAAGTGCGGACCCGCGAGGAGTTACTGCTGGCTTCACTTCGAGACGCAGTGAGCGGGGACGTCCGCGATACCGGCGAGCATCGGTCAAGATCACCGCGGCATCGATTTGAGAAAGGTGCTTTTCGAGCGCAATACGTGATGCCCAACTACGGTCGTCCCACGCACCGAGGCCGAATACCGAAGGGAGAAAATCCATTTCCAAGAAATCCGGGCCGAGTTCATAAGTTGTACTCAAGAGACCTCGCATCGAACCCCAGCTTCGATCGGGAACGAGCTTGTCGATGAGCTTGCGAGCACTGATATCGGACGTATCCTTCATGACTGCGACGCTTTCACAGAAGCGAAATTAAAGGCGTCGGCAGCATTCAAACGGTAAGGATGCGCCTGGATTTGGTCGGGCATCGTCGCTTCCCAGTTCATTCCGCCAGCCCGGGTCATCGTCAGCGTAATACGTCCCTCGTTGAGTTCTATCCAGGGCATCTTCCGGCGGCCCCTGTCGAACTTTCCGTGTTGGATATCGGTATGGCGGGCAACTATCGCGGCGATGAACACGTTGAGGTCCGCAGTCCCAGCACTGGCTTCTTCCAGGAATCTGCGGACGTCAGAAAGGCGGTCCAGGTTCTGGCGAAAAGCCGCATTGGTGCCGTCATCGAGGATGGAAGTGAGCTGCTTGACTCGAAGAGGGAGGCGGTCGCTGATGATCCCCATAACGGGATCGCTCTTCAATTCGGAGATCTTTATTGAAGCTGCAGCATGATGGCGGCATAACCAAAGGAGGCGTTCAAAAGCAAGAGCGGCAAGCTGATAGCAAGATTCGAACTCTTGGATACACTGAAAGGTCTCCCGGAGATCCTGGGATTCATCGTTTCCTCTGAGCGCTCGCCCTATTCTCTTAAGGCGTTCCAGTTCAGTTTCCTTGTCGTTCTTTCGTGGATGCTGGAGGAGAAGCGCGGCGGTACGAGATCGGACGGAATTTCCATGTAATGCCTCGGAAAGGCATTTGGCCTCGGTCGCCTTGACCTCGGCTTCGACGTGCGCCTCTTGGCCCCAACTTTTCAGGGTTGCGAGGGAGACGTCGCCATCTTCGACTACCGCCCGCCGCAGCGTGTTCGGGAGCTTGGTCTCATCACAGAAAGCCTCAGCTGCGACTTCACCAAGCGCAGGAGTCAGAGAAAGGTCTTCGCGATTCAGAAATCGCATTCCGCTGGCCACGTTGGCATACATGCCAATCGCACCATATTGGCTCTGACGGGACAGAAGTGGATAGTTCGCGGTGGTCCTCGCGGCTTCCGACCGCTGGAGATCCCGAGCCCAGGCCTGCGCATAGGTAACGCCGCGAACGCCGCCTGAATCGTCGGGTCGGGCGAGTACGTTAGCCAAAGCCCAGAAACGCTCTAGCCGGAGAATTATCTCCTGGCGATGCTTCCGAACGACCTCCCGCCGATCGTCGGTGGTGTCGCCACTGAGGTGAATGCCCGCGCAAAGAAGCGCGAAATAACGTGGATGAGATGCGACGTTCGTAAGTCCGGGAAGAATCTTATCGGCAAGAAGCAGATATCCCCGTTCAAAGCCAAGGGGATCGATACTACTTCCAGGCAGGTCCGAGGGGTCATAGGCGGTAAGAAACAAATCAAGCATTTTGATGTGCCGTCCTGACCCAAACTGTCGGGCGAACTTGCCCGAAGATTTCTGGCTTGGAATCCTGTGAGATTCCATTGTAGGGCGCAACACCATTCAAGTTGTACGAAGAAATCTCGACGAAATATCCTCAAGCGGTGAAATGATGCTTTGTTCGATGACGCTTGAGCATCAAGTCGTGAGCATCGGTGATGCCCGTAAGCACTGGAGACTCGTCTAGGCGCAGAGCACGGAACCCACTCACGCTGAGCTTTGTTGAGGCAATGGGCACTCCTTCAGCGCTAAACGTGATCAAGCCTGCGTCAAACGCCGAGTCCCACAGTGACGATAATAGAAAGCCGTTATAGACATCCAGTCGGAGCGAGTCCGTTTCACATTCTGCCCATGGGACAATATGCGATGCGCGTAGCAATGCTGGATCAGTGATGCCCGTTAGGGGACAAGTTCCATCCCAGTAATCCATTAACGCCTTGCGAAATATCTCCTGCCCGACTCGCATCACGACCAATCGCTCGGCTTCCGTCGCTCGCGGGAGATCAGCGGTTTCGTGTTCGAACGCGACAAGTGGAACTGTCGGCAGACTAATGCTCAGACGATAGGTTCGGTCGAGTGCCTGATGTAATTCGTAAAGACTTCGAGCAGCAATAGTCCTGGCACCAGGCCCGCGCAGCCCAGTGTCTGGCAACTCGCGAGCCACGCCAGAGTGCTCGATTGAGAGAAGCCAGTCCCCAGTGAATGTGTAAGCGATAAAGATGTCGCACGGTGCGGTGGTCGAACCAAAGCGAATCCAACCGCCTTCGATTCCGCGAATCAGACGGTATCCGTTGTCTGCGGCAACTTTCGTGGCCTCCGTTTGGGTTGAAAACAGAGGCGGATTTTCTAAGCCATCGTTCGAAATTGTCTGGGGCAACGAATACCTCCATAAAACGCTATCGCTAGAGATCGCAACCCATCAGCCGATCCTGCGGCGGTCCTCCGCGCAAGGTGGCTCGGAGCCACGGTTCCCGGCTCAGATCGCTCGGCGGTTCCGTTGTGGTCGTCACGATGTACTGGAAGTGGCCTTTTTCTTCAAGACTCTGGATGAATCGGAAAAGGCGATCATAAATCGACTGCCCCAAATCAGCTTCCCTTGGGCTGTCGTGCAGAAGAAACGTCGGAAGACTCGCGGCCCCTTCCAGAGCAAGGATTAGCACTGCAATGTCAAAGGCCACGACCTTGAGCGATTCGATTGCGGCTGTTGAACGCTCGCCGCCTTGCGAGACTTTCAGTGTGATTCCCTTACCATCGATCAGCACGTTCCCTTCGATCTCTCCCGGCACAAGCTCACGGATTACTACGTCGAACAATTGCGACAGGCGACGAACGGCACCCTCATTCTGTTGGCGAATAAGGCGAATCTGACCCTCGCGCTCGTCGTGAAGCTTTTTCCCGCTAGAGCTTTGTGTGATCGCTTCAGCACGCTCTTTGACGAGTTCTTCCAGTTCCTTCGCCTTCTCCAAGAGACGATCTCCATCGCGGGACGCAGCAAACAAACGGTCCTGTTCGCTTTCAGCTTTCTCTTCCGCGAGTTGGCAGGTTGCCAGTTCTGATTTAGCCCTCGAAACAGCGGCAATGAGATCTCTTCGTTCATTTTTCTTCGTCGCAACCGAGTTTGTGAATTCCTCAACCTTCGTCAGCGTTTGTTTGCGGCGTGTTCGCACTTCTTCCAGGTAGCCTGTGTCCGCAGTGCATGGGCAGCCGCCCTCAAGAACGGCATTCAAGGGGACTTCGCAAATGGGACATGGCGAGTGCTCAGCCAGAACAACACCGCGATTGTCTCTGGCAAGCTGTCCTTTATACGTCGTAAGCAATTCCTCGTGACCGGCAAGCCGGGTCTCCAAATCTCGAAGATCCGAATTCAGGCCTGAAAACTTCTCCTGTGCTCGTTCCCGCTCAGCACTCGCTCTGCGCTTCCTTTCCCGAACTGCACTAGCCTGCAACGGTGAGAGTTCAGGGAACCGCTCCCGGATTGTCTGTTCAATCGCCGCCATATCCATAGGGCCAATTCCACCGTTTATGGCGGCAGTTCCAAACGCAGCACCCAACTTGACTTGAACGCGCTTGATTTCCCCATCAAGGCGGTCGATTTGATTGGATGTACTTTCAGCGTCACTTCCCGCAGCAGTGCCTTCCTTTTGTAGAAGGAGTTCTTCGCCGGTAATTGACCCGATAATTGCGCGGACAATCTGAAGAGTGTGTTCCTTGGAAAGGTCACGTACAGGAGACAAGGACTCCGTCGAAGAATGACGCCACTCAAGCGCATGGCCGAAGCGGCATTCCTGATCGCGGCTCAACCAAGCCAAAGCAGCTTGCCACACCTCTGATGGTGCGACATTGGGCGGCATCAGCGCGGCGACGCCGGGTAGGATTTGATTCTGGATTGCGGAGACGAGCGGCTCCATGGTGGTGGGAACGTCGGATTCTTGCGCTTGCTCCAGCGTAGCGTCCTGAAGGACGATGTCGCGAGCTCTGCCACTGATCGACCGCACGACGGCCCACTGTTTGCCGTCCAGCACCATCTCGATCCCAACCTGTCCTTTTGGAAATGCGGAGTGGATTCGAGACCGCTGGTCTCTCGATCCGAAAGTCTCCTCTCCGAGGCAGTACCTCAGCAGGCGACAGAAGGTTGTCTTTCCAGCGCCGTGACCGATAGGGGCCTTCCCATCTCTGGAGTCGGGCGACCAGATGATGTTCAGGCCCTCACGCAACACGATTTCACGAACGAGAACGCCTGGCTCTGACCAAATGCAAAAGCGCTTCACCCAGAGACGCGGCTCAGTACGGCCCGGCTCGGGCTGCACAGAGAACGGCGCGTTAGGGAAAAGATCAGGCAAGTCTCTGCTCCAACCAGGCAATCTCTTCAGGCTGCATGGACCCCAGCAGTCGGTCCATGCGAATCAAACGTACCGCATCCAGTGCGAAGCGCGCGCGGCTTTCAAGTGGCGCAGTGAAGTCAAGGCCGGCAACGGAAGTGCCCAGTGTCCACGTGCCGGTTGTCCTATCCTCCACAATCGCCCTCTGTGAGCGCAAAGTTCGGAGTGCCTGGCCGAAGGGCGCGTCCACCGTTGCCACCATCTCGGCAACATTATCTGGGTTTGGCTGTGCCTCACGACCTACGAGCCGCAGCCACAATGCGCGGTTCGTGTCATCGAGCAGAGGGGTCAATTTCTTTGGAGCGAGAGCAAATCGATAGGCGAGCCGCACAATATCCTGTGGCGTTGGCCCTTGGAGAGCATGAACGATTGCCGCGAGCGCACCATACGCATCGGCATCTCGATCTGGGAAAAGGGCGCGATTCACCCAAGCGCCATCCGGTAGACCTGCATAACTCGCAGGTTGAATTGGCGGCAAAGCCGTGATGACATGGGGCACTCTGTCCAACTCGCTGGCAGGTACGTCTCCGGCAGCTTGACGGTCCCAGGCCGCGAGCACAAGTCGCTGTGTGCGATATTCGCCGAATTTCCTGATTTCGTTACCCTTCAGCCCGCGGAAAGTCTCCGACGGAAAATCGACACCGAAGAGGTCTGTGGGGTCAAGAACGTAGCGAAGGTCTTCGCGCGAAAGTCCATACGCGTTGGCATACCATGCATCGAGCTCGGCGCGCAGGAGGGATCGACGTCCTTCGTCCCAGAGGAATGGCTCACCGCCGTAGCCCAGGTCGCGGGCGAACGGTGCCATTGAATGACTTGTATAAGTAAGTTCCAGTACACGAGGCACAATGAATCCAAGATCCATTTCGCTGTACCGTTCGGGAGGGAGAACCGGAAGCTGTTCATAAATGAAAAAATTCAGGTGGGTACCACCTACTTTGTGCCGAGCAACGAAATCGAAAACCAATGAACACAAGCAGCCAAGTAACGCAGCTATCTTATTTGCAGGAATGGAACGGCCAAAGAACATTACCGGCAAGTTGTTTCCGACCCCGGTTCGAGGGAATATTGAGGCGATGACGGTACGCTCGTTCGTAGCATTCGTGATGTCGCGCCATCCGATCAACCACTGGTAGGGCCATCCCTTCGAGGATAGTCGATCAACCACTTGGGCTTCCTCAACCCAATAGCGAGGATTGACTTCAAATCGCGAGTTTTCCTTTTCGACAGGTAAAACGTCGCGGCTTTCGACTCCATCGTAGGTCGCCCATCGATGGTCGAATTGATGGACTAACTTAGCCTCGTAGAGGGGAACAAGTCTTCCAGCCTCCCCAACGTGTACAGGTGGATCTTTGAGCCTAGACCACTCGTAACCGTTTCGGTAGTAACCCGTCGCTAACAGGTCGTCGCTAGTTCTAAACATGCCACTATCGTTTGACATGTGCATCATGGTTGCGAAACTGATGGCCCAGGTATTCCCATTCGTGCCTGCGGAATCGTTCACGAGCACTGGAATACGGCTATAGATTCCAGCAGTTAGATAGGCGTCGTGTTTAGTGCGAAAGGTTGGCGCCGTCTTGGAATTCGGGTTCACCAAGGCTATCTGTGGCGCACTCAGGGTGAAATGCTTTCTTTCGTCGCTAAATTCTGCAACGGTCCGAGAAAAGAAACTGAAGTCAACCGTGCCGGCCTCGTCATTTCTGTGACCAGTAGTTAACAGGCAGAATTTGAATCTGGCGTGTCCTATCCTGTCAAAGAAGCCAAGGCCTGTTTGGAAATCGTGAAGACTTAGCAATCGATTACTCGCCACCAGGTGAGAGAAGAATCCAGCCGTCGTTGCGTCAGTTGCAATCCCAGTCGGTACGATAACCCCGGCCCGGCCGTATCTGTTGATAAGACCCGAGAAAAGTTCCGCGAATAGAGCGTAGGTATTTACGTCGCCCCTGCCAGTATTAGGAAACCGGCCAATGTCGGATTCATCGACACGAGCAAAGAGGGAGGAAGCCTCGGCCGTGCGTTTGGCTATCTCAAACTCTTCATGCAAACTGCGCTCTCTCGACCCCTCAAGAGCACACTTGAGCTGATCGATCAGTTTGCTTCGAGCGGCAGCATTGGGAGCTTGAGCAATGTCCGGCTCTCGGGAAGCAAAGAACTCCTGCTCCTCCAGTTTTATTCGGTCCCAAGGCGGATTTCCCAACGCAACATCGAAGCCATTGCGCACAGCGTTGCCCGTGAAGAAGACGTGTGGAAACTCAAGCGGCCAATGAAACGCACGAGCTGTAGTCGAAAGCATCTGAGCAGCGCCAAGCAGCGGGCCATAGATCTGGCCTCCTTGCAGCTTACTCCAGACATGGCTGCTGACAGGGACAAGAGGTTGACCTGGAAATTCTTGATTGGCTATCGAGCCAGAGGCTGGTCTTACTTTGGGTGCTAGAAATGCAGCGATGTATAGATCGGCGGCATCGAACCATTTTGTAAGTTCAGGATTAGAGCGCATGGCATCAAAGGCGCGAGTACGGGCATTGATGTCGCTCTCGCTGTCCTCCGGAAGCGAACGCAAGGCCAGTGCTGAGGCCGCAAGAGCGGGCGGGATGGGGAGCGAGGTTGGACGACCAGAAAAATCAAGGCGGGCCTGGCCTTTCAGATCCTCCTTATTGCGCGCCGCAAACACCTTTGCAACAGTCTTGTCATCGCCGGCGAGGGGCCTATACGCCGCCTCCGGAATTCCGTGGCGAAGGGCCTCAAGCGAAAAGACTCCGAGCAGTGAATCTCCGCAGCGGAGGTTCGCATCGAGGAAACCGAGCGGCTTGCCCGGTTCAACCGTTTCAATCCAGAGAGCAACGCGCGAAAGCTCTACCGCCATGGGATTGCGATCAACGCCATAGATGCAAAGGCGGACTACATCGCGGAGGGCGCGGCGGTAATCGTCCTGTGTGGGCACACCGTCTGCTCGCAACCGGGCAACGCGAGTGGCGATGCGACGTGCAGCGGCCAGCAGGAAGTGTCCCGACCCGCAAGCCGGATCGATAACGGTAACGGTGAGAAGCCCGGCGGCAGCATCATCAGACGATCCCTCTGACTCGGCTTCTAGGCGGTCGAGCACTGGATCGAGCGCGGAGTCAAGTAGGATCTGCACGAGCGCATCGGGCGTGTAGTAGCTGCCAGAGGTCTTGCGTTCGTTCCCCTTGGTTTCTACTCCCTCCGCGAAGGTCATGGCGCGGCCAGTGTCAGCCAGACGCGGCGTGAGTTCAAGCAGCCCTTCATAGACCGAGCCGAGTTCCTCAGTCTGCATGTCACGCCAATTTACGGGCACCGGCCCCGTCGCAGTCCGCAGCCACGCGAGCGAGTACATCGCACGAAATAGCGAGCGGTTCGAGAGCGCAAGAATATCGAGATCCGGCGTCTGATCCGGAGAGAATAGACCGCCAAGCGCGGGAAGGCCGAGGCGCGGTTCTCCATGAGCAAGCGCTCGGAAGGTAAGCCGGAGACCCTGCCAGCGATCATCGAAGTTGTCCCACGCAGCGCGGCGAACCGCGCGGTCGCGAAGACTTCCAGCGGAGTATCCGAGCGCGTAGAGTTCGCGAAGCTGCGGTTCCGTGTCCGGTGGATGAAGAAGGTCGCGATCTTCGGCGGCAAGTAAGAAGATGAGCCGGTAAACGAGGCGTAGAAGTTGCGAGAAGAAACTGTGACCCTCCCCCGTTGCGGAACTGAGGGCCAGTGTGCCGGAAGCGAGCCGCTGCCGGAGATCAGTATTGGCAGGGTGTTCCAGAAAACCGTTGCCAAGCGCGAGAAGAGCTTCATGGACGTTCGCCGCAAGATTGCGTAACGCGACTTCGCCAGTCTTGGCGCCTGCCTCGCGCCAACGTTCAAGCGGACAATCGGAAACCGGAGTTTCAGCCTGGCCGAAACGAGTGCTATGCAGAAGCAGCCATAGCATCGTGAATGAGGCGAAGTCCTCATTGTCGAAGATCTGCTGGAGATCGAATTCGATAAAAGCCGGACGTGTCAGCGAACGATTGTCGCGCAGGAGGCGAATGGCGTTGCCGTTGGTGCAGAGGCCCCAGAGTGCGCCATCGCTGACATTCAGCCAGTCCTGCAAAGCGATGGCGGCGGAACGACGCCGACCA
>Ga0302319_10010694_pt1 | contig 17474 bp, 13 predicted proteins | sample Bog_T0_2_FD_203319 | JGI IMG/M metagenome (GOLD analysis project Ga0302319, IMG submission 203319) | Peat permafrost microbial communities from Stordalen Mire near Abisko, Sweden - Bog_T0_2 | ecosystem: Environmental > Terrestrial > Soil > Wetlands > Peat | place: Sweden: Abisko, Stordalen Mire...
ATCGGGCGCGGCAACTGCGAGATCGTAGGTCTCGCCGCCGGGAAAAGGCCATGGGTCGTCGACGAGCTTGTCGATCCCGAAGGTTTCTTTGTCGAAAAAGATCTTTGGAACTCTTCCCATCGATCCGTAGAGGTCGCGGTCCAGGTATTTGGGGAAGCTGCTGACTTCGATCCCCAATTCCTCAATCACACCCTTCGCCACCTGGCTATAAGGTTCGGGACTTTCGATCGAGTAGGTGCCGCCATAGCCCAGAAGAGTCCGGTTGCCGGCCTTGAATTCGTTGCGCTTGGCGTGGCCCCCAAAGTCGTCGTGATTTTCGAGGATCAAGATGCGCGCGCTCGCGCCTGCCTGCTTGCGGTAGAAGTGGGCGGCAGCGAGGCCGCTGATGCCACCGCCCACAATCACGAGGTCGTAGCTCTCGCCGGTGTCCAGCGGCGTTCCAACAGCGTCCCAAAAAGTTCCGTCGCGTAAGGCGTGCGCCGCGTCGAAGGAGCCGGCGTGACTGCCGCGCAGACCGGTCAAAGCGGGTGGGTAATAGCCGGAAGACTTTTCGGGGTCAACGTCAGTCGCGGCGAGCAGATGCCAGGGCATGAGGGCCGCGCCTGCGGTCACGGCCACGCCGTTGAGGAAGTCGCGGCGCGTGATGTTGCGCCGCATTCCCAGTTCGCGGTCGGTCAGGTCGCTCATGTGATCGTCTTGGCTTTCTAACGTCTAGCCTTCGGCTTTCTTGACCGCCAGCTCCGCGCCCTGGAATCCGATGCGGCTGTGGGTGCCATCGCAGAAAGGTTTGTTCACTGAACCGCCGCAGCGGCAGAGAGAAAACGCGGGCTTGCCGGTTAGGTCGTACGGAGTTCCGTTGACGTCTACAAGTTCAATCGATCCCTCGGGAGCTTCCACGCGATAGGGGCCGTTGGGGCGGATGGTGATTTTTACTTGAGACATGACTTTGAATCCTCCAACCTTACGGGTTTCTAGCAAGGATAAGAAGATACCACCAAGCAGGCGTGGGTGTCGCGGGGGGATGGCGACGGGCCCACAGCGCCTGAAGGCCGATGAATCAGAGAAGAAGAACATGACCCAGCGCGTCTGCACAGGAATGCAGGGTTGCCTTTCGAACTGGTCGCGCGGGCTAGAGCGGCAGCTCCTCTGTGGTGGGAAAGTGGTGCTGTTCGCGGCCTACTTTGCCGTCGTATTTCGTGGTCATTTTGAAGAGTTCGAAGCGGCCATCGGCCGCGACCCCGCGGCATTGGTCCCGAAGCGACTGCATGGCAGCGGCGTCAAGCGGTTCGAAGTTCACCGCTATCTTTAAATTCTGGTCGAGCACCTCCATGGTATCGACGCCGCTGATGGTGGTGGCTACGGGCAGGCTCATGGCGTAGCGCAGACCTTGTTCGGCAGTGACCGCCCCGTGGCGAACGAGTTCGCCGCTGCCGCCCAAGCTTTTCATGCCCAGGGCGGCGATGCCGCGACGATTGGCCTCGGGCAGCACATGGTCCTCGAAACTGCGGAACGTGGCGTCGCAACAATTCAGCGGCATCTGCACCGCGTCGAAGGGAAAATCGTGGGAGAGCATTTTCAGATGAATCTCGGGATCTTTGTGGCCGGTGAAGCCGATGAAGTGGACTTTGCCTTGCAGTTTGGCGGCGAGCAAAGCTTCTGCCGCGCCGTTCGGAGCGAAGATGAGATCGGGATCGTTGTCGTAAACCACTTCGTGAATTTGCCAGAGATCGAGATGGTCGGTTTGCAGGCGGCGCAGCGATTCCTCCAACATGCGCATGGCCATTTGTTTATCGCGGCCGTGGGTACAGACCTTGGTCATGACAAAAGCCTGATCGCGCTTCCCTTTCAGCGCCTTGCCCAGTCGCTCTTCACTGAGGCCGTCGTGATATTCCCAGGCGTTGTCGAAGAAAGTAATGCCGTAGTCGAGGGCTTTCGCCACCATTTCGTTCGCGGCCTGGTCAGTTTCGGCGGAGCCGAGATGATAGCCCCCGAGTCCCATGGCGGAAACTTGAACGCCCGTGCGTCCTAGCGGCTTTTTGGGAACCTGGCCCGACGGAACCTTTTGCGAAAGATCTGGCTGCGACGGTTCGGATTTTTGCTGCGCCATGCTTCCTCCACGAATCAGCGGCGCAGCGCCCTACGGGGCTGCGCCTTTGATAAACTGCGGCGATTCCATTCCAGTTTAGAACTCATGCCTGCGCTCCTAAAACTGTTTTTCTGGAAAAGGATGGCCGGTGTTCATGTCGGCTCCAAACATGTCCTTCACCTCGGATTGCTGCGTGTCCAGGGGAAATCCGTGAGCGAGGCGGGCTTCGGGATTGTCGAATTTCAACGACAGCTTATAAAGTTCGTAGCGGCCGTCGGCGGAATCTGGCTTGCAGCGCTCGCGAAGCGCGCTCATTTCCGATTGGGACATGGGGGTGAAGTTCTGCGCGATCTGGAGATTCTGGTGGAGCACTTCGAGGCTGTCGATGCCGGTGATAGTGGTGGCAACCGGCAGGCTCATGGCATAGCGCAGAGCCTCTTCGGCAGTGATGGCTCCGTGCTTGATGGCGTCACCGTGGCCGTTGAGCGGTTTCATGCCCAAGGCCGCAATGCCGCGCCTGGTGAGTTCGGGCAGGACCTGCTGTTCGAAGCTGCGGAAGTTCGCGTCGAAGGCGTTGAGCGGCATTTGCACCGCGTCGAAGGGAAAACCGGTGTTGAGCATGGCGAGATGGACTTTCGGATTGTGGTGACCGGTGAATCCGACGAAGCGGACCTTGCCATCTTTTTTGGCTTTCGCCAGTGCTTCGGCAGCGCCGTTTTTTCTGATAAAGAGCTCGGCATCGTTGTCGAAGGCCATGCCGTGGACCTGCCACAAGTCGAGGTGATCGGTTTGTAGGCGACGCAGGGATTCTTCCAGCATCTGCAGCGCGAGGCTGGCATCGCGGCCGTGGGGGCAGGTCTTGGTCATCAGGAAAACTTTGTCGCGGCGGCCTTTCAGACCAGCGCCCATCCAGATTTCGGTTTTTCCGCGGCGGTATTCCCAGCAATTGTCGTAAAAAGTAATTCCGCCATCGACCGCCTGATGGATGATTTCGACCGCGGTCTTCTCATCGGGTGCATCGCCAAGGTGATGGCCTCCGAAACCGAGGGCGGAAATCTTAGCGTCGGAACGACCGAATGGTTTGAGGGGGATGGTCCCGCCGGAATTTTGGGGCATTCGATTCGCCTTTGAACGATTCATCCTACTGGATTTGCGTTCGATGCGGGTGGGCGTAGGGATGGTTTACGGAAAAACAAAACGATGCGTTTCTGCGGGCAAACGGCCGGCACTCGCTCTTAGGCGGCCAGGGAATCGGCGGAGACCAGGCTGCGGTAGAGATCTAAGTAATCGTCGATCATGCGCTTGGTGGTGAAGCGCTCGCGGGCGCGGGTGAAGGCGCGGTCCCCGTAGGCGTGGCGCAGGGCGCGGTCGGCATCGAGATGGCGAAGGGTTTCAGCCAGGCTGCCGCCGTCGTTGGTGCGGAAGTAGAGCGCGGCGTCGCCCCAGACTTCGCGAAAGCTGGGGATGTCGTTGGCCACGATGGCGCAACGGGAGAACGCGGCCTCGAGTGGCGCGATGCCGAGCGGTTCGTAGCGCGCCGTAGCGGCGTAGATGGCGGCGCGGCTATAGAGGGCCCGCAGTTGGGCCTCGGTCTGGGGGCCGCGGATGGCGACTGAACTCTGGCCAGTCGAGACCTTCACATCGGCGCGGATGGGAATGCGCGGCAGGGGCACAGTTTGCTCCGCGCCTACGATGCAGACCGGGAACGGTTGCACGTGCTGGGTGAGTAGGAAAACCTGCTTGCCGGCATCGACCAGGCGTCCAACGGAGAGCACGGAATCATCTTTGCTCACGTAGGGATTAAAGAAAATGGGATTGCGGCCGGGATAAATGATGGCGGCGCGGCGCGGGCGGCTGTAGGTGGAAATGAGAGTGCTGAGCATGCAGGCCGAGGGCGCAACTACGGCATCGGCGGCAGCAATGCCCCGCACGACCATGTCGCGATACCATTTCAGCCAGCGCGTGGGGCGTGGCGTGCAGCCTTGCACCGCTTCGGACCAACTGATGAGGTCGCCGTGAGCCATCACCACGCGTGGGACGTCAACGGCGAGATCGGCGTGGCAGAACTGGTGCAGATGAATCAGATCGGGCTGAACCTCACCCACCACGCTGGCGAGGAACTCAGAAGATTCAGCCAGGTCGTTGGGCGCATCGTCCATCCACTCCAGGCGAAAGGCGGTGGGGCGATATTCGAGCCCATGAAGCAGGTCCATCCACGCGGTCTGGTCGGGCAGGGGAATCTCGCCGAAGCTGACTAGCGTCACGCGCACGCCACGCGTCACCAGGCCGGTGACCAGCTCACGGCTGTAGGTCCAGGAGCCGGACATGGTATCGGCCGTAACCAGAACGTGCACAGTGCCTCCGGGAGAGTGCCGGATGCCGCGGTGGGTGCGGGATTCCGGCCAAGTGCGCTGGCCTATTCTAGTGCGAATCGGGTGCGGTTTGAAGACTTTCTTTTGGGTGGAGAGTGCAAAACCTTGCATGCTTATCGAGGCGAGATGGCGTGACGGAGCTGCGAGCACTGCTCGAAATTTCCCTTGACCAACTAGCTCTGAGTCCGATATATTGGCTTCCGACCTATGAAGCGGGCCGCCACTGAATTCGTCCCCTTGTCGACCGCAACCTTATACATCCTTCTCTCTTTGGCCGGGGAAGAAAGGCACGGCTACGGCATCATGCTGGAAGTGGCGCGGCAGTCCGAGGGGCAATACAAGTTAGGGCCGGGCACTCTCTACGACAACCTGCAAAAGTTGATCGAGCGCCGGCTGGTCGAACCCGTCGGAGAGCGCGCCGGAGATGAGGACCCGCGCCGGCGTTATTACCGCATCAGCCTGCTGGGAAAGGCCGTACTTTCCGCTGAGGTAGAGCGTCTCGAAGGCGTAGTGCGGGAAGCGAAGGTGCGCCTGCAACCGGCCAAGCCGAGGAGAGCGTGATGCTGCGCAGCGTTTATGTCTGGATCCTTCGCCTGCATCCCCGGCGTTTCCGGCAGCGCTTCGCTGAAGAGATGTTGCTCATCTTCGACCAGGTTGCGGGCAGTGCCGCTGGAAGACTGGCGGAGGCCGCCCTCGTGGGCGACGGCCTTGCCTCCCTCCTGCGACAATGGACCCTGCGACCAGAGTTCCGCCGCGAAGCCGCTGTTGCCCTTCCTGCACTGCCTGTGACTGACGGCGTGCCTGCCTTTTACACCTTTGGCAGCTTTAAGCCGCGACCCACTGCCCTGATCCACGGATTGATCTTGTCGATTGCAGTTTTATGTGCGGCGTTGCTGGCTATACGATACAGCTGGAATCACACGGTTCACCTCCCGTTCCCAATTGTCGACCACGAGGCCTATAACTCCCCGGAACGGGAGATCGCCGTTTTCCCAACTACCGCCGAACCTACCCCGTACGCGGCCCAATCATCCGCCGGAAGATCCCATGAGGTTGTACGGGAATCTGGGGCCAATCGTTCGATCGCTCGCCATGAGTCTCTCCGGTTGCAGGTCGAACATAAACTGCAGCCGACCGAGGACGGAGCGGAGAAAAAAACAATAGCGTCCGGACAGCCCGCGACGGCGGCGACCCGCTTAAGACCCAGCTACGGCAAACCACGCGATTCCTGGTCGAACTCGCTTTTTCTGAACCGATCCGGCGCTTCCCAGCCGCAAGCTTCTCCACCAAAACCGCAAGAGGCTACGCGGGCACAGGCGCCGGCCTCGGCGGTTGAGGACACAAAACTGGATGCTGCGGAGCGCCAACGCGTGCTTGATGGGGCAATTGCGAATCTGAGGCAGTACTACTTCGACCGAGAGATAGCGCAGGAGACAGCGCTCGCCCTGCTGGCGCATGAGACGCGTGGCGACGACAACGCGGCGACTGACGGAGAGGCTTTTGCCGGTCTGCTGACTAAACAGATGAGGGATGCCAGCCACGATCTGCACCTCATCATGGAATACAGTCGGGAACGACTGCCGGAGCACCCACCCGAATCAACATCTGAAAGTGTGGCGCGTTATCGGACGGCAATGTTGCAAGAAAACTGCATGTTCAAAAAGGTAGAAATCCTGCCCCACAATATCGGCTATATGCAGCTCAATTTTTTCGCCGATACTTCTGTGTGCCAGTCGACGGCAACGGCGGCGATGGCTTCTTTGAACCACGCGGATGCGATCATCTTTGATTTACGGGACAATCCTGGCGGTCTTGAGAATATGGTCGTGCTGATTGCCAGCTACCTCTTCGACCATCCCCAGTACGTGTACAGCCCTCGCGAGAGTCCGACGGAGCGGTCTTGGACGCGGTCGCCGGTAAAAGGAAACAGGCTGGCCGACAAGCCAGTATATGTGCTGACCTCCGGGTCAACCTGGTCAGGTGCGGAGCAGTTCAGCTACGACCTGAAGATGCTGAAACGCGCCACCATAGTGGGCGAGACGACGCGTGGTGGCACCCATGCGGGGGTTTTCCATCGCATCGACGATCACTTTGGCATGGGGATTCCCGAAGTGAAGCCGATCAATCCCTTCGGAAAGGCCGACTGGGAAGGGACGGGCGTGGAGCCGGATGTGAAGGTGAAGGCCGCGAATGCGCTCAAGGTGGCGCAGAAACTGGCGGAGAGTGAACTACGGAACAAGTAGCCGATCTCGCGCAGTAATTTTATTGCTGACGCAATGTGTTGTCCGCAAACAAGGCGGGCATCTGGCTCCTACACACGCTGTAAGACAGCGCCTCAGTTCGCGCCCAGCCTGAGGCGCATGTCGCGGGCGAGGTTGTCGATCATGCGGATCTTTTCTGCGGCGGGCGCGGGAACCTCGGGCACGGCCATGGCCAGTTCACAGGAGAGCAGCATGGCGGTCAGCGATTCCGACATTTCGCTGCGAATCTGTTGTTCGACCGAACGGCGGGCCTGCGTTTCCTCGCGCTGGCGCCGGTGCAGGGCAGAGCGCACTTCGCGCAGCAGCCGCTCCATCCCGCTGACCGCAAAGTTCAGGTAGACCGGGAACGCTGTACCCAGATGCTCCAGCACCTGATCGCTTTCGCTGGGCTCGTTCTCCAACAGAAATTGATCGAGCACGACGGCCGAGTACGTCTGCTCGCGCAGTTGGGCCACGGCTTGGGGAAGATTCTCGGCCCAGTGCGTATCTTCTCCCGTAGCCTCTTTTAGAGTGGCAGCGCACTCTTGGCCGCGTACCGATGGGGTGATGAGTAGAATCATGCTGTTTGCGTTGCACGCCGGTCACCACAATCGCAGTCCCTGAAAAGACACGACTTAGCACGAAGCTCCCGGTGCGCTGTTCCCGTTGCGGAACGACAAAGTAGTTCTCAGTTCCCAGGTCTCAGTTCTCAGTAGAGCCGCGTTTTGCTAACCTGAGAACTGGGAACTGAGAACTGAGAACTGTCGCCTAGCTCTGGGCCGCGTAGTCTTTCAGTTTGCGGTACAGAGTTGTCTTGCCGATGCCGAGCAGGCGCGCGGCCTGCAGTTTGTCGCCGTTTAATTCCGCAATGGCGTTGAGAATGGTCTGCCGTTCCAGTTCCGCCATGGGGACGATCCCATGTTGGCTGTGGCCATTCCCGTTGGACGGGGCCATAACATGCGCGCCCGCAACGGCAGGGGGCAGATCGGTGACGTGGATTAGCGGTCCGCTGGTAAAGGCAAAGGTGCGTTCCAGACAGTTTTCCAGTTCGCGAACGTTGCCCGGCCAGTCATAAGCCAACATGGCCTTGAGCGCTTCGTCGCTGAGAATTTTCTCCTGCCCCGACGCGCGCGATGTTCGCTCCATGAAATGCGCCACTAGCAGAGGGATATCCTCGCGCCGCTCCCGCAGTGCAGGAATTCGCAGGCTGAGCACGTTAAGCCGGAAATACAGGTCACGGCGGAACGTGCCTTCGGTCACGGCCTGCTCCAGCACGCGGTTGGTGGCGGCCAGGATGCGCACGTTGATGGGAATGCGGCGCGTGCTGCCCACCGGTCGAATCTCCTTCTCCTGAATCGCACGCAACAGTTTCGCCTGCAGATCGACGGGCAGCTCGCCCACTTCGGCGATGGCCAGCAGGCCGTCCTTGGCCTGATTGGCGCCAGTGAAGGCACCCTTGACATACCCAAACAGCTCGCTCTCGATCAGCGTGGGCACCAGCGAACCGCAGTCCACCGGGATGAACGGCTTGTCGTGGAATGGACCGGAATAATGAATGGAGCGCGCCACCATCTCCTTGCCGGTGCCGCTCTCGCCCAGAATCAGCACGGGATGGGAGCTGTTGGCGGCTTTGGCGATGATGCGGTAGAGCTTCTCCATCTCCGGCGCACGCCCAACGATGCCGCCATAGCCCTGTTTGGACTTGAGCTTCTCCCGCAGCATGCGGTTCTCACTCTTCAGCTTGAGGTGATTGGAAACACGCTCCAGCAGGAGCTTGAGTTCGTCCACGCTGAAGGGTTTGGTCACGTATTCGTAGGCGCCCTGCTTCATGGCTTGGACCGCCGACTGCACGGTGCCGCAACCAGTCACCACGATGACCAGGGCCTCGGGCCGCTGTGACTTAATGTGGCGCAGGGCTTCCAGGCCGCTCGCGCCGGGCAGGCGCAGATCGAGCAGAATGGCGTCAATACTTTGGCTTTGCAGGATGCGGTAGGCGTGTTCGGCGGAGTCGGCCACGTGCGCCATGAAGCCCAGGGACAGGGCGACTTCGCGGCAGGCGTCGCGAATGGAGCGTTCGTCATCGACAATGAGGAGGTTGAGAAAGTTGGCGGCCAGAATCTGCGGAGTGGCAATGGAGTGACTAACGGCGGCTGACGTCATAAAAGTGATTCCTTCTCGATTTCTTGAAATGGTGTTGCGGATGCGGCTCCTGGATCTGAAACAGCTGGGTCTTGCAGTCTTGCGTCGGCAGACGGAGTAGCGTGAGGAAACAGGATCATCACGCGCGTGCCGCGGCCGGGTTCGCTTTCGAAGTGGATCAGTCCGCGATTGGTGGTAACGATGCTGCGGACTGTGGTTAAGCCCAAGCCGGTGCCTTCGCCGGCGTTCTTGGTGGTGAAAAATGGTTCGAAGAGCCGCTGCCGGGTGGCTGCGTCCATGCCATGACCGTTATCGCCCACCACCAGCAGGACGCAGGGAAAAGCGGGCGGGCAGATTGCCGCTAGCGTTCCGGCCACCGGCTGGAAGCGGCAGTTGCGGGTTTCCACCGTGATGCGGCCGCCGTTGGGCAGGGCATCGCGGGCGTTCAGCACCAGGTTGAGCAAGACTTGCTGGGCTTGCGCCTGATCGATTTTGACGTCTCCCAATTCCGGATCGAGACGCAGTTCGAGCGCGATGTTTTCTCCGATCAGCCGGGTCAGCAGATCACGCATGGCCGCGGCGACTTCGTTGAGGCACAGCAGCCGCGCCGGCGCAGCTTGGGGCCGGGCAAAAACCAGCAACTGCCGCACTAGTCCGGTGGCTTGCACGATGGCGGAGCGGATCTCGTCCGCGTAGCGGCGGCGGCGATCGCGCGCATCCAGGCTGGTAAGCAACAGATCGCAATACAGCATCACGCCGGTCAGCAAGTTGTTGAAATCGTGCACTACCCCTCCGGCGAGGCGGCCCACAGCTTCCCAGCGCTGCGCTTGCAGCAGGCTTTCCTCGGCGGGAACTGCATCGTTGATGCTTTCCCCGATGATCTTCTCGGTGATCGTCTTCTCTGTATTGATCTTCTCAGCGATGATCTTCTCAGCAATGACCTTCTCAGCAATGATCAGGGCGTGGTCGGGTTCGCCGGCGAAACCGGGCTGGCGCCAGGCGGTAAAGCGCGCGCCCGGTTCTGCTGCGGTCGCGCCTCTGGCTTCAATGCCGATGCGGTCGCGCTTGCAGGCCAGAAGTTCACGCAGCAGCAGCTCAGTTTTGTCACCGTCCTGGGGACGAATCAATTCGGAGAGTTGCAGCGAACGCCGGCTGCCCAAGCCATGGCCGAGAGTGCGCTGGAAGGCCGGGTTCATCTCGACGATCACGCCTTGCGCATTACAGCGGGCTACGGCCACGGGAGCGTGTTCGAAGATGGCACGGAACGCCGTTCTGGAATTTTCCTCTGCGGGAACTCCCGGCCAAGGAAATGGGGTCGCTGTATTCATAGTGATACTGTCGCGCGGGATGATTCCCGAAAGAAAGGCCGCCGGGGCCGTTCCGATACCTTGGTGTTCCCAAAATGGGAGCTACCAGGGCAAGCTGGTCATCCGCCCTTCTGCTGCGACCTCACTATAGGCAGGCACCACTATCTGTGCGAAAGGGCAGATGTCACTCAAATCGGGAAGCGCCCTGTGGAAAACTCTGTATGTGGCTTTGTTTTCTTCGCAGTGAGGAGGGTAAAAAAATGTGAAAAAACGCCAAAGTGGAACCGAAAGGAAGGAATTCAGCCGCGTTATTCGACGGTGTGTTCGCGCAATTGCGCACTCACCACGGAGTTAGAAGCATCGAGCATCGCCGGAGCGGTCAGACGGAAGGTTAAGCGACGACCCTTTCGGACCTCGACGCTTTCCGGCGGATCGGGAGTCCCCCGCACAAATAGGCTGGAGGTCTGAAGCGGAACTTCCCTGCCCTCAATGGTAACGGCGGTAAGAGTGAGGCGAAAATAGCCCGAACCGGGAACAGAACCAGGACTGGCTTGGATTCTCGCCGACTCTACCCGCCCCGTTACAACCATGCTGCGGTCGAGGTGGAGATTCCGATCCATCGTAAAAGGCGCGGCAACGAAAGCGGTAAATGGGCTCCCAGCGTGGACGGTGGCAGTCGAGAGCGAGCCCGCCAGTTGCACCGTCAGCAGCGTTCCGGTGGGCAGGATGCAAGGTTGGACCGTGGCCGGGAAGGGCAAGCTGGCAGGCAGTTTCGGATCCGCAATCGTCGAAAACACGCCGTCAACTCCGGAGACCAGATCGGAGCTGGGGTGGAACGGGAGGCGCGATTGATTGGCCGCCAAATCTGAGTTGCCGCGATGCGCGGGCCCGGAGCGGGCGCATCCCGGGTTCAGAATGAGGCTCAGGAAAACACTCGCGGCAAGACAAGAAAAGACCAGCCCGGACCGTCGCACTCGATTCTCCGAAAATCTGGCCATTGCAGGCATCGTCGCCCGGTTTTCTTCTACGAGTAAGTGGCAAGTGGAGTACCAGAGGAATCGTCGCTCAGTTTGAAACCGGGCTGCGGGGAACCGAAAGCTACGCCGTTGACCGTGAGCCGTGCGCTAACCAGTCTGGGGAATCGGAAGTTGTTGATTCTCAAGCCGCTGGACTCTATTTTCGGGACCGGGTAGACGAAGATTCACGCTTGGAGGAAGCTGAGGAAAAGCTTGAAGGTGAGGCTAGCGATGCACAGTTCTTGGTGCAGCGGAGGGGTAAAGTATTGCCTTCTTAGCTACTTACGGGGTCGGTTGGCTGTGGAAAAATGCCGCAATAAGTGCTTTATTATCAAAGACTTAAACACGACAGTTAAATCGATTTAATAAGCCCGTGGGGACGTTCGAAACGGCGGGGGTGCTAAAGGTCATTCGCCGGCTTTAAGACTCGCCAGACCCCTGCAAGTCGCTGCCACGCACGGGTTCCTGTGAGCTTGCCCAACCGCAAATGGCCGGCTGCCCCAAATTCCCGGACGGTAAAATTTCCCCCGCCAAAAGAATCGCGGGGAGCGCGGCGCGCTCACCGCGAACGTTTCCTGGGAAGAAGTTAGTTTGAACCGCCGCCGGCGTTAGCGCTCTGCAACTCGTCCTGGGGCTGGGCGATTACTCCATCAAACGGAGTTGCCGCCACAAAGCGCCCGTGCACCACGCTGATGCGGCGCAGCGGGTAGCCCGAATCCGGACCACGCTGCCAGGTGCTGCCGCCATCGACGCTTTCAAATATGACGCCGGTCTGGCCGCTGGTGGCAAGCAGCCGTTTATGACTGCCATCATAGCTCACGCTAGTAATGTCCTTGTCGGGCAAGCCCTTCACCACGTGGTTCCAAGTCTTGCCGGAATCCGAGCTGTGGAATGCGCCTTCACGCGTGGCCACAAATATCTGGCCATCCGGCGCAACCGTCGCGCTGCGAACATTCACCGGATAGGAGGCGAGTACCGCGAGATGCCAAGCCGCTCCCGCATCCTCGGAAACCAGTACGCTGGAGCGTGTGGCCGCGACCAGAAGGCCGTCCTGCGCCTGCACCGAGACCACGTCCTGCTGGCCGGCGATGGGGCCACCCACCCAGGCCTTACCTTGATCCTTGCTCATGAACAACCCAGCGGAGGTCGCCGCATACCAGCGGCTGGCTCCAAGGTCCGTATCGCTGACCCGGGCTTCGAGCACCGAACGGGTAATGGTGGTGGAATCCACTGTTTTGGTCTTGCCGCTCCTTAGCTTCACGGTGCGCGCGGTTGTCTTCTCGATCGCGATGTTATTGATGGGAACCCAGGCCGCTGCGCCCGGGAGTAGTTCAAACACCCCACGGTTGGTTCCCGCCACCAGGGTTCCGTTGCCGGCTTGCTTCAGCGTGAACACATCGCGACCGTCCAGACCCGTGCTTTTCTGCTGCCAGCTCTGGCCGCCATCGCGGCTGGAGAACACTCCACCGAATTCGCGGTCGTTCACCACGCCGATGTACATCGTGTTGGGTTCCCGGCTGTCCGCCAGAATGGCACTGACATAGCGGTGCGTGTATCCGTGATTGGAGGTGGCGAACGTGGCCGCCGAGTCATCGCTGGCCAGCACGCCGCTGCGGTCGGTGGCGAGCAACACGCGCTGGGAATTGCGCGGATCGATCAGCACATCGTTGACCACTACTTCGGGATTGCCCATGCGCTTCCAGGTCTTGCCCTCGTCGACGCTCTTCCACAGGCCCTCGGTGGTACCGGCATAGACGATGGCCGGATTGCCCGGGTCCTGCTTGAGCACGCGCGTCCGCCGCGCGGTGAAGGGAATGCCCTGAATCTTCAAAAACTGATCGCCGCCACTGGTGCTCTTGTAGATGCCGGAGCAGGCACTGGCGAATACTTCTGAAGGATTCGCGGAGCTGACGATGATGGAGAAAACGTCCGAATCGTCGATCATGCCTTTGTTGATGTGCTGCCAGTTCGAGCCGCCGTCGCTGGTTTTCCACGCCAGGTGCCAGGTTCCGGCGTAAATCACATTGGGATCTTTGGGATCGACGGCAATGGACTCGATGTTCTTCACGATGCCGTCATTGGAGGAAATACGCTCCCAGTTGTTGCCGCCATTGGTGCTGCGATAGACGCCGTCGAGAGCGCCCGCGACCACCACTTTCGGATCCGAAGCGGAGATTGCCATGGCACGCACCGATTTGTCGTGCATGGCGGGCAGGGCTTCCCAATCCTTTCCGCCATTGCGCGTGCGGAAAATGTCTCCCGCAGCCTGATCCTGCACGTTCCAGGCGGAGACGAAAATAGTCCTGGAGTTCTGCGGATCGAACACAATGTGGTCGAGCACATAATCATCGCCGGCGCCAAATTTCGCGAAGCGCGACCAGTTCCGGCCACCATCTTCAGAGACAAAAATTACGCCCGTGCTCGTGCCCAGGAAAATGCGGTTGGGGTTCTGCGGATCATAGGCCAGGCTGCGAACATCGCCTCCGTCCGGGCCCAGAACAGCCCATTGGCGGGTTCCCGCGGCTGCCGCACAGATCGACACTAACATCAACATGGTCAGCAACTTAAGCCAAGAAGATTTCATAACGGTAATTGTCCCCATGCGGAAAAGTTGGTTACTCACCCAGCCTGACAGGGTGACGCATTCCTAGCAAGGTTACTGAAGGACATTCCAAAAAAATGAGCCGGTCGACAGCGCCGACCGGCCCTTTTAGCTCTGCTGCCGAGGTCAGTTTCCTTTCTTCGCAGCCATTTTCTTCTTGGCCATTGGTTTGGGATGATCCGGAACCGCCATTACTTTGGATTCATCCACAGACATCGTACCGCTGGCATCGAAGCTCGCACCTGGAGGCACGATCCAGTACTCGGCCGTCTTTGTACCGGCGCTTCCGGTTCGAACCTCGATGCGGCTGGCATCGATGCCCTGCTTGGCTTCGCCGCCGACCAAATACGCCTTGGAATTGACGGCGCGTTCGCCCGCCAGATTCTTCCGCTTCTCCGTCGGCTCGGCGTTCCCGACGATGACCAACTTGTTGTCGGGGTTCTGCTGCAAGTTCTTGGCCACGTCATCCAGGATGGCTTTGCAGGTGTTATCGACACGCCAGGGCTTCTTCTCGTTGGGGAAGTCGCACTGGCTGAGTTTGGACGCCTTCGGCGGTGGTGGCGGCGGATTCTCGATTGCCACTTGCGTCGAAGCTTGCGCCGTCAGACCGCGTGCGTCGGTGCAGGTAGCGCCGACTGTGATTGAGCCCGGCGAAGTTCCAGTAGTGTTCAGCGTGGCTGAAGTGCCGTTGCCGGAAACACTTCCAGCGCTGGCATTCCAGCCGGCGACAGAAACCGTAGCCCCGTCAGGACTGGTGCAGTTGGCTGACAAGCTGACGGTTCCACCCGCCTGCAGGCTGGTGGGATTAGCCGACAGAGACATGGTCGGAGGATTTTTCGGGGGCAGCGCTTTCACCGTGTAGCTCGCGGTGCAACTGGCTTCGTTGTTCTTCTTTTCTTTGGCGTCGGTTGCGCGCGCAGTGATGGTGTAACTGCCCGGGGCCGCGTTGGTGGTGTCAATCTGCGCGGTGGTGTCTTTGCCGGTGATCTGGCCTCCGTTGCCGCTCCAGGCATATGTAACGGTATGCTTGGGATTAAAGTTGCTGACGGCCACGGTCGCCGTAATCGGCTCGCCTACCAACACTTCGGTCGGCTGCACTGAACAACTGGCGGCCGGCGCGACCGGCTCTGCGCCACCCCAACTGAACACTATACCGGTGCGCAGGCGGACGCCCTCAAAGCTGGGGCGCCGCAGGTCGGGAAATTCCGGGGCGGCATAATCGGCATAGTTATGGCGCGCCCAAACGTAATCCACTCCAAACACCCGCCACGCGATGTTCTTCGTGATGGGCAGATCCATGCCACCGCCGATGACCGCTCCAATTCCATTATTGGTGCCGAGGCTATTGATGTTCACGCGATTCAGGCTGACCAGCGAATGCAGGAAGAAATTCCCATTGTCGGTGCGCCAGATGAAGCGCGGACCAATTGAGATAGTGCTTTCGTAAGGGGCTGCATTGCTCTTGCCCCAGTTCGTGCCGAAATCGAACTCCGCTCCCCAATGTTGATCGAAGTTGTAGGTGAAAGCGGCACCCGCGCCTTTGGCCATATCCGGTACGTTGAACGGGCTGGGGTTGCTCGGATCTCCGGTGGGCCCTGGCACCGTGGCGCCCGGATGCAGATATTGATATCCCAGAAATACGTCATACTTAGGATTCGAGTCGCTCTGCGCGAAGGCAGCGCTCGACAAAAGTGATACGGCCAGGACCAACCGTAAGCCGACAACTACAGGGCCTTTACTTAAGTTTGAACCAAGTGACATTCCATCCTCCAATGAGTACGCGATGGCCCGCGCGCTGCGATTCGCCAACCGCGTCTAAAAATAACGCACCAATTTAATTGGCTCCGTTTGGGACTCGCAATTTTAACCTACAGAGCTAAGCGAAGTCCAAATTATGACAGCACTTGCAAGGTAAAAGTGTTCCTTATTGCTCAAAGTCTCATTAGCGTTTACGCCTTCACTGCCCTTCCTATAATGGATCAAATAATGTGACAGGAATACTACAAGAGCTGCCGATTTTCAAGAACTCCTTCACTGTAGGCTTGCGGATTGGGTTGATCCGGTTTTGTCTCAAACTGATCCGGCAGTCAATGCCCTTTGAAGGAAACCCGCGCCATGCGGCCCAAGACCTTGCCGGGCGGGAAGCAGGCCGCGTATGGTTGTATTCTTGGCAACGCCGGACGGTCCGCGTCCGGGAAAAGCGGGTGCCGGTAACACCGCCTACAAAACATGAGCCGCGAAAAAGTATTGATCGTTGAGGATGAGGAGAACGAACGCACCGGCCTCGCCGAGTTAGTTTCTTCCTGGGGTTATCGCGCCGAAACTGCGCGCGACGGGGTCGAGGGCCTGGAAAAAGCGGCCCTGTGGGCTCCCTCCATCGTCGTCACCGACCTAAAGATGCCCCGCATGGGCGGACTCGAATTGCTGGAGCGGCTGGCGGAGCAATCCCAAGCCATGGCAGTAATCATGGTCACGGCGCAGGGCACCATCGATAGCGCTGTGCAGGCCATGCGCATGGGGGCTTATGACTACATCACCAAGCCCATCGACACCAACCGCCTGCGTACCATGCTGCAGAATGCATCGACGCTGGTGGGAAGCCGCGCCGAACTGGAGAGCGCCCGCCGGAAGTTGCGCGACTCCAGCTCTCTCGGTCAGCTCCGCGGGGCGTCGCGCAAGATGCAGGAAATTTTCCGGCTGATCGAGTTGGTCGCGCCCAGCACGGCCTCCGTGCTGATCACCGGCGCCAGCGGCACCGGCAAGGAACTTGTGGCCCGCACCATCCACCAGTTGAGCCCCCGGCGGGACCGGCCCTTCGTGGCGATCAACTGCGCTGCCATTCCGGAAACGCTGATCGAGAGCGAAATCTTCGGTCACGAAAAAGGCGCCTTCACGGGCGCGATGGAACGCCGCACCGGCTGCTTCGAGCTGGCTGAAGGCGGAACCATTCTGCTCGACGAAATTGGCGAAATGCCAGTAGGCACGCAGGCCAAGCTGCTGCGTGTGCTCGAAGATCATAAGGTCCGCCGCCTGGGCAGCAAGGTGGAGACCTCAGTCGATGTCCGCGTGTTGGCCGCCACCAACAAAGTTCCCGACGATGCCGTCGCCAGCGGCGAACTGCGCAGCGACCTCTATTACCGCCTGAATGTCTTCAACATCCACATGCCCCCGCTGCGTGAGCACAAAGAAGACATTGCCGATCTGGTGCAGCTTCTTCTGGCGGAAATGAGCGCCAAGCACTCCCGCAAAGTTGCGGCCGTAAGCGAGGCGGTGCTGAACCAGTTCACGAATTATTCCTGGCCAGGAAACGTCCGCGAATTGCGCAATACGATTGAGCGCGCCGTGATTGTCTGCGATGGCGGCATGATCGAGACCAAGCACCTGCCTCCCGGCTTCGGCCACGCGCCGCTGCGCACCGCGGCCAACGATCCCGACGCCGTGCGTTTAGGTGTGGGCACAACCGTCGGCGAGGCGGAGAAAATGCTGATTCTCAAGACTTTGGAATCGACCAGCAATAACAAAACCAAAGCCGCGGAGATTCTCGGCATCAGCCTGAAAACACTGCATAATAAGTTGAAGGAATACGGCGCCAGCGCGGCGGAAGCGGCCGCCGAGAAAGAGGAAGCCTGAGGCCGCTGCAACAAGCAACTGGCGGCCGGCACCTGGCAGCTGCTTCACCCCATGCGACGTAAAACCATTATCGTGCTCGCCA
>Ga0302319_10010695_pt1 | contig 17472 bp, 10 predicted proteins | sample Bog_T0_2_FD_203319 | JGI IMG/M metagenome (GOLD analysis project Ga0302319, IMG submission 203319) | Peat permafrost microbial communities from Stordalen Mire near Abisko, Sweden - Bog_T0_2 | ecosystem: Environmental > Terrestrial > Soil > Wetlands > Peat | place: Sweden: Abisko, Stordalen Mire...
ACCTGCAGCGCGACAAGGGACTGTGCCAGTATGTCAAGCAGAATGAGACAGCTATCAATACAGCGCAACGCGAACTCGACGAGATGGCCTATGAACTGCTGGCCAAAGAGCAGCCCATGGCGATCGATCTGCGCTTTATCCTGGCGGTCATTAAGATTAACGGCGATTTGGAGCGGATTGGCGACCAGTCGATGGGCATCGCGCGCCGGACCAAGGACATCTTGAAGGCTGAAGAGGTCGATCTTCCTGTGGATTTTGCCGCGATGGGAGAGTTTGCAGGGCGCATGATTCGCTCGGCTGTGCAGGCGCTGCTGGAGGGCGATGCGCGCCTGGCAGACTCTGTTCGCGAAATGGACGACGAGATCGATCGCATGAACCGCCGCGCTCACGCCGACCTCCTCAAACTGATCCAGGAAAAGCCGCAGTTTACACAGCAATCGATGAACGGCATCCTGGTCGCGCGGAACCTTGAGCGGATTGCGGACCACGCATCGAATATCGCGACCGATGTCATCTTCTGGATTCGCGGTGCGGATGTGCGGCACCAGTTAAGCATGTCAATGGACTGACGCAGCCGGGAAGCCGGCAGACCTCAAGCCATCAAGCCGCATCTCCGCGTGTTGATTTCGGCAGGCGAGGTCTATTGCAGCTGGGTGGCGGGGGAGGCATAGTCTCTCGGACACAGCCAGAGCCGCTCAAATTCCTCAAGCGGCAGCGGGCGGCTGAAGAGATAGCCCTGGAACGAATGGCAGCCGAGGCCAACTAGAAAGTCCCGCTGTTGCTCTGTTTCAACGCCCTCGGCAATTACCGGCAAGCCCATGGCGCGGCTCAATGAAATGATGGTTTGGGCAATGGCGCCGCTGCTCGCATCGACCAGAATGTCCTGAACAAACGAGCGGTCAATCTTCAACTGGTCCAGGGGCAAGCGCTTCAGGTAGGCCAGCGAAGAGTAGCCGGTTCCAAAGTCGTCCAGTGAAAACCGCAGGCCGTGGTTCTTGAGAACGGTCATTTTAGCAATGACTTCTTCGATATTGTCGGCCAGCATACTCTCGGTGAGTTCCAATTCCAGGTTCTGCGGGTCGGCTCCAGTGCGTTCCAGCGCGGCCAGCACTTTACTCACAAAGTCCGGCTCGCGAAACTGTCGTGCGCTAATGTTCACCGAAACCGAGATGTAGGCAGGGTCCGCCTGACACGTCCAGCCGGCAATCTGCCTGCATGCTGTCTCCAAAACCCAATCGCCTAGAGCCAGAATCAGCCCGGTCTCCTCGGCCAATGGGATGAAATCGCCCGGAGGTAAGAGGCCGTGTGCGGGATGGTTCCACCGGATCAGAGCCTCGGCGCCAATGAGGTGGTTGCGTTCCACTTGCGGCTGGTAGAAAAGCACGAACTGATTCCCCTCGATTGCCTGACGGAGGTCTTGTTCCATCTCGGCACGCGCATTGACGGCCGACTGCAATGCCGGAGAGAAGAAGCGCATCGTGTTGCTGCCGGCGGACTTTGCCTGGTCCATGGCAATGTCTGCCTGCTGCAATACCTCGTCCGCGCTTTCGTTGAGATTCCCGAAGATGGTGACGCCAATGCTCGCGGTCGAGCGGCATTCGCGGCCGGCGATCTGGTAGCTTTGGACGAGCACGGCAAGAATCTTGTCTGCGGTGGTTACCGCCTTCTCTGCTGCTTCTTCGGCGCTCTCGCCCAGGTCTTCAAGCATCACCACAAACTCATCTCCTCCAAGACGAGCCACGGTATCGGCTTCAGACACGCAGCCTGAAAGACGGCGTCCGACCTCTTGCAGCAGCAAATCGCCCGCTTGATGGCCTAGCGTATCGTTGAGGGTCTTGAAGTGATCGAGATCGACGAACAACATGGCATGATTGTGGTTCTGGTGAGCGCCGGCGGCCAAAACCTGCTGCAGGCGATCCATGAGGAGGCGGCGGTTCGGCAGGCGGGTCAACGGGTCGTAGAAGGCGAGACTTCTGATCTTGTCCTCTGCGGCTTTGGCATCGGAGATGTCTCGAGTGACGGAAAGCAGGCAGGTCTCCCCGTCAAGTTCAATCAACGAAGCTGACATCCGTCCCCAGAAGATCTCGCCGTTCTTTTTGCGAAACCTGGCTTCAAAATCTCGGCAAACCGAGTGCTGGCGCAGAATCTCGACCATACTTTGGCGATCACGTGAATCGGCCCAGATATTGAGCTCATGCGCTGTCCGCCCGACGACCTCATGTCGTTTGTACCCCGTAACGTCGAGAAATGACTTATTGCATTCGACGTACATTCCATCTTCAAAGCGAGTAATGTTCACAGCATCGATGCTGGTCTGGAATGCGGTGCGATAACGTTCTTCGCTCCTGAGCAGAGCCGCCTGAACCGCTGCCAGGCCCTCCGCGGCTGCCTTGGCATCCGTGATGTCTTGCGTTACGCCCAGAACACAGGCGATACCCTCATGTTGGAAGAGCGATGCCGAGGTCCGTCCCCAGAGGATTTCTCCGTCCTTCCGTCTGTACTGAAGATCGCCTCGGAAGACTGAGTTCTCGCGGAGCGAATTCATAACATTCTCCCGATCACGGAGATTGACCCAGATGTTCAGTTCCTGCGAGGTTCGCCCGATGACCTCGTCGCGCTCGAAACCCATGATTTCAAGAAATGTTTGATTCATGTCGAAAAAGGTGCCATCGTCCAGGCGGTGCAGGCTCACTGCGTTGGGGCTGGTGTGGAATGCGGTACGGTATTGCGCTTCGCTCAATCTCTGAGCTTTTTGAGCCGCAACCAGGCGTTCCTCGGCCAACTTGCGATCATTGATATCTTCAATCAACGCGATATTGTGAAGCGGCCGGCCCTCGCCGTCCCGCTGCACAGACGCCGTGACCCTGACCCACGTGTGGCCGCCGTCCTTGCGTATATAACGTTTTTCCCTGGACAGGAAGGGGACAGCACCGCTCGCTATGCTTTGAACGCCTTCGATGCTCGCGGAAACGTCTTCGGGAGCCGTGATCTGCGCGACGGTCAACCCAGGGATTTCTTCCATCGGATATCCAACGATCTTGGCGAAACGCGCGTTGCATCTCAGGTACCTGCCGTCGAACGAAACATGGACCATGCCCACCGCGGCTTGCTCAAACGTCTCCCGGTAGCGCTCCTCGCTATCGCGGAGCTGAATCTCCGCCCGCTTGCGCTCGGTAATGTCTTTGATCACTCCGCGCATGGTCAGAGGGTTGCCCTCGGCATCGAATTCGAGCCTGCCCATTCCATGTACCCAGCGCTCCGCCTGATCGGACTGGCGAATGATGCGGTATTCCCTGTTGAAGGACTGATGCTTTCCAAGAACGTCGTCCACGAAGTAGGCGCTGACAGACGAGCGCTCCTCCGGGTGGATCAGGAGTGTCCAGCCCGTCATCGTATGTTCAAAATCCTTCCCGATTCCAAAGATTTCATCCATTACGTCTGAGCTTGTAAAGATCAGTGATTGGATATCCAGAACATAGGAACCAAGGCCGCCCACCCTCTGGGTTTCGCTCAGAGAGTCCAGGCTCTCGCGCAGCGCCTCCTCCACTCGTTTGCGCTCGGTTATGTCCTTGCCAAAGACAGAGATGCCGGTTGTCGTGTCGTTGACAACGATGGGGTTGAATGAAAGTTCCAGTATGCGTCCGTTGAGAAGGGCATACTCGATGCGGAATGGGCCTTCTTTGAGTACTCGCTGATAGAGCGGAGGCCAAAGGGCGGCTCTCTCTGGCGTGAGCGCCTCTTCCAGGTGCATTTCCAGCGCAAGCTCGACGCCAAAGGTGGCCAGAATATTCCGCCGCAGGGCGCTATTGAATGCGCTGAGCCGATAATCAAGGTCAACCGACCAGATCAGGTCTTCAGTGCTTTCGATCAAGGCCGCGAGATTTGCTTCAGCTTGATTGCGCATAACGGCGTTCCTTAGCCCGGTGATGCTCCCGTGGACGAAACAGAGCTGCTGCCTGGGGTACGCCGGGGCAAACCTGTACTCCAACTCAAGCAGACGGCATAAAGATACAGCTTCCCCCTGCCAAAGCGATATACCACTCTTATCGGCCATTTCGCGGGTGATAGTTAAGAAGCCAGGAAAAGTCGTGAAAGAATTGTTCTCTAATGTACGCCAGGCGGCCCCAGTTTGCATTCGAAACCGGGGCCGCTTGGCGCCTTGCACTCGTTTTTGCAGGGGTAGCGATGAGGCTCGGTTACCGCGTGGCCTCGAACAGGAACCATGCGCGCCGCTCGGCCTCGTCGATCCACACTTCGATCAGGCTGGTGGTGGCATACTCGTTGGCCTTGCTGGTGACTTCGTGTGCCGCGCGCAGGCTCTCCACCAGGGACTTGTTGTCGGCATGGAGCTCAAGCAGCATATCCCGGGCGCCCACAAACTCCTGATCGTTGTCGGCCAGCCGTTGCAGCCTGGCGATGTGCCCGATCGAGCGAATGGTCGTTCCGCCCACTTTGCGGACCCGCTCGGCGATATCGTCGGTGATGGCAAAAAGCTGATCCCCCTGCTGGTCGAGCAGCAGGTGGTAATCGCGGAAGTGAGGTCCGCTCATGTGCCAATGGAAATTCTTGGTTTTGAGGTAAAGGACGAAGACATCGGCCAGCAGTGCATTGAGCACGCTGGATAGATTCTTGACCTGCTCGGAGTCGAAACCGTCCGGGACGTTAACCTTGGCTGCTTTTGAGTCCTCATGTGTATGTGTTGACATAGCAAAAAACTCCTCTGCCGGGGCGGATGATTGACGTCCGGAATGGACCGTCAGCGACTGTCCCCACGCAAAGAGTTGGATGCGAACGCGGAGGCAGAGTTTCCCTGCGAAGCGATGATGGGAGCAAAAGTGAACAGGCGCCAATCTGCCCAATATCCAAGGAGACGGCGCCCGTTCAATCCGGCGAAATGGCTAGGTGCCTAGACCTTTACCTGCGGATGCGTGGCGTAGTGCAGCAGCACGGCCACGGCGCAACTGGTCAGGCGGGTTTCCGCGGAGTCTGCGCGGCTGGTGAGAATGGTGGGAACACGGGCCCCGAGGACAATGCCGGCCAGTTGCGCGCCGCCCAGGTATTCAAGCTGCTTGGCCAGCATGTTGCCGCTCTCAAGGTCGGGCACGACCAGAATGTCGGCCTGGCCCGTGACCGGCGAGACCAGCCCCTTGATCTTGGCCGCCTTGACGCTCACCGCTGTATCGAAGGCCAGCGGGCCATCGAGAATGCCGCCGGTGATCTGGCCGCGGTCGGCCATCTTGCACAGAGCGGCCGCGTCCAGTGTGGACTTGATCTTGGGGTTGACTGTCTCGACAGCCGAGAGCAAGGCAACCTTGGGTTCCGGAATCCCCAGGGCGTGAGCCAGGTCGATGGCGTTCTGCACGATGTGGATCTTGTCTTCGAGCTCGGGAGTGATGTTGATGGCCGCGTCGGTAATCATCAGGGTGCGGGCGTAGGCCGGCGTATCCATGATGAAAACGTGGCTGATGCGGCGATTGGTGCGCAACCCGGTATCGGCCTTCATGGCGGCCTTCATCAGCTCGTCGGTGTGCAGGCTGCCCTTCATCATGGCCAGTGCGTTGCCAGAGCGGCACATGGCAACGCCCAGTTCGGCGGCTTTGCGTTCGCTGTCGCAGTCGAGGATCGGGTAGGCGCTGATATCCAGGCCAATTTTGGCGGCTAGCGCCTTCATGGCGGCTTCATCGCCAATCAATGTCGGTTCGATGAGGCCTTCAAGGGCAGCTTCAACCGTTCCCTTCATGGCCACATCCGAAAGCGGCCAGACTACCGCGGTGGAGATGGCGGGAAGCTCTTTGCAGCGTTCAATGAACTTGTGAAAGACGTGGTAGTCGGCGGGATGGCCAACCAGCGGGTCAACAGCAACGGCTTCAGCCAGCGGTGCAAGGTCGCTCATGGGTAGATCCTCCTGGCTTGCACAGCGGATGGCTGGCAGGCCTTACGCACTTATTCTCACCCGCCTCCGAGAGAATACGTGTGCCAAAGGTCACAGTACGGCGACTTGTCTCGCATCGTGAGGAAATTCGATCCTGGAAGAGGCTCTTCAAAAAAGAACGGGGCGTGGCCAGCGTTGGTCAATCAGGATTGGCGGCTGGAAACACCTACCTCATGAAGGCAAGAAGTGGTTATGGGCAGAAGCCGTTGTATAGTTTTCCTGTCGACCGCCTTCTTCCCGGGGAGTATCCCATGCATTCCCTGAAAGCAATCGTTCTGCTTGTACCGCTCGTGATGGCGTCTGCCGCTTCCGCCCAGACAGCGCCTCAGTCTTCCGGCGTTGTTTCTGTTCCCGGCGCTACTGTGCGGCAGATCAACGAGTCGCGAAACCGCGATCCTGGCGCAGACCCGCGCGGTGTATACGCGACGCCACCCTCGCTCACGCTCATTCCGCACTCTGCACAAGCTCACCCGGGCCGCATCTGGATACGGTCAACCGGGGAGGGTCTGCACCTCTTTGGCAGGGTTGAGGCCGACGCGGATGGCTTTCGCTGGCCAAAGCAGAAGTCGGAGATGCTTTCGAGCGACCACGTCGAGGTTTGGCTGGCAGCTTCGCCGGAAGTCTCCATGCCCCTGATCGGCTGGGGAAACCAGTTTGGGACAACCGAGCTCACTAGCGTGAAAGACTGCACCCCCAAGGCTGAGTCGCAGGCCGCGGCTATGGCCTCAAGCGACAGCAACTGCGAAGGCTGGTACAACGAGCAGGTTCAGTATCGGCAACAACTCCGGCGCCTGTTTGCTCGCCAATGGCTCATTGCCGTCGACGCGCGTGCCTTCAAGCCTCGCGTCATTGAAGACTTTGCATCGTCCGCTTGGCGGGGGCTCACGGAAAGCCTCTTTCCCGATGACTTGCCGACAGCCTTGCAGCCCAAAGCAGACGATGGCGTCACGGCCGAGGTGGGCGCCGAGTATCGCCAGGAGACAGGGCATGATGCCGCCGGCAATCCCTCTCAACAGGGCCATCAGACTGGTTACAACTTCCACATCTTCATTCCATACACAGCCTTCCCGCCAGCGCAGCAACTCAAGCTCGCTGACCTCTACCTGATGGTTGATGTTTTCAGCGCCGCGCCCCAGGGCCGCAAGATGGGCGATTTCTCCAGCACGTCGGCGACGCGGGTTTGGGGAAAACCGGCGAGCTTCAATCATCTGCGTCTGGATGCGCCGCGCACCTTCTCCATCACGCCCTGCGAAGAGAAGCCTGAGCAGGAAGATTTGTATGGCGAGAAACACAAAGCCTGGTTCCTGCCCACCGAGCCGGGCAAGGATGCCGGGTTGAGCTCGACTCTCGCCTCGACCTTCGCGCTGATCAACCCTGCCTCGGGCTACTTGTACGACCCCGGCGGCGTATCACCTGAGGCAACGGCCGCTTCCTATTTTTCGAACCAGCTTGCCAACGGTGCCTTCGTCTGCGGCCCAGACTTGATCTGGCGGAAGGACGGCAGCATCCAGCGGACAAAGTTCAACATCGACAAGACATCCTTCAAGGTGACTGAGCTGCCCGATGGATGGAGCCTGCTTCGTTCCGGCCCGTTCACGTATCCGCATAGCCGGTTCGGGTCGGGTCAGTGCGGGGCCTGCCAGATCATGGAATTTCAGATCCTGGCCGCGTCGCCGCAGGGTGAAATCTCCTCTGCCCTCAGCCTCAACGAAGATATGAGCGGTGAAGGCGAATCTGCGGATGCTACCGATCTCGACATCGCGCCCGATTGGAAACGAATCACCTTGTATCGGCAATTCGAGGACTTCAGCCATCCCGACCCAAAGCCCAATTGGACCTCGACGACCTACTGCCTTGATGGCCACGCTTACAAGCAATGTGGCGAATCGAAGCAGGCCAAGCCGCCCGACCCTCCGAACTTCAAGGAGTTGCGCGGTAACGACTAAGACGGCGGGTTCCAACTCGAGAGGCGATACCCCTCTTGGCGGCTTTCCGCGGAAGCCCTCAAGCTGCTATGCTGCGTTCGCCGGGAAAACCGATTTACGCAGGGAGAGACGGGTATGTGGTTCCTTGGAATGGATGTGGGCACGGGCGGAACAAGAGCCGTGGTGGTGGACGGCGCAGGCAAACTGATCTCTGGCGCATCCTGCAACCACGAGCCATTCAAGACAGCTCATCCAGGATGGGCGGAGCAGGATCCTGAGGACTGGTGGCGAGCGGCGCAGGAAGCCATTCGCGGAGCCCTGGCCGCAGCGCCTGAGCCGCGAGAGCCCATCGCGGCCGTCGGGCTGACGGGGCAGATGCACGGCGCTGTACTGCTGGACGAGGCAGGGCAGGTGCTGCGGCCAGCCATGATCTGGTGCGACACGCGGACCCAGCCGGAGTGCGACTGGCTCACGGAAAAGATTGGCTACGAGCGCCTGATCGAGCTTACCTGCAACCCGGCGCTGCCCAACTTCACGCTGACCAAGGTGCTGTGGGTCAAAGAGCACGAGCCGGAGATCTTCGCAAAGATTCGCCATATTCTTTGCCCCAAAGATTACGTGCGCTACCGCCTCACCGGCGAGTATGCGATCGACGTGCAGGAAGCTTCAGGGACGCTGTTGCTCGACGTGACGCACCGGCGCTGGTCAAAGGAAGTGGCTGAGGCGGCGGGGATTGCCGAGAGTTGGCTGCCCAAACTGTATGAGTCGCCGGAGGTGTGCGCGCGCATCAGCGCCGGCGCGGCGGGCATGACGGGATTGGATGTGAGCACACCCGTGGTAGCTGGCGCAGGTGATCAGGGCGCCGGCGCTGTGGGCATGGGGATTCTGCAGCCCGGTTCGGTTTCAGCCACCATTGGCACCTCGGGCGTGGTTTTTGCCGCAACGGCAGTCCCGACCAAAGATCCAAAGGGACGGTTGCATACCTTCTGCCATGCAGTTCCGGGGCTGTGGCACGTAATGGGCGTAACGCAGTCTGCGGGCCTCAGTTTTCGCTGGCTCAAAGAGACGTTTTTCGCCGGCCAAAGCTATGACAGCCTCACTGAAGCTGCCGCCGCGATTCCCGCAGGCAGCGAGGGGCTTGAGTGGGCGCCCTACCTGCTTGGAGAGCGCACCCCGCACCTTGACCCGGAGGTGCGAGCGGCCTTTGCCGGCATCTCAACCGTCCACTCCGCCCCGCATTTTGTCCGCGCGGTGCTTGAGGGCGTGGCTTATTCGCTTGAAGACACATTTTCGCTCTTTGCCGAACTCGAAATTCCGGTGAGCGCCGTTCGGCTGGGCGGGGGCGGCGCGCGCGGCCCGCTCTGGCGAAAGATTCAGGCCGGCGTCTACGGCCAGGCTGTCGAAGTGCTGACCGCTGAAGAGGGCGGCGCGTTTGGTGCGGCGCTGTTGGCTGGCGTGGGAGCGGGGCATTGGGCCAACCTCGACGAAGCCTGCGGACAGGCAATCGAAGTAGCGGAGCGCATCGAGCCCGATCCGGCGGACTTGGCTGCTTACGAAGCTGGCTATGCGAGATGGCGCAAGCTGTACCCTGCGTTGAAGAGCTTGCGGTACTAGGGTACCGATTCATGCTGACGCGGCTCCGGTGTACAGCAGCCTCAGTGATACGCTAGGCTGACAGGCGATCCTGAATCGTCGAGGAAAGCCGATGCGCATTCATTTCCCCTTTGCTCCTTTGATCGTTTCGTGGGGGCTGTTGTCCTTCGCGACTGCGGGGGCGCTTGCTCAATCTTCGCCCGCGGCAACCTGCGACGACCTGCATCTGGTGCCTGCCCCGCGAGAGTGCAAGGCGGTCGTCTCAATTCCCATTGGCGGCATCGGCTTCTTTGTTTCCGCCGGCAAGAATGCGGACGATGCCTTCACAGCCGAAGACCTGATCGAGCAAAGTCTCGGCAAGAGATCCGTGCGCGACGATGCTCCGTACATCCGGCTGGAAAGAGCGGAATCGGCGGAAGCTCAGGCGCTGCTGACGAGCCATAACCTGAGCTTCGATCCGCCGATGCACGACGAAGGGTACATCATCGTGCCCGACGATCAGGGTGGCTTGGCAATCATTGCGCAAACGTCGGCAGGCATGTTTTATGGCGCGCAAACCGTCAAGCAGTTGCTCCGCGGTCGCGGCAGCGATGCTGTGCTGCTGGTGCCCACTCTTCGCGACTGGCCGGCCATGGCGCATCGCGGACTTTCCGACGACTGGTCGCGCGGTCCGCTGCCCAATATGGATTTCTTAAGGCGCGAGATTCGCACGCTGGCGGCCTACAAGGTCAACATTTTTTCGCCGTACTTTGAACACACTTTTGCCTATGACAGTTCTCCCGTCGCGGCCTATCCCGGCGGAGCTATGACGCCCGATGAGGCGCGCGAACTGGTGGCGTACGCAGGTCAATACCACATCACAGTCATCCCTGAGCAGGAGTCGTTTGGGCACCTGCATCACGTGCTCAAGTTCGAGCAGTTCTCGCCCCTCGGAGAAAATCCGCACGGTTCGGTGCTGGCGCCCGGCGATCCAGACACGTTGCCCCTGATCGGCAGTTGGTTTGCGGAACTGGCCAAGGTGTTTCCCGGCCCCTACGCACTCATCGGAGCCGACGAGACCTTTGAACTTGGGCTTGGCAAGACGCGCGACCAGGTCAAGGCGCGCGGACTTGGCGCCGTTTACCTTGACTTTCTCACTCAGATCCACACCACCCTTGAGCCGAATCACAAGCAACTGCTCTTCTGGGGAGACATCGCCGTCAACTCGCCTGACCTGGTCGGCACGCTGCCCAAAGACATGATCGCCGTGCCCTGGCGCTATGATGCCGAGCCGGACTTTACACCGCTCATTTTGCCGTTCACCAAGGCTGGCCTTGAGACCTGGGTCGCCCCAGGCGTGAACAACTGGAATCGCCTCTACCCCAACAACAACGAGGCTTTGGGCAACATCCGAGCCTTTGTGCGCGACGGTCAGAAGCTCGGCTCGCAGGGTGAGTTGAACACCGTTTGGAATGACGATGGCGAAGGCATCTTCGACGAGAACTGGTTTGGCGTGCTGTTTGGCGCGGCCGCCGGCTGGCAGCCGGGCGAAAGCTCTGAGGACGCCTTCATTGCCTCATATGGCCTCGCGTTCCACGCCGACGCGACCGGCAAAGTGAATGAGGCGCAGCGCGAGCTGATGGCCGCACACGCCACGCTCAAGAAAGCTGGGCTCCAGGATGCCCAAGACAGGCTTTTCTGGCTTGATCCTTTCTCGCCGGAGGGTCAGCGCGTGGCCGCCGAAATGAGGCCCGCAGTGAGCGAGTTCCGGCTTCACGCCGAGCGCGCCATTACGCTCGTTGCCGAGGCGCGCGCCGCGGCCAAAGCGGAGAAGGGAAGACTCGAGAATCCAGAAGCCCTCGACGCGCTGGAGCTGGGCGCACGGCGCATCGACTTTGTAGGACTCAAGTTTCAAACCAGCGATGAGTCCGCCGCCCTTTATGCGCAGGCGCAACTACTGGCCGGCGACAAGTCCCGTTGGAGCGAGGTGGCGGAGATGCTGGAAACCATCGGCTCGAACAACGGCCGGCTCGAGGATATTCGCGACGGCTACACTCAGTTGGGCGACCTCTATAAGCAAGCCTGGCTCCGCGACAATCGGCCCTATTGGCTCCAGAACAATCTCGCTCATTACAACCTGGCCGCGGAACTTTGGATCGGCCGTGGCGAACGCTGGAACCAGGTGCTGCAGCAATGGTGGGATACGCATACGCTGCCTACTGCTGCGGACGCCGGCCTGCCGGAGCCGCCAGCAAAGCCAGACACAGCTGAAAAGCAAGATCAGCCCGCGAAACAACCGAGCAAAAAGTGGGAAATATGGAAGAAGCAGTAGTGCGGGCGAGTCACCAGAATCAACCTTTTGGACGCAATTTCGGAAGGAGCAGGGGTTTTCAACCCGCTGGTACCGTGGAAAACTGCGGGCCTTCACAGGCTGCAGAAAAACGCGGCTGCCGGCAAAGGTTTTGAAAGGGCACGACTTCAGTCGTGCCGAAAATGCAACAAAATAATGGCCGGGCTTTAGCCCCTGAGGGAAGGCTATTTCCTCAATTCCATCCGGAAAAATGTTCCAGCGTCCAGCGTCGCCTGACAGCCATTTCGTTCCTCATACCGGCCCACAAGCTTATTGAAAGTCCGCGAACATGAACCCATCGCGATCAACGATCTCTCCCGCTTTCAAATCGATGGGAGCTGTAAACATGGGGCCCGCATACACACAGGTGTGAAACTCACCGCGCTCGCCACAGGGGTCTGTTTCCGACGGGAAATCCTGCAACAGGGCAGTGTCGAATTCACGCCCTGCAAAAGAACCGGGCAGTTGCTTTGTATCCACGCAAGTGAGCCTCGCCCGCAGACCGCCGACGACCATCTCGCGCGCCAACTGATCGGTTGGAATCTCCCAAAGCGGAAACAGCGGTTCCAGGCCAGTGGGCTTAAGCTGCGTCTCGCGATAAGAGCGCACGTCTTGCAAGAAGAGATCGCCAAACGCAAAAGCATCGACGCGCTCATCGATGGCGCGTTTGCAGACCTCGGTCATGCGCTGCTCGTAGATTTCGTTGGAGCATGGCCACGGCAGCGGCACGATCCAGAGCGGCAACTGGGCAGCCGCAGCCTGCGCTTCCAGCACCGACCGGCGCACCCCATGCATTGCCACGCGCTGGAATTCAGAGTTCAGCGTAGTCACCAGGCCAACTAGCTCAATGTCAGGATTCTGGCGCAGGACGTGAAGCGTCCATGCACTATCCTTTCCGCTGCTCCAGGACAAGAGAACGCGTTTCATAGGACGATCATACCCTGCGCCCAGAAGAAACGGCGACGGTCTGCCGTTTCGCAGTGGCAGGCCGTTCTCGTTTTCATGGGAGATCTAATTGAGTATCAAGTCCGCATGAAGCGGTGTGCTTTCGCTCGAATCGCCGACCCGAATCACAAACTTGCCGGGATCAATGGTCCACTTATGGGCAGTCTCATCCCAATAGCTGAAGGCCCGCGCATCGAGGTTCAGTGTGACGTGTTTGGTTTCGCCGGGAGCGAGCCGCACTTTCGCAAATCCCTTCAGTTCGCGCTCGGGACGGGTAGCCTTCGCAGACGGGTCGGATACGTAGAGTTGCGCAACATCTGCGCCGGCAACGCTGCCCGTGTTGGTCACATCGAAGCTGACCGCAACCGTTGCGCCGGAGGCCGCCAACGCGGGCACTTGCAGCTTGGAGAAGCTGAAAGTGGTATAGCTCAGACCGAAGCCAAAGGGATAAAGCGGATGCTTGCCGGTGGTCGTCCAGTACCGATAGCCGACCATGAGCTTGTCGTCGTACTTCACGTGGGGAATGACATAATCCACGGGCGGACGGCCAGGCTCGGTGACGTGCAGGGTCGTGTCTGAGCCCGTCATCGGATAGTACCAATTGGCTGAGGGATTCTCTTCCCAACTGCGGTCGAAGCTCATTGGAAGTTTGCCCTCGGGATTGTGCTTGCCGAACAGCACCTCTGCGATGGCCGTGCCGCCTTCTTGCCCAGGATAGTAAGCGTGAAGCAGCGCGGGAACCTTGCTGAGCCATTGTTGCGTATCCATGCCGCCGCCTCCATTCAGGGTCACAATGGTGTGCGGATTGGCTGCGGTGACGGCCTCAATCAACGCGTCCTGACCCCAGGGCAATGCGAAGGTGCGGTCGGCGCCCTCGCCCTCGGTGCCAGCGCTGAAGCCAACAGCCACAACCACAACGTCCGCCGCAGCTGCGTCGGTCTTCACGTCCGGCGACACCAGGTCTGGCGCATAGGCGATTCCAAGGCCAAACGCGCCGCCAAAGTTGCCTTGCACGCACTCCGCCACCACGTTCACTTTCTGCCCGGCGGTCAGGTCGAGCATCCAGAATGGCGGCACCATTCCCTCGGCATGCGGCGCCGTCAGCAACTCCTTGCCGTCGACCATCACTTTGAAATTGCCGCCCCACGACTGGTAAGCAGCCAATATCAGATACTGGCCGGTTTTCGCAGCCGTGTAACTTGCGGTGTAGCGAATGCTGCGCGGCCCGCCGTTGTCAGCCGACCCTCGCCGTTGCCTTTGGAAGTCGCCAAGACCCGGCACCGTCCCAGTCTCCGGCGTTCCGGCAAAGTCCTTGCCTTGGTAAGTAGCCACCTGGATGGGGCCATCCCAGGTCGTTTTCCTGAAGACGTCGTTCATCTCCGGCAGGCCGCGCGTGTAAAGCACATGCACATTCGGCCCCAGCAGGTTGGCGATTCCCGTCAGCGTGCTGACCGGCTCGAATGCCTGCGCCTCAGACGAGCCGCCGCCGCCCGTAACCGCAGGCCAGGCGTTGGGGCCAATGATGGCGATAGTCTTGATCTTGGCCGGGTCGAGCGGTAGCAAGTGACCCTCATTCTTGAGCAGCGTCAGGCTTTCCAGCGCGCCGTCGAGGGCAACAGCTCGATCGCCGACAGAGTAGGTTGAATCGGCAGCATCAAGCTGAGGACGATCAAGGAACCCGTAACGAAGCGCGGTGCGGAAGAGGCGCACCAGCTTGTCGTCGAGGGTGGACTCTTTGACCGAGCCGTCCTTGACCGCGTCGAGCAGCCCCTTGGCGTTCATAAAGCGCGGACTCGGCATCTCAAGGTCGAGGCCGTTGTTGGCCGCGCCGACCGCGTCATAGGTGGCGTCCCAGTCTGACATCAGGATGCCCTTGAAGCCCCATTCGCCCTTGAGAACCTTCAAGTTGAGGAACTCGTTTTGCGTGGCATGGACGCCGTTAATCAGGTTGTAGGAGTTCATCACCGCGTCGACGTGCCCCTTGGTGACGGCGGCTTCAAAGGCCGGCAGGTAAATCTCGCGCATGGTCCGTTCATCGATGTCGGAGTCTACGTTGTGCCGGTTGTATTCCTGATTGTTCAAGGCATAATGCTTGACCGTTGCGATCACACCCTGCGACTGCACTCCTTCGACAAACGGAACCACGAGGGCGGAGTTCAGGTAGGGGTCCTCGGAGAGATATTCGAAGTTGCGGCCGGAAATCGGCGTTCGCGCAATGTTCACCCCAGGGCCGAGCAGAAAATTGACACTGCGGGCGCGTGCGTCCTTGCCGAGGGCCTCGCCGACCTTGCGGGCCAACTCGGGGTCCCAGCTCGCGGCCAGTGACACACCGCTCGCGTAGGCGGTGGTTGGTCCCCAGGTGCGCACACCGACGGATGCGTCTGACATCTTGAATCGCGGCAGGTCAATGGAAGGCTCGGCATGGGTGAACATGCTGTCAACCCCGCCCAGTAACTCGATTTTTTGCTCGAGTGTGAGCTTGGCCACCAGGTCGTGGGCTTTGCCCTCGATCATGGGCGAGTCGGGAACCGGCGCCTGTGCAACAGAATGGATGCACACAGCCAAAGTGCAACCGAGCAAGACGGGCCGCAAACATGTGCCGCTAAACGGCCAAAACGATTCAGCAAGGGACTTCAAAGGGTTTCTCATGACGCGCAGAAGGGTACCGTATTTGGCCCGTTTGTGTATACGGTCTGGGTCACGATCGCTCGCGAAAATCGGAATGGGAAGGATGGTTTCAATGCGGCAACGGGAAAATTGGCCTGTGATGCGAATCACAGCGCGGGGTGAATGGTGTCACTGCCATGGCACACAGGCAGAGCGCAGACTCTCATTCCAATGGGCAAACAGGGGTGCCTCTGGGCATCTGGAGGAAACCATGAGTTTTGCAGCCGGCATGAAGACGATCGTTGTGGCCACCGACTTGCAGGGTCAGTCGGAAGCAGCCCTGGGGTATGCCCGCAAACTGGCTGGCGGTTACGGTGCGCGCATCGTCCTGGCGCACGGCCTTGACCCGATGGACTATGTCGATGTCGAGGCGGTTCCAGGCCGCTTGCGCAAAGCGCTGAGCGAGCAGGCGCGGGCCGCGCTCGATCAACTGGCCGGCGATCTTTTGCGCGAAGGCATTCCCAGTCATTCTGAGATTCGCCAGGGCGCGGTGGCTCAGATGCTGGTCGATGTCGCCCGGCAATATCAGGCCGGACTCATTGTCATCGGCACCAAAGGAATCGGCGGCGCAGGGCCGGTCATTGTCGGCGCCATTGCCGAGCAGTTGGTTCGGTTGTCGGCTTGTCCTGTGCTGGCCGTGGCGGCAGACTGGAATGTTGGGGAATTTCGCCCCACTCCCGGCGGGCCGGTGCTGTTGGCGATGGAGCGCAACGAGGCTACGCGGGCCGCGGTCGATACCGCTCATTCGCTTGCTGAAACTTTCCATCGGACGTTGATCGTGTTGCACGCTCGGGGACCGGCGGAGGCTACAGCCTTCTTGAACCCCGCCGCGACAAGGCTCGAAGACTTTGGCATTCAGCCGAGTGGGCGGTTTCCCGTACGCTTCACGGTCAAAGATGGCAACCCGGCAGACGTGATGGCCGAGGCGATCGATCAATACCACCCCAGCATTCTTGTCGCCGGGGTAAAACGTACCAGCGGTACGCCGGGGCCGCATGGAACAGCCTTTGCGCTGCTTGCTCGCTCGCGTGTACCAGTGCTGTGCGTTCCGCCAGAACAGGCGCGCACGGCCTTACATGCTGAGCGCGAAGGCGCTATCTCAGAAGTGACAAAATAGCGCCGGAGAGCGCGGAGTCTGATTTTCGCATTAGAGGATCGATGCGCAGGCGGAAACGGCAATCCGCCGGCGCATTGCAACGTTACGCTTCTCTTAAACTCTTGCATTTGGAGCGAGTTGCTTTTAATGAGGATTGGACCGTGGAGCCTGGTTCAACGCAATTTCGCAAGAGCAGTCGCGCTGGAGTCGGTCCTGAGGGCAGGCAGCGTCGAGGCGCAACCCACCGAGGGACCGGTTACCTTACGGGGACAGAGGGAGATGTGACCATGGAGCCTGAGGCAAGATCCGGGCGAATGGATGCTGTGCAGGCTCGACCCCTTGCGGAGTTGCTGGAGTGCCCTCCAGCAACCGCTAATCTCCTCAATGGCTCGGCCCGGTGCATCGATTTCGATGCCGGCAGCATTGTGTTTCGCCAGTTTGCGCCCTGCATGGGGCTTTATGTGGTGATTTCAGGTCAGTTTCTGCGCAAGACCGAGAGGCTTGAAACGCGGCTGACGTTGGGATCTACCCGCGCCGGAGACTTGGTGGAATTGGCAGCCGCTCTCGGTGTGGGTCAGCATACCTATACGCTGACTGCGCAAACGCCGGGGTCGGTACTCATGCTCCCCATCGAGACTCTGAATTTTGCGTTTCAAGACTACCCGTCGCTCAGGATGCGGTTGCTCGAGGAGTTGGCACGTGAAGTCTCCCGCGCATATGGCGCCACTTGCCTCAGCCGAACCGCACGCGCGCGACAGGCAAGCGTAGCCGATTCGATGGCATGATGCGGCATGTGTTTCGCCGGAGATTACCGTTCTTCGGCATCCATTAATGACGCAAAAAGTGGAAAAGCGGCACATGCTCACTGCATTGTGCAACTCTGGTCAGTGTCTCCCGGAAATCTGCGCTATACTTCAATTTGACCACCGGGATAAGCATGGCCTCTTTCCACTCCCATCACCCTCCGGAAGATTGCATCAACTGT